>Ga0210245_101859_pt1 | contig 15247 bp, 16 predicted proteins | sample ChrtobMetaP3_4mM_FD_155450 | JGI IMG/M metagenome (GOLD analysis project Ga0210245, IMG submission 155450) | Chrysochromulina tobin associated microbial communities from unialgal haptophyte culture, Seattle, Washington, United States - P3_4mM | ecosystem: Host-associated > Algae > Haptophytes >...
AGGTTGGCTTCGCGGATTTCTGCCAGGAGTTGTTCGCTGTCCATGATGTGTTCCTTCGGTGTGGGGGCCTGGGTTGTTGGCGACTTGCTTACAACTCCTGACCCGATGTGTGTAATTGTGTCGAGCGCAACAAAATCTTGAATCGGTAAACGGCTGTACCGCGTGTCAGGTGTGCAGCACCCGCGTGTCAGCCAGACGCCTACGTCTTTGGTTCTCAAAACGGTGCCGCCCGTGCGCGCCTCGAAACGCAGCCGTTCCACGGCTCAGGTGCGCTGTGCGCACGCCGATAGCCCTGAGGCAGCGCCCTCGCCTCGCGCGGCGGCTGTTGATGTGTATCGGCTTCCTCAAGCGCCGGAGACGCCACCAGCCCGCGCTAAGCACCGAACTGCACCCCGACACACCTGCTTATCTGCAAAACGAATTTCAAGCAGGGCTAAAGAATCCGTGCAGGTCTCCGAAATTGAAACCAACGGACTTCTAAAACAGGTTCGTCGTCCGGCAAGTGAAGCGGCGCAGTGGAAGAGACCAGGGGTCCATCCGGTGCGGGCAGCCAGCTCCGGTCATGGCGGCCAGCCTTCTGGCTGGCGTTGAGATTGGCAGCAATGCCGGATTACTTTTTATCCACTTTTAGGAGTTAGTTATGACCACCATCAATACGAACGTGATGTCGATGACCGCCCAGCGCAACCTGTCCCAGTCGGCAGGCTCGTTGGCCACTTCCATGCAGCGCCTGTCTTCCGGCCTGCGTGTCAACAGCGCCAAGGACGACGCCGCTGGCCTGGCGATCTCGGAGCGCATGAACGCCCAGGTGCGCGGCCTGAACGTGGCCGCCCGCAACGCCAACGACGGCATCTCGCTGGCGCAGACCGCTGAAGGCGCGCTGGGAAAAGTCGGCGACATGCTGCAGCGCGTTCGCGAACTGGCCGTTCAATCTTCGAATGCAACCAACACACAACAGGATCGAGATGCTCTCAACGCCGAGGTCACGCAGCTCAAGGCGGAGATCGGTCGAGTCGGTGATCAAACCAGCTTCAACGGCGTCAAGCTTCTGAACGGGTCCTCGGGCACGCTTGTTTTTCAAGTGGGCGCGAATGCAGGTGAATCCATCTCTGTCGGACAAATCGACAGCGTTGCACTCGCCAGCTTGGGCGGTACCACGAGCATTGCAAAGGGTGCGGTTGATGTTGCCGATATCGCCGACTTTGCTACTGCTCTCGTCGCAGGTGATCTCACCATTGACGGTGGAAACGGAAACGGCGCGATCGACATCGGCGCGGTGGCCGCTGCTGGAAGCGCCAGCGAGCGCGCTTCACAGCTGGTTGAAGCCATCAATCGAGTCTCAACGCAGACCGGCGTCGGCGCAAGCATCGATTCCACGAGTGGCGAGCTAATCCTCCAAGGCTCCTCAGGTGACATCATCGTTGCTGGTACCGGTACTGCCGCCGAAAAAGGTTTCGCCAACGGCACGATCACCGCTACTGACTATGCAGGTATCACCAACCTGTCTGTGTCGAGCTACTCAGACTCACAAGCAGCCCTTGAAATGATTGACAACGCACTTGAGCAGGTCAACACGTCACGCGCCAACTTGGGTGCCGTTCAAAGCCGCTTCGAGAACGCAGTTTCAAACATCAATGTGACGGCAGAGAACGTTTCTGCGGCGCGCGGCCGAATCATCGACGCGGACTTCGCGAAGGAAACCTCCAACTTGTCGCGCTCGCAGATCCTGCAGCAGGCCGGTACCGCCATGGTGGCCCAGGCCAACCAGGCACCGCAGGGCGTGCTGTCCCTGCTGCGTTGATCTCGCAGCTTCCGCATTCACCGCGCCTTCGGGCGCGGTGACCCGGGCGGCGGAGGCGGTTTTCCGCCCTGCCGCCTTGGGCTTTGCGGGATGCACAGACCACATGCACCCTGCGTGTGGTGCGTTCATCCTGACGAGGAAAGCTCATGGCCACCATCACATCGCCCGGTCTTGCCAGCGGTATCGACATCAAGAGCATCGTCTCCCAATTGGTCGCTCTGGAGCGTGCACCGCTGCAACCGCTGCAGCGCCAGGCGGCTACCGTCCAATCCAAGATTTCTGTCCTCAGCACAGTCAAATCCAGCATCGACAACCTGGGCACGTTGGCTGCGAAGCTGGGCGACCCCGCCAGCTGGAGCGGCTTCAATGCCACCTCAAGCAACTCGACAGAGGTGGCGGTTTCAGCAACCGCCTCCGCCACGGCAGGACGCTTCTCGCTGTCGGTGGCATCACTGGCTTCTTCACAGTCTGCGGCCAGCGGTGTGCTCAACACCACCAGCGGTCTCGGCACCGGCACGCTGAGCTTTGCGGTCGCAGGCGGAGCCGTAAAAAACGTCGAGATCCTCACGGGTGAGGACAGCCCTTCGGCCATTGCAGCCAAAATCAACAGCAGCGACGTCGGCGTGACCGCAACCGTTTTGAAGGACGCGTCAGGCGAGCGCATCATCATGCGCGGCAAGGACACCGGCGCGGCAAACACCTTCACGGTGGCGGTCACGGGCGGCAATGCCGACGGTCTGCAAAAACTGGCCTTTGGCGGCGGCGCCGTGGGCGGGATGACGCAGGCCCAACCAGCGGCCAACGCAAAGTTTTCGATCGACGGCGTGGACCTGGAGAGCGCCACCAACCAGCTCTCGGACACCGTGCCCGGGTTGACGCTCACGCTAAAGAAACCCACGACGACTGCGGTGGACATCAACGTCAGCGCCGATACCGAGGGCATGAAGAAGAACATCCAGGATTTCGTGGATGCCTACAACAGCATCAGCACCTTGCTGACCACGGCCACCGCCTACAACGAAACCACGAAGACGGCGGGCTCCCTGCAGGGCGACAGTACCGCTATCGGATTGCAGAACGCGCTGCGCGGCATGATGCGCTCGGTGACTGGCAACGGCTCTGTCACCAGGCTGGCCGACATCGGCATCGTCGCGGCGCAGAACGGCACGCTGGAAGTCAAAGCCGACAAGCTCAACGCTGCCATGGAAAACCTGTCCGCGGTTCGCAACCTGTTCACGTCGGAAGATGGGGACGCGACGACCGTGGGGTTCGGATTGAAGGTCAAAGCCTTCGCAGACGGCATCGCGGGCGCCACGGGTTCGCTGAATGCGAGAACCGACTCGTTGAAGCAAGCAGTGGCTCGAAATGGGAAAGAGCAGGAGCGTGTGATTGATCGCGCTGCAAGAGCAGAGATCCGCTATTTGGCGCAATACAACGCCATGGATGCGGCTGTAGGCAGACTTAACGGACTAAGCTCGTTCGTGAATCAGCAAGTCACCCTGTGGAACAAAAGCAGCGGATAGAAGCTGATCAAAGCACCACAAGCCCGACCCTCGCAGTCCCCCTGCCCGGTCGGGTTTTTCACGCGCTGCGTGACGTCGCCGATCGAAACGCACACGCATGAAATCCCCATCCACTTTCACCCCCCATTTCCCTGTCACAGCGCCTACAGTCCCCGCGGTGCGTGCCGATACAGAAAGGTATCAGCCACAAGGAACCGATGCCATGTTTACCTCTGTGAATTCACGAGCCGCCTCCGCTTACAAACGCGTTTCCGCCGACACCGGCGTGAGCACCGCCGACCCGCACCAGTTGGTGGGCATGCTGTTTGACGGCCTGATGCAGTCGCTCAACGCAGCGCGTGGCGCCATGGAGCGCGGCGAGATCGAGGCCAAGGGCCAGGCGATCGGCAAGGCCGTGCGCATTCTGGAAGAAGGCCTCAAGGGCGGCCTGAACATGGCCCAAGGCGGAGACCTGGCCAAAAATCTGAATGGCCTGTACGGCTACGCCGTACAACGCCTGACGCTGGCCAACCTGCGCAACGACCGGGCACTGGTGACCGAAGTGATCGGCCTCATCGAGCCGCTGGCCGAGTCGTGGAAACAGATCCGCGGAGCCGCCGCCGTACCGCCCGCCACGGGCCTTGGGGCCTGACATGGAGCACAGTTTGCTGGACTATTACAAAGCCATCGAGCGCACGAGCAGCCAGATGCTCGAAGCGGCGAAGACGGAAAACTGGGACCAGGTGGTGCGGCTCGAAGGTGCCTGCGCGGTGCTGATCGCGCAGCTGCGGTTCAAGTCCAAGACCGACGCGCTGGCGCCGGAAGAGCGCAAGGAAAAAACGAAGATCATGCAGCGCATCCTGCGCACGGATGCCGAGATCCGTTGCCTGGCCGAGCCCTGGCTCAACGACCTCGCGCAGCTGATCGACCGCAACCAGGCGCAGCCGATGCACTAGAAGGGAAACCCCCCTGCGCCGCTTCGCGGCTTCCCCCCGGGGGGACGATGCCTGAGGCCGGGCAAAGCCAGTTCCTCGGCATCTCTGGGTTCAGACACGCGCTCCGGAGAGACCGTGTCAGACCCCCATGTTCATGATGTCGGTGTAGGCCTGAACCATTCTGTTTCTGACATGAAGGGTTGCCTGAAACCCCACCTGCGACTTCTGCATAGCCAGCATGGTTTCTTCCAGACTGACCTTGGGGTTGCCCAGTTGCACCTCGGTCTGCAGGCGCGACGCTTCGTTCTGGGCAGCGCTCACGCTCTTGAGTGCGTCTTTCAGGTTGGCGGCAAAGCCACCTTCCACACCACCGGCGCCGCCCACACCGCCGGGGCGTTTGAGCTGGGTTTGACCAACGCCGGTCAACGCCTGGCTGGTCAGGGGGGAGATGCGCATGTCCATGGCAGAGTCCTCTCACAAATTGAATGCGTTGATGCTAGGCGGCGAGGCCGGCCAACGCGGCGGGAATAAGGGCACAAAGCACGGCCTTATCGAGGGTATGGCGCGGGGGGTGGGACCGAATAATCGGTCGCAACGGGAGGCAATCCTTCCCGAAACCGACCCTCTACCCGAGCCCTGCACCCATGAGCACCACCCTGGCACCGATAGAACTCCAGCCCGCGAGCCGCAGCGCTTTCGGCGAAGGCCTCTCGCGCATGGACCAGGCCCAGAAGATCAAGCTCGGACTGGGCGCACTGGCCCTGCTGGCGATCGCCCTGGCCTTCTTTTTCATGGGTCGCCAGCCCGAGTACCGCGTGCTCTACGCCAACCTGGGCGACAAGGACGGCGGGGCCATCGTGGCGCAGCTCTCGCAGATGAACGTGCCCTACAAACACGCCGAGGGTGGCCAGGCCATCCTGGTGCCGGCCGACAAGGTGCACGACACGCGCCTGCGCCTGGCCTCGCAAGGTTTGCCCAAGGGTTCGATCTCCGGGTTCGAGCAGATGGAAGCCAACCGCTTCGGCATGACGCAGTTCCAGGAGCGGCTCACGTTCCAGCGCGGGCTCGAAGGCGAACTGACCCGCTCGATCCAGTCACTCTCCTCCGTGCAGAGCGCGCGCATCCACCTGGCCCTGCCGAACCAGAACGGCTTCTTCCGCGAACAGCAAAAACCCAGCGCCTCGGTGCTGCTCACGCTGCACGCCGGTCGCACGCTCGACCGCGCGCAGGTCGCCGGCATCGTGCACCTGGTGGCCAGCAGCGTGCCCGAGATGAACCCCAAGGCGGTGAGCGTGGTGGACGACGCGGGCAACCTGCTCTCGGCCCCGGCCGACGCCCAGGCCCAGGGCGCCGACACCCAGAAGCTGCAGTACACGCAGCAGATCGAACAGCTCTACACGCGCCGCATCATGGAGATGCTGGAGCCGCTGGTGGGCCGCAACAACGTGAAGGCCCAGGTCAGCGCCGACGTGGACTTCTCCATGGTCGAGTCGACCAGCGAAGAGCACAAGCCCAACCAGAGTCCCGACACCAGCGCCGTGCGCAGCCAGCAGACGGTGGTGGACGGTGCCGCCGCCGGTGCCGCCCCGTCGGGCGTGCCGGGGGCCGTGAGCAACCAGCCGCCCGTGACCGGCACCGCTCCGGTCAACGGCGCTGCCGCACCCGTGGGCGTGACGCCCCAGGGCGGCACCGACAAGCCGGGCAACATGCGCCGCGAGTCGGTGGTGAACTACGAAGTGGACAAGACGGTCAAGGTGGTGCGCGAGTCCAGCGGCCAGATCAAGCGCCTGAGCGCGGCGGTGGTGATCAACCACCGCACCACGACCGACAAGGCGGGCAAGGAAACCACGGTGGCCATTCCAGCCGCGCAGCTCGAACAAATGACCGCGCTGGTGCGCGAGACCATCGGCTTCAACAAGGACCGCGGCGATTCGGTGAACGTGGTCAACGCGCCTTTCAACATCGAGAAGACCAGCGAAGCCGAAACCATCGCATGGTGGCAGCAGGCCGAAAACCAGGAGTTCCTGCGCGGCCTGGCCTGGCCGCTGGGCATGGTGGGCCTGGGCCTGCTGGTGCTCATGGGCATGGTGCGCCCGGGCCTCAAGCTGCTCAAGACGCCGGTGGTGCGCAGCCAGACCGAGGTGCAGCCGCTGAACGCCATGCTCAACGAAGCCCCCGAGCGCCCGGGCCTGCCGATGCCCAGCAACGAACCCACGCCCGAGAGCCAGCGACTCACCGACGCCAAGCGCCTGGCGTTGGAGAACCCCATGGCCGTGGCGAACATCGTCAAAGGCTGGGTCAACGGCGAATCCCCAGCCTGACCCCCCGCAGACCCACACACACCCCACAGAGAAAAGCACATGGAAGACCAGGGAATCCAGGACGCCGCGATCTTTCTCATGTCGATCGGCGAGGAAGAAGCGGCCGAGGTGTTCAAGCACCTCAGCCCGAAAGAAGTGCAGAAGCTGGGCGAGACCATCGCCAAGACGCGCTCGGTCTCGCACGAGCGGGTGGACCAGGTGATGCAGAAGTTCACCGGCGCGGCCTCCTCCCAGAGCCTGCTGGTGTCCGACACCGACAACTACGTGCGTGCGGTGCTCAAGCGCGCGCTGGGCGACGACAAGGCTTCGCTGCTGATCGACCGAATCCTGCAAGGCGGTGACGTTTCGGGCATCGAGAGCCTGAAGTGGATGGACCCGCTGTCGATCGCCGAACTGCTGCGCAACGAACATCCGCAGATCGTGGCCGCCATCCTGGTGCACCTGGAATCGGACCAGACCGCCGGCGTGCTCAAGAACTTCACCGAGCGCACCCGCAACGAGGTGATGCTGCGCATCGCCACGCTCGAAGGCATCCAGCCCACCGCGCTGAAAGACCTCAACGAGGTGCTCTACAAGGTGCTCGCCGGTGGCGACAAGATCCGCAAGACCTCCATGGGTGGCGTCAAGACCGCGGCCGAGATCATCAACATGATGGGCACGCAGATCGAGACCTCGGTGATCGAATCGATCCGCGAGTTCGACGCCGAACTGGCGCAAAAGATCATGGACAAGATGTTCGTGTTCGAAGACCTGCTCAAGCTCGACGGCAAGTCGGTGCAGCTGGTGCTCAAGGAAGTCTCCACCGATTCGCTGGTGGTGTCACTCAAGGGCGCCACCACCGAACTGCGCGAACTGGTGTTGGCCAACATGTCCAGCCGCGCCGCCGAAGCGCTGCGCGAAGACCTCGAATCGCGCGGTCCGATGCGCTTGTCGGAGGTGGAGACCCAACAGAAGGAAATCCTGAAGATCGTGCGTCGCCTCTCCGACGAGGGACAGATCATGCTCGGCGGTGGTGGCGAAGACGAGGCCTTCGTATGACCAGGACGGGTGACTGACCATGGCCTCCAGACCCAACCCCCATTCCCGCTTCATCCCGCGCGAAGAGATCGAAGGCGTGGCCGCCTGGCATTTTTCCGCGGTGGATGGCAGCGACGAACACCTGCAGGCGCCCGCCACCGACAAGAGCGAAGGTGTGACCAGCGAGGCGTTGCAGGAAGCGCGGCAGCAGGCCTACGCCGAGGGCTTCGAGCGTGGGCACGAAGCCGGCGGCCAGGAGGTGCGTGATGCCCTGGAGGCCACGGTGCGCAAGACCGCCGAAGAGACGGCGGTGCGCATGGCGCAACTGCTGCACAACACCAAGGACAACCTGAAGAAGAGCGAAGAGAAGATTTCGCGCCACATCCTGGAACTGGCTTGCGACCTGGCCCGCCAGGTGGTGCGCCAGGCCATCGCCAGCGATCCGCAGCACTTGAAGCCCGTGATCGCCGAGGCCCTCGCACAGCTGGTGGACGACGGCCTGCCCGCCACGGTCCGCATGAACCCGGGCGACCTCGCGCTGATGAAGGGCGTGTTGCAGGAAACCCTCAACAGCCCGCTGCCCGAGTTCGTGGCCGACGCCCAGATCAGCCCCGGTGGCTGCCTGATCGAATCCAGCACCTCGGCGGTGGACGCCACGATCGAAAAACGCTGGTCGCGCGCCGTGGGCAACCTCGGCATGAACGTGGCCTGGAACCCGAACCCAGGAGACGCCGATGTCTGACAGCACCTTTGGCTCCGACAGCCGCTGGGGCCATTTCATGGACGAGGTGCGCGTCAACGCCAGCGTGGAAACGCCGCTGGAGGTGCGCGGCACGCTGACCCGCCTGGCCGGTCTGGTGCTCGAAGCCGTGGGCCTGAAGGTGCCGGTGGGTTCGCAATGCCTGATTGGCAACGGCAGCAAGGCGCCGGTGCTGGCCGAGGTGGTGGGCTTCTCCAACGACCGCGCCTTTCTCATGCCCGCGGGCGACACGCACGGCCTCTCCAGCGGTGCCAGCGTGACGCCGCTGGCGCCCTACCGCACCGTGCCGCGTGTGGGACAAACCAACAAACCGCCCTCGCCCGACGACCGTGGCACGCTGCGGCTGCCGCTGGGCAAGGGCTTGCTGGGCCGCGTGGTCGACTCGCACGGCAACCCCATGGACCACATGGGCCCGATCACCGACGTGGACATCGAACCGATGGACCGCGCGCCCCTCAACGCCATGGACCGCGATCCGGTGCGCACGCCGCTGGACACCGGTGTGCGCGCGATCAACGCCCTGCTCACGGTGGGCCGCGGCCAGCGCATCGGCCTGTTCGCCGGCTCCGGCGTGGGCAAGAGCGTGCTGCTGGGCATGATGGCGCGCTACACCAAGGCCGACGTGATCGTGGTCGGGTTGATCGGCGAGCGGGGCCGCGAGGTCAAGGAATTCATCGAAGACATCCTGGGCGTGGAAGGCCGCAAGCGCTCGGTGGTGGTGGCCGCACCCGCCGACGCACCGCCGCTGGTGCGCATGCAGGGCGCCGCTTACGCCACCGCGATTGCCGAGCGCTTCCGCGACGACGGTCTGGACGTGTTGCTGCTCATGGACTCGCTCACCCGCTACGCCATGGCGCAGCGCGAGATCGCGCTGGCCATCGGCGAGCCACCGGCCACCAAGGGTTACCCGCCGTCGTGTTTTGCCAAGCTGCCGCAGCTGGTGGAACGCAGCGGCAACGGCCTCAACGGCGTGGGCTCGATCACGGCGTTCTACACCGTGCTCTCCGAGGGCGACGACCAGCAGGACCCGATCGCCGACGCGGCACGCGCGATCCTGGACGGCCACATCGTCCTCTCGCGCTCGCTGGCCGAGTCGGGCCACTTCCCGGCCATCGACGTGGAGGCCTCGGCCTCGCGGGTGATGCACAACGTGGCCGGTGCGGTGCACCTGGACCTGGCGCGCAAGTTCCGCGGTGCGTACTCGCGCTACATCAAGAGCCGCGATCTGATCCAGCTCGGCGCCTACGCGCCCGGCAGCGACCCGGAGACCGACCGGGCCATCGTGCTCTACCCGGCCTTGCAGCGCTTTCTGATGCAGGACATGAACGAGGCCGCCAGCCTGCCCGACAGCCTGCAGCAGTTGCAGAGCGCCCTGCAGGAGGACAAGCCGGGCAGCACCCAGCGCGCCTCCCGTCCCCACCACAACCCCTATGAAGGCAAGCAGGCATGACCACGATCCAGACGCTCAACAAGGTCGTTGAAATCGCCGAGAAGCGCCGCGACGAGGCGCTGGGTGCACTGGGCCAGATGCAGCGCGAACTGCGGGTGGCCCAGGACCAGATGGACCAGCTGCAGGCCTACGCGCAAGAAGCCGAGCAGCGCTGGGCCGCGCGCAGCGCCGTTGGGGTCGACGTGGCGCTGCTCATGCACCACCGCCAGTTCATGGCCAAGATCGACCACGCACTGGACTTCCAGCGCGGCGTGTTGCGCGAGCGCGGCGACCTGATCGAGCGCGCCCAGGACCAGGTGCACGTCTGCGAACGCGACGTGGCCGGCCTGCGCAAGTTCACCGAGCGCAAGCAGCTCGCGGTGCAGCACCGCGTGCAACGCCAGGACCAGAAAAACACCGACGAGATGGCACTGACCATCCACCTGCGCCAGAGCCTGGCGCGGGCGCAACAGGAAGGCATCCGAACATGAGCACCACATCCGCCACCGCCAGCGCACCCAAACCGGTGGAGGCCAACGCCAAACCCACCCCACCGGGCGCGCGCGCGCAAGACCGCAAGGCCGAAGGGGGCGACCTGTTTGCCGCCCTGCTGGGTTTGCTGTCCGCCACCCAGGCGCTGCCCGCCGCCGCCACCGCAACGACCACCGGCACCGAACCGGCCGACGATGCGAAGGGCGACCACAGCACCCCCGACGGCAGCGACAACCCACTGACCGCGCTGATGGGCTGGGGCCTGCCCAGCGCCGCCGACGCTGCCCTGGGCAAGTCGAGCGCCAAGGGCGGGGATGACAACGTCGGTCTGCCCGGTGCCGCGTGGTCGGCCGAGCGCGCCGCCCGAAGCACCGCGTCCGCCGGCAGCGCCGATGGCGGCTTCGACATCTCGGGCATGACACCGGTGGAGCCCACGCCGCTGGAGCCGGCTCCCAAAGGGCCCATGGCCCTGCCAGCCCATGCCGCCCGACTGGGCCTCCAGCCGTTGCCGACCGCACGGCCGACCGACACACTCACCAACGGCGCACCGGCCACGGCCTGGCGCCACGCCTCGCTGGCCAGCACCGAGACCGTGGCCATCCAGCAAGCCGCCAACCTGCCGTCCGTGCGCAGCACGGTGGCGCTCAACGAGCGCTTCGGCGTGGCCCCCGGCGTGCCGTTGGCCACCACGGAGTTGCGTGAGGCCACCACCGACACGTTCAGCGTGTCCAGCCCAACCGCATCCAGCCGCTCCGCCGACGGCACCGCCGCACCGGCGGGCGCCAGCGCGGGCGACGGCGCCACCGGTTCGGACGGCCAAGGCTCGGACGCCAGCGCCTTCGACCACACCGACGGCCAGGCCGGCAACCCGTTTGCCGACGCCCAGGCCGCCGAAGAGCCCACCGTGACCCACTGGGGCACCCAGCACCTGCGCCACGCCAGCCTGCGCGTGGACGGTGAGTCGGGTGAACAAGCCATCGACATCCAGCTCTCGATGCAGGGGCAGGAGGTGCAGGTGGCGTTCAAGACCGACAGCGCCGAAGCGCGCGCCTCACTGCGCGAAAACGCCGGGGAATCGCTGGCCGACCTGCTGGGCAAGAGCGGCATCCAGCTCGGTGGTGTGTCGGTGGGTTCGCAGGGCCAGCCGGGGTCGCGGGGTGACGATGGCGGAGCGCGGCAGAACGGTGTGCGTGGGGTGGCGTCGGTGGCTCGCGAGTCACTCGCGCCCTCGAACCGACCAGTTCAACCAGCCCCCCGCGCCGACGGCAGCCAACCCCTGGACGTGTTTGCCTGACTTCCCGCCCCCCACGCTCCGCCGCTACGCGGGTCGCTGCCCCCCAAAGGGGCTGTTTCGCCTTGGGAACGGCCCGGCGGCGAAACGCTTAATAAGCGCCTTTTCAGGCGCTTATCTCATGACCGGCACCGGGCCCCCCGCCCAATAATTCTTCAAACCCCACACGTTCTCCCCGTGTGATGCCCTCCTCCCCGCGGGGGCCTTTTGAAGGATGACCATGTCTGCTGCCGCTGCCACCGCCACCGCGTCCGACGCTCCCAAGAAGAAGAGCAAGAAGCTGCTGTTCATCATCATCGGTGTGGTGGTGCTGGCCCTGATCGGTGCGGGCGCCGCGCTCTTCATCATGAAGAAAAACGCCGCGGCCGCCGACGACGAGTTCGCCGACGAGGAACCGGCAGCCCACGTGGCCAAGGATCCCAAGACCGCCCCGGTGTTCATGCCGCTGGAGAACATGGTGGTCAACCTGGCCGACCCCGGTGGCACCCGCTTCATCCAGCTCGGTCTCACCCTGCAGCTGCAGGACGCCAAGACCGAAACCGATGTGAAGACCTACATGCCCAGCATCCGAAGCGACATCCTGCTGCTGATCTCGCAGCGCACCGCCGACGAGATGCTGCAGGTGCAGGGCAAGGAAAAACTCGCCAAGGACATCATCACGGCGATCTCCAAGGAAATGGACTACGAAATCGCCGACAGCGCCGACGCCGAACACGCGGACGAAGCGCCGAAGAAGAAGAAAAAGTCCAAGACGCCGCCCAACCCGGTGCAGGCCGTGCTGTTCTCCAGCCTCATCGTTCAGTGATCCAGGCACACCACCATGGCTGACGCATTTCTGTCCCAGGAAGAGATCGACGCCCTGCTCGAAGGCGTCACGGGCGAGAGCCAGAAGCTCGCCAAGGAAGAGGCGCCCACCGGTGCGGTGCGCGACTACAACCTGCAGAGCCAGGAGCGCATCGTGCGTGGGCGCATGCCCACCATGGAGATCGTCAACGAACGCTTCTCGCGCAACCTGCGACTGGGCCTGTTCAACTTCATCCGCCGCAGCCCCGAGATCTCGGTGGGCTCGGTGCAGGTGCAGAAGTACAGCGCCTTCCTGCGCGAACTCGTGGTGCCGACCAACTTCAACATCATGGCCATCCGCCCGCTGCGCGGCAACGGTCTGGTGGTGTGCGAACCTACGCTGCTGTTCGGCGTGATCGACAGTCTGTTTGGCGGCAACGGCAAGTTCCACACCCGCATTGAAGGCCGCGACTTCTCACCCACCGAACAGCGCGTGATCAACCGCCTGGTGGACGTGGTGGCCGAGGAGTACAAAAAAGCCTGGCGCGGCGTGTACCCGATCGAGCTGTCCTACCAGCGCTCGGAAATGCAACCCCAGTTCGCCACCATCGCCACACCCAGCGAGATCGTGGTCTCCACCAGCTTCACGCTGGAGATCGGCGACATCACCGGATCGCTGCACATCTGCATTCCCTATGCCACGCTGGAACCCATTCGCGACGTGCTGTATTCCAGCGTGCAGGGCGACGCCATCGAGGTCGACCGCCGCTGGGTCAAGCTGCTCAGCCACGAAATCCAGGCCGCCGAGGTGACCATGGTCGCCGAGCTCGCGCAGACCGATGCCACGGTGGAGCAACTGCTGGCCATGCAGATCGGCGACTTCATCGAACTCGATCGCAACCCCACCATCCAGGCGCATGTGGACGGGGTGCCGATCTTTGAAGGCCAATACGGCACCCACAAAGGCAAATACGCACTTCGCGTGGAGCGCAATCTGCGCGGAATCGATACGAACTGGCTCGGAGAAAACCATGTCCACTGACACCCCTTCACAAGAATCCATCGCCGACGACTGGGCGCAGGCCCTGGAAGAGCAGGCGGTCACCAGCGGCGGCGCCAGCGACGGCCCGCACGTGTTCGACGCCACCGCCACAACCGTGCCGGCGGGCGCCGGCAATGTCAGCGGCAACCCGATGCACGACATCCAGATGGTGCTGGACATCCCGGTGCAGCTGTCGGTGGAACTCGGCCGCACCCGCGTGCCGATCAAGTACATCCTCCAGCTCGCCCAAGGCTCCATCGTTGAACTGGATGCGCTCGCCGGTGAACCCATGGACGTCCTGGTCAACGGCTACCTGATCGCCCAGGGCGAGGTGGTGGTGGTGAACGACAAGTTCGGCATCCGGTTGACCGATATCGTGACCCCGTCCGAGCGCATGAAGCGTGTGAGCAGGACCTGATCCATGTTGCAAAACGCAATGCCCGCGCTGCTGTTGCTCGCCTTGATGGTGGGCCTGGCCTTCGCCCTGAAGTGGGCGCGCCGCCGCCTGCCGGGCATTGCCGGCCACAGCGGCCCGGCGCTGCACGTGCTCTCCAGCCTGTCGCTGGGCCCGCAGCAACGCGTGGTCACGGTGCAGGTGGGCGAAGGCGCCGAGCGCGTCTGCCTGGTGCTGGGCGTGGCCGCGGGCAGCGTGACCGCGCTGCACCAGATGCCCTTGCCCGCCGAGTTGCCTGTCGTGCCTGCCGATCCCTCTGCGCCCGCCACCGGCTTCGCCGCGCGTTTGTCGCAACTCATGAAAGCCCCGAATGCGCCCCGTTAACCCTTGGATCAAGGGCGGTCTCGTCTTTGGTGCGCTGGCGCTGTGCGCCGTCGGCGCGTGGGCCCAGGCCCTGCCACTGCCCACGCCGCCTTCCGCCCCCGCCGCCGCCGGCCCCTCGCTGCCGCTGATGATTGGCCAGGGCAGTGGCAGCACCAGCTACTCGGTGCCGATCCAGACCCTGCTGTTCTTCACCGCGCTCTCGTTCCTGCCGGCCGTGCTGCTGCTCATGACGGGTTTCACCCGCATCGTGATCGTGCTTTCGCTCCTGCGCCAGGCGCTGGGCACCCAGTCGGCCCCGCCCAACCAGGTGATCGTTGGCCTGTCGCTGTTCCTCACGTTGTTCGTGATGGGCCCGACGCTGGACAAGGTGTACGCCGACGCCTACGAACCTTACTCGCGCAATGCCATCACCTTTGACCAGGCACTCGATCGCGGCCAGGCGCCCATGCGCGCTTTCATGCTCAAGCAAACGCGCCAGTCCGACTTTGAACTCTTCGCCAAGCTGGCCAAGCTGCCGAACGAGGTGACCGCCGAGACGGCGCCGTTTCGTGTGCTGGTGCCGGCATTCGTGACCAGCGAGCTCAAGACCGCGTTCCAGATCGGCTTCATGATCTTCATCCCCTTCCTGGTGATCGACATGGTGGTGGCCAGCGTGCTCATGTCGCTGGGCATGATGATGCTGTCGCCGGTGCTGGTGGCGCTGCCGTTCAAGCTGATGCTCTTCGTGCTGGCCGATGGCTGGAACCTGCTCATCGGCTCCCTCGCAGCTTCATTTGCGCAATGAAGGCCCCCACGCTCCACCGCTGCACGGGTCGCTGCCCCCCGAGGGGGCTGGGCCGCCTTGGGAGCGGCCCGGCGGCGTCCCGCCGCCCTCTTTCGGAAAAGGTTGCCTGATGGATCCGCAAGCCGCTCTCACGATGGCGCAGAACGCGCTCTTCATGCTGCTCATGGTGGCCGCGCCCGTGCTGGCCACGGTGCTCGCGGTGGGTCTGGTGGTGAGCCTGTTCCAGGCCATCACGCAGATCAACGAGGCCACGCTGGCCTTTGTGCCCAAGCTGATCGCGGCCATCGCGGTGTTCGCCATCGCCGGGCCGTG
>Ga0210245_101864_pt1 | contig 15209 bp, 11 predicted proteins | sample ChrtobMetaP3_4mM_FD_155450 | JGI IMG/M metagenome (GOLD analysis project Ga0210245, IMG submission 155450) | Chrysochromulina tobin associated microbial communities from unialgal haptophyte culture, Seattle, Washington, United States - P3_4mM | ecosystem: Host-associated > Algae > Haptophytes >...
CGATGCTGGCGTCTCGGCCCTCGTAAAGGCGTGTGACACCCCTGGGGCAATGGCACAGCTCAAGGAGCTCTTCCTCTTCGGCAACAAGATCACTGACAAGGGCTGCAGCGAGCTCGCCCGGGCCTGCAAAGGCGGGGCAATGGCAAATCTTGTGAAGCTCTGGCTTGGCCCGATTGGCGTTGATGGCGTCGCCGCTCTCGACATCGACAGGGCCCGCAAGGCCCGGCCAAAGTTGAGGGTGAGACTGACCGATCCAAAAATGAAATCCAAGATACTCTATGCCAGAGCAAGATACTCTATGCGAACGGCGCATGATCTGACCGATCCCGAAAGCCAAGCCAAGGCGCAAGACCAAGACCAAGAGCCAAGAGCCAAGACGCAAGACGGCGCTGGGCCCTGGGAAGGCGCGCACGCGCCGGGATCTCGGATCAGTCATCACACATCAGTGATCTCAGACTCGAGTCATGAATGCTGAGCTTCAGCTTGAGCAATATATTTAACTGAGTTTTGTAGTTGTTTTTCCATGCGTGTCTGCCGAAAGTCGTATCACTTCGCTTGTCACACCGGGGACACTGCGGTGGTAGAGCCTAGAGCATCTCTCTACTACCGTATACGCGACGGGTGCGTTATAGACCCAGGCGCGCCGTTCACATATAAGACAAATGGCCGTTCATAGCGTTACGGCCGCGTTCATGGGTATTATACATGTACATCGCATCCGATCCTTCCGGCTTGTGGTAATTTCTCGATGACGCTTATGACGCTACGATGACATAAACGATGTTCGATGACGCATGTTCCCAGCGCCCTCGACTGCGCACGCGCTCCTCTCTCTTGGGGTAGGTCTCGCCGCTCTCGGAACCCACCTACGCACGGCACGTAAATTCCATGCGCCATGGATGGTACTAGGATGGTACATTCAAAAACGATGTGATGATGTGGATCCAAGAAAAGCGCAGACACGCAAGCGTGTGTTGCTTTCTCGGAGGGCGCGTCCACACGCGCCCAGAAGCCAGATATGGCGCCAAATCTCAAACCATCCAGATATATGGCGCCAAATCTCAAACCATCTGGCGCTGCTCGTCGAGATGGGCGGCTCTCGTAGCGTCGTAGCGCCGCTCCATGTGCCATTGTGTCAGCTGCTCGGGGGGTGGAGCCGCGCCCGCCACGGCGCCCGCCGTCGCCTTGCGGACTTCGCTGGCCACGATCAGCACATCGGCCAGCAGGGCGAGCTCCTCCTGGATCTTGCGCTGTGACGCGCTCAGGTCGAGCGTCGCCTGGCTCTGTGCCTGCATGGAGAGGAAGAGCGCGCGCTGCTGCTTCTGGAGCCCCTGCTGCATCTTGAGCATCGCCTGCAGCGTCGTCTTGAGCTCCTGCTGCTGCTGCTGCTGCTGCTGCTGCTGCTGCTGCTGCTGCTGCTGCTGCTGCTGCTGCTGCTGCTGCTGCTGCTGCTGCTGCTGCTGCTGCTGCTGCTGCTGCTGCTGCTGCTGCTGCTGCTGCTCCTGCTGCTCGTGCTGCTGCTCGTGCTGCTGCTGCTGCTGCTGCTGCTGCTGCTGATGCCACCCTGGTGGCGGCGATGGTGGCCGCCGCACCGTTGCCCGCATCTCCTCGTCGGCCGGCATTGGCGCCGTCGTCGTTACACTTTTCGCAGTGAAACGACCTGGGTTGGGCGCGTTCGCCCTGATCGGCCCAAAGGCAACTGCCGCGCTCCCCAAAGCTGAACTCACTGTCCGACTCTCTTGCGCTGCCATCAGAGGCGGTGGAGGCGGTGCCCGCCAAGTTGGTGGCATGCGCCACGGTGGTGGCGGCGAGGGTGGGTGGTGCTTGGTCAGCGGCTCGGGAGTTGATCCGTCCCATTCCACGCCAATCGGGCGCGACAGCCGCTCCAGAAGCGAGAGCCGTTTCGGGCGCGACAACCGCTCCATAGTCGCCAAGCTCCAGCTTCTGTGGACGGTAGGGACCATCATCAGAGCTGGCCCTGCAGGCGGTACCCGGTGCTCGCGCGTCTGCCGAGTCGGACGATCCGACAGCACCGGGGCGCTGCGCGTCCCGCCCAAGCGCGCACCGGTCAGAGAGTGCTGAAGGGCGCGACAAATCTGCCTTGCTGCATCCTTGCCAAGTCCTTTTGTTCGAGGGGCCCGTGGCAGCAGCCATTGCCACACGACCTCGAGCGAGATACCAACCTCGTTCGAGTCGAAGCGGGCGAGCACTGCCTTGGCGGCGGCGCGAACTCGCGAGTTCCACAGCTCCTCGTCCTCCACGAGGCACTTGATCTTTCTGAGCAGCGCAGTGCGGGAGAGGACTCCCTTCCGTGTATCGTCCCATGCCTCGCACAGGTCTGCGGTGCGGCAACCACTCGCGAGCAGCATGTATTGGATCTCCGATCGCAAGCGCGCCTCGTCCCACGCGCTTTCGCTCTCGCGAACCCGCGACGTGAGCGTGAGAGTGCGCACGATGTCCAGCCGCTCCTGCCGCGTCCTGCGCGTGTTGCGCATCCACCGGTTCAACTCTTCAAAAGAGCAAAGGCCGCTGCCGTCCTCGTCGAGGTCATCGAAAATCTTGTTGAGCACAGCGCGGCCGCCCTGGTGACCGCAGCGCGTCACCATGAAGTGGACGAACTCTTCGAGGTCAAGGGCGCTTTTCTCAGATGTGTCCACGGTCCCGAGCAGATCCGTCAGACGTACCGAATGCATGCTGCAGCACTCAGCGAGCGCCACTCGCACCGTCCAAGGTTCTGACGCGCACATGAGCCAGGAGCTTGTATCGATTTCAGCGCGTACGCTCTCCACCTTCCCTATTTCAGCGCGTGTCTCCACCTTCCCTATTTCAGCGCGTACGTCCACCTTCCCTATTTCAGCGCGTGTCTCCACTTTCCCTATTTCAGCGCGTATGTCCACCTTGCCTGTATCCATTTCAGGGAATACGTTCTCCACGTGGCCTCCGTCCTCCACCATGCAGGCGTCCCAAGCCTTCGCTGAGAATGCGCAATCGTTTGACGGAGTTACGAGCAAAGTGCAAAACGGCCAAAGTAAAAACACCAGATTTGCTGATTTCACAGCTAGGGTTCGGAGGCGCCTCGTTCTCCGGACCGGCGTTCACAGGAGTCCGCACTCATTTTGGAAGGGCGATGTCGATCGCCGCACTGTTGGTCGCCGCCGTCGTTCTTTCACGGTCGCCGCCCACGGGCGTCGTCGTGAATTTCGAGGCCTCAAATGCTGCCTCTTTTGCGGAGCGGGAGCATGGCTGCGCACTATGCCGCCGCAGCCCAGAGGATGCTCTGATCGATGGCGGTTGGACGACCCTCACCTACGCCTCCGAGGTAGGCGAGGACGAGGTGGTCGCCCAGCTGCTCGAGGACGGTGCGTTACCTGACGTGCCTGATGCTAGCGGCCGCACGGCTCTGGTGCGTGCGAGCCGTCATGGCCACACCGCTGTTGTCAAGCGATTGCTCGAAGCTGGTGCCCAAGCTCATCTCGAGAACGCCGATGGCAGCACGGCGTTCAGTGTGGCCAGCGAGCAGGGTCGACTGGGTATCGTGCGCATGCTCCTGAATGCGAGCTGCGCGCGGGGGGCTCGCGGAGCTCGCGGGGCGCTGCAGCCCTCGTCGACGCAGCTGATCGGCAGGCCTGTGGCGGATGAGCACGCTGAGGGGCCTGTGGCGGATGAGCATGCTGAGGGTGTGGCCACGCTCTCGCCCGAGCAAGCCAACGCGCTCGCGATGGTCGAGGAGGAGATGGAGCTCCTTGGGCTCGTCGGACGTGCTGCCGGCCGGCGGCCGGGGCAAACGTGGCGCGCGAGCCCTGACCTCATAGCGGCCGCCAGTAGGATGCCCATGAGCACGTTCGACGCCCATCACGCGCTCTCCCAAAGTGTGCACGCTGACCAGGGCCTGCCCATCCGGCGACTGCTCGGCGCGGGGGCGCGGGTCGACCTGTGGCGCGCCTTTGCGCTCGCGCAAAAGAATGGCCATGCCGCCGTCGCCTCCCTGCTCAGCGATCCATCGAATCTGCTCCTCATGACCCAGTACGAGGCGCCACAAGTTCCCTCGGAGCTCATTCGCGCAGCGGAGCGCGACCTGCGCGCCATCGAGGGCTGGCTGCGCAGCGGCGCGATGAGCGCGGTCAACAACACGAAGCGCCTCGAGCAGGCGGTGAGCGACCTGCTCGCTGGCTGGGACGGAGGACCCCCTGGTGGCGGCAGCGAGGTTCCTGCGCTACTCGACGCGCTCGGGGCGGAGGAGGACGTAGCTGCGGTGGTGGCGCGACTGCGGTCGCACGGCGTGTGGGTGGAGGTACTCCCGCGCGTCTGCGGAGGCTTTGTGATGCGCTTCCGGGCGGCGTGCTACGCGATTGAGGTCGAGCGCCTCCTCGTTGCGACACACGGCAGCTTGCAACGCACTCGGAGCCAACCCTCTGTCTCCATCTCGCGCGGCGGCGCGCGCAGCGGCGCCGGCAGCAGCGCCCGTGTGCTGGGCAAGCCGCTCACGCTTGCAGGCTATCTTGGGCAGCGCGTTGCGGTCAAGCGCCGTGTCGGAGCATCCTTCGATGCAGCCAAAGCCGAGCTCCTCGACGCTGACAAGTGCGACGCGTACGACTGCACGGGCTGCGGCGAGTACCGAGGGGCGCCGCGGCTCCCCAGCGGGCACGCCGCCCTCGGCAGCAGCCTCAGCAGTAGCCTCGGCAGTAGCACCCGCCCTGGCCAGATCGCTGCAACAGCCACGGCCATGGATGCCGCGCATTCAGCAACATTCAAGCCGGCAACGGACCCGGCGCAGGTCAAGAGCTACTTCACGTCCCACGGGGTTGCCGAAGCTACGAAGCCTGCTGAACCGGGCCGTGCGCCAGCCGAGGCCAGCGGTGCAGCAGAGAGCTGCTCGAGCGCTGGTGCGACGAGCGAGACACCGGTTGCGGCAGGGGCTCCCGCGCTGCCGATGGATGAGGATGCCGCCGACGAGAATGCCAGCAAGGACGAGAGAGACAGCCAACAGGCCACGATCACAGCTTTCGACGCAGCGAACCTAGCAGAGGTGGAGGCGGAGATGAACCTCCTCGCGGCCCGTGCAGGGAACGAGCTGGCACATGCTCACCCTGCCGACTTCGTGGTGCCTGCGAGCGTGCAGTTCCAGATAGGCCGGGCCAAGGCGAACGAAAGCACCGCGTTCTTTGTCAGGCGACCGAAGCGAGAGTGGCCCGAGAAGGTATCCTACGAGCGAGATGGCAAGCGGGTGACGGAAAGCACGGCCGTCTTCCTGCGCCGGGTCGGGGCGGCTCATGGGCGAGCAGCCAAGGCGGCCGAGGCGGCAGCAGCTGCAAGGAAGACGCAAGACGAGGTGAGGAGGTCTCAGGCGGCCGCAGCCTTGCGTGCAAGTCGGCTTTTGCTCGGTGCTGCTCTCGCGGCTGGGGCGGGGCTTGCCCTCGTCTGCATCTCACTGCTTCAGCTGTGCGGCTGCTGGCCAAGCACAGAACGCGTCGAGCTCGCTGCCCGACACGCCGTGATTGATGCTGCTGCTGCGCCCTCAGCATCGGTGGAAGCTCAGGCTGCTCCAGAGCCCTATGGAGGAGCTGGCGGCCGACGCAGGCCGCGGCGGCGTGGCGGGCGAGCATCAGAGCCAGCACGTGCGGCGTTCTCGGCTGATGACGCAGAGCTGCCCTCAGCTGGTGACGCAGAGCTGCCCTCAGTTGGTGACGCAGAGCTGCGCTCGGCTGCAGTCGTCGAGCCAGCACGGCCCAGTGGCGAATGGCAACTGGTTGGTGGGCGTGGGGCTAACGCTATCCTAGCCGGCAGCAGCGCGAACAGCACCCGCTGTGGCAGCAGCAGCGGTGGCCACGAGGGCAGCGACGAACGCACAGCTCGGCCATGGTCTCCTGAGCCCGCGTTGCCCGCCCCGCCACCGCTTCCACGGCTTACCCGCGGCCTTGCGACAGGGCAGGCCGCAGAAGTAAGCTATTCCGAGATCGTCCGAGGCACCGCTGACTTTGCTGACAGGCGGCGCATTGGCCAGGGCGGATTCGGCGTCGTGTGGAAGGCGCAGCTGCCGTCCATGGGCGTTGGCTCGTATGCCGTCAAGCGGCTCGATCCCAAGCGAGCCTTGGCAAGGGCAGCCGCTGCGGAGGGCACCGAGAGCGAGGCGGGGGCACGTGCAGGCTCGGCGTCTGCGGAGATGGCGGCGGCCGTGCAGGCAGAGGTAGAGCTCCTCGCATGCTGCTCCCACCCACACGTTCTGCCAGTCGTTGGCTTCTGCCTCGATCCGCTTGCACTTTGCCTCGTCTACCCGTTGTGCGCGGGCGGCAACTTCGAGGATCGGCTAGTTCCCTCCGATGCGGGCGCGCAGCGGCTGCGACTGCTCGGCCTCCAGCGCCCCGCGCCGCTCGCGTGGCAACATCGGCTGAGCGTCGTGCGTGACGTTGCAGATGCGCTCGTCTACCTGCATACACCCACGGTTACCAAGCCACGCATTCTTCATCGCGACGTGAAGCCGTCCAACATCCTGCTCTCGCTGCTCGCATCAGCTGACGATTCGCATGCATCCTCGATGCCACCCCTCACGGCGTGGCTCTCAGATGTGGGAGTTGCCAAGGCAGATGAGCGCGACCGCCTTGGCGCGAGCGCCACGGGGGCAGCCCAGCCCGCTCAGCACACCCACCTGTCCACGAGTACTGTGCGCGGCACCCCAGGTTTCGTGGACTCGCTCGTTGTCAATGGGTTGCAGCACTCGGAGGCGACCGACGGCTTTGCTCTGGGTGTGACGCTGCTCATGAGTCTCACTGGGCTGCCGGCTGTCGGGCTATTCCACAGGTGCCATGAGCTGCTCCGCCGCACTGATGACGTGGCCGCATGGGAGCACCTGTTGGATGGCTTCTGGCCGCGCTCCGTCGCGGCTGAGGTCGCACAAATTGCGCACGCGCTCTGCATGCCCCTTTTCCGTGAAGACCGGCTGCCCTTGCCCGATGCACTGCGCCAGATTACCAGCGTAATCAGTCAAAGCAGCGAAGCCCTTGCACAGGGCCGACTTGGCACCGCCGGCGCAGGCTCCGCGTCAACCGTGGCCGCGGACGAGCTGCGCTGCTGCGTTGTGTGCGACGATGCGCCGCGTGAGGTGCGCTTCCGCTGCGGCCACGCTTGCTGTTGCGCCGAGTGCGCAAAGCTGGTCGAGCACTCGGGCAGTCAGTGCCCCATCTGCCGTGGACGTACGCACCCGCTTTGCGCGACGGGTGTACATCTACGGGACGCGGCGACGTTCGAGCTCGTGAATTGATGCACTTTCGCCGATGGCCAACACATCAACAATCTGCAGCCCAACCGGCTAAGGACGCACGGAGTTTTCTCTTCTTGCTTAGGCGACTTGACCGCATCTCGGAATTCATGAGGCCAAGCTGCGGACAGTGTTTTATATTCCTGCCATCAGGTCAGGTATTTATGAGGCACAGGCCGTCCTCGCAGGCTCGAGGCTGTTCTACCACTCGCTTCGTTTTGTATAAACTACCAATCGATAGTCGAATCGGAATGTGTTGGTTGAAATGTAGCTTGTAGGAAATTGAAATTGCTAATTGGTACGGTATCATTCCTACATCATTCTGGCTTCGATCAGCAATCGATCGACAATATGTACGAATCGATGCGACGATCGTTCCGCAAACCATTACAATTCCTTGAAACACGACGGGGCCGCAGATGGCATGGCGGATGGAAAGTTTGTTAAAAATAGCTTGACGCACTCGCCCCGACCCCCGTGTTGGTCATCGCATCCCGAACCCGGAGCGTTGTTGGCATGTTGATCAATGTTCTTGTCGCCCCCGGTTATCTATATCGTACTATATTCTAAATCCCGCCCCCGGCGCCCGGGCGGCGCGGTACACGTACGCGGGGCCGCCACTCGTGTGCTGTTAATGTGTGTGTATGAATATGAATGTGAATGTGTGTCTGTGTGTCAGTTGTGTAATTATTTCTGACACGCTGCGCTGCGCACTTCCGAGAAGCACGAAACCACGTCGCACGTACGGCTGTACACGCGCCCCTCATTCCCATTGTTCTTTGATCGCCTCCTCGATCAGTCTAGCGAGATCTTCGAGTGGTACGCTCTGCCGAAAGTACGGCGGTGCGCCAGCCACCCCACGCACCATCGCTTTCATGAGTCCCTCAGAAGGCTTTCCGTCGGCACGGACAGCTCCCGACACTGTTGCGACATCTGCGCTTCCAGAGAGGAGGTTCCTTGCAGCTCGCAGCGAATCCACAGCGATCTTACGCTCCACGTGTTCTTGAACTTGCGGGAGGAGCTTTTCGTAATATTCCTTACAGCGCTTGCGATGCTCAAGCATCTCCTTTCGCAGCCACTCCTTGAGCTTTGCTCGCTTGATCGCAGACGGGATAGCGGCAATCGCACTGGCGGGCAGGGTGGCGAAAAAGTGCCTAGCACGTGCCCTTCTCCCGTCAAAGCTGTCCCACTGATGTACTGCGACTGCAAGCCTCGCTTCGCGTGTCGCGAGTGCCCTGCGCCATTGCGCCTGGAGCCTTCGAATCCGGAACGTTACTCCTTGCATGACGGCGACGAATGGGCCAGCACGTTGAGAGTCCATCAGGAACTCCTTGATCAAATCCGCCGCCGGGGTTGTCGCAGCATTCTCAGCTGCCCTCCTATTGCGGGCGATGTATCGCTTTATCCCTCGAGAAATGATTGACGATGACAGCGCCGCTCGTATCTCTTCCTGCTTGGAGCTGAACGAAGGAGACTTTTCCCAGATTGTCGACATGACGCGAGCTGCGCGGTCCAAGTTATCCTGGTTTCTCGACCGCTCGAGGGCAGTTGCTATATGTTGATGTGCCGCGCAGAGCTTCAGAATCATCATCCACGCAGACTGCCGTCGAGCCGTTTCCATGTGAGCAGCGCGTTGTGCCTTGCGGTCCTCTGCTGTGGGACGAGCCTCGATCGCAGCACGAAGGGCCTCGATTTCCTCGTCGCGAGCAGCCTCGATCTCTAAGCGACGCTTCGCCGCACCCTGAAGGCGAGCTTTGTGCCCCTCGAAACGGCTGGCGCTCTGTGCTCTTTGAAGTCGCCTGCCCTCCGGTGTCAGTGCCGCGTGTATCTTGCGATCAGTGTCCGCCTGCTTAGTGGCTACTATGGCTTTCTGCTCTGCGGTCAGCGAAGGCGGGAGGTATGGCCGATCCGCAAATGAGACTGATATTGATGTTTTGCCAGCAGGCACTGTTGTCAATGGACGCGAAGGTATGTAGTACGCATTGGGCGCCGGAACTTCCTCGTCTCGCATCGCATCGATGGGCCGCGCGATGATAACTGCTGCCGGAGCGCTCGGCCTCACTCGTGAGACTGCCTCAATCCTGGGCTTGTAGGTGCCAGGGCCAACGGTCGGATCTGTTGAGCTGGACGCGCCGAGTGCTCCGATGCTACGCCCCTCTTCGGCGAGCGGGTCGGGAGGGGGCCAGGAAATGCATCGGTGGCCAGGCGCCCTTGGCATCACTGGCATGCCAGCCTCGTAATCGCGTGTATCCTTTAGCACTGACTCGGACGGGAAGCGTGCTGTGCGCGTCAGTGCGCTGGGTATGTTCTCGTCGTACTCGCCAAGGAGGTAGGGCAACCCATTGATCTTGGGGTTGTACGTTCCCGGTCCGATGTGCCTTGGCTTTTCCGACTCGTAACTTGCACGCGGTCTGCGGGATTGGAGTCTTGCCATCGGCCCACTTGACCGGTAGCCTGTGCCTGGATCAAAGTCTCCAGGTGCCACGCGGACAAAGTCTTGGGGCTCGAGCCCCCAGCGATCACTTCTGGAGAACATGTGCTGAATTTTGCGATCCTTCTGGCGATCCATAAAATGGGTCCGAAATGGGGCTTCCTTGAGTTGCATGTACTTCCTCATGTCTGCGGGTGAAGGTTTTTCGATCTCGGGCTGCGGCGTGCGGTACGGGCGGTCGACGCCAATACTCATGTGCTGGTAGGTAAACTTACTGCCCGAGAGCAGCTCGAGGTAGCCCAGCGAACGGTCGCTCAGCGAGCTCACGAGCTTGTAGTACTCTTCAGGTCGAGTACCTTGTTTAACATCATCCGGAGTCGGTGACGGCAACTGACGCATCCTCGAGGCAGGCGCGGAGCTGTCGGCTGGGCGAAGCTGCTTCAGTGCGGGTTCCGAGGCCGAGGAGGCCAGCGCCGTGCCCGAGGCTGCGGCACTGAGATTCGGAGCAGAGGCGACGGAGGCCGCCATGAGAGCCCTGCGTGAAACGTGTTGCCGGGGGCCGCCGCGTCCCGACATCTGTTTCACGTTTTCGACGAAACAAAGGCGCCCCGACTGCGAATCAAACTGTTTGGGCCCTCTCGCCACGTGGGCATACACAATCAAGCACTCAGTCAATTACCCGGTCCTACACAAGTTGAGGGAAATGTGGCCCGGGATCCCGTTTGGAGATGATTGGACCCATTGGTAAGATGTCAGACACTCATTTCAGCCCTATCTCGACTCTGCATCTCTCAAATCTCTGCGTGCCTCCCTGCTCTCCCTCCATGCTCCAACTTTTATTAAACCTTTTTTCCGATCTCTTCCCCAGGCGTAGCAGGAGAGAACTCCTCAAACACCGGACCTATCGCCTCAATAAGGTCGGGTGCCGTCATCGCTCGCCGATGCCTGTGAAGGATGGAAGAGAATCGACCATGCCACGCACCCCTCAGCAGCTGTGAGTTTGGAGGGAGCACGCTCGAATTTGGCTCGCGGGGCCGGGTTCGAATTGGGTGAGCACATGTTGAAGGCGGCAGCACTGAATCGTCGCGTGAGCAAGCATCCCGTGTAAGCAGCGAGGACGGGCGCTGGTGGGCAGCCCGATGGTAGGCAAGGGCTGGCGGCTTTTGCCCAGCTCAGTAGCGTGGCAATCGTACCGGCGAGGACGTCGCCCTGACCACCACTGCGCTTGAGACTGCCCGGCTCCCCATTCTCAGCGACGCAGGTGCCATCGCTGATCAGGTCCCGCGGCCCTTTTCTGACAATCGTTGGGCCGCCGAGTAATCTTGCAAGCTTGAGTAACTCCTGCGCATCGTCCACACTCTCGATACGCATCTTGTCCTCGGTAAGCAGCGCCTCCGTCAGGCGAAGGTATTCTGGCTTGTTTGGGGTCAACACAGTCCACGGGCTGCCTCGAACAATCTCCGGCCGGTCGAGCACCAAGCGCAATCCATCTGCATCGATGACACATGGCATTGCCACACTGACGGCCCGTTCAACGACTAGTGCTGCGACCGCCTGCAGCGTTGGGTCACGCCCAAGCCCCGGGCCTACCACCAGCGCACTCAGCGCAGGAAACCACTTGCAGATTTCATCGGCCTGCCGTCGCGTCTCAGCGTCATCTGGTTTTGTACCTCCGCCACGCATACACCCGTGCACAATGATCTCCGGCGAGTAGCCCTTGATGGGCCCAGCAGCTTGCTCGTCACAGAAGACGTGGCTCAGATCCGCTCCTAACTTCAATGCCGAAATCGCTGCATAGAATGGCGCGCCAGTGTATTCGACGCACCCGCCTATCACGCCGATTTTGCCCGCCTGACCCTTGTACGCACTTGACGTGAGCGGTGGCACGAGCAGCCGGCAGGTCGCGAGACTTGGCGTCATCCTCTCTCTCTCTCTCTCGCTTTCCAGTTCTGTCCTGTGGTTGTTCGTTTGGAGCGCTCAAGCTCTGTGAACTGTGTCCTGTGAAGGTACACACAATAGGATCTTTTGCTTTAGGGACATACATGGCATTTGATTCCCGACCGATCCTCACGGTATTGGATACCCGACAGACCGAAATTCACGCATCACATCGTACATGTAACTGTAGAAATCGGCCTTCTCGCTCTTGCCTCTTGGCGCCGCGGTTAGGCGGTTCCCTGAGGCGGTTTGTCACGGGAGTCACACGCGCATACATGTTTTTGGACTGTTTTGGAGTGGATTTCCTGAGTGTATCCTGCTGATGTATCTGAAATGTAGCGCTGCCGAAGGCGCGGATTGGGGGAATTTTCTATACAAGAAAAGGGAATTTTCTATACAAAATATCATGATATATCATCATATATCTTGATTATATCATTGTGTATCATGTGTATCATCATCTTGTATCTCATATATCATGTCCCTCGTCGACACATGATATATCGATATATTCATGATACAAATGCATGACATGATATATGATGATATAACTCGCCTTTTGGAAAACATGATACCAACATGATATCACAAAAAATAAAATGATGATACATCGCTTACAACTATCATGTCCCGTATCATGTCCACTCCGATATCATCTTGTGATACACATGATATATGGACTTGATACCGGAGTGGCACGACCTGGGATATGAGATGACGAACAATCTTGACCTTTACTATGATACAAATATATCATCTTATATCTATCAGTATCATGTTATATCATGGGTTATGAGTATATCATAGCATATCATGTTGTATCATGTTGTATCACGTTATATCATGTGATATCATGTGTGAGGCTCGCCGACCTCAGCGTGAGAGGTCCTCTGATGCAGAGAGACATTTCTCACCATGTGACGCGAGGGAGGAAGCTTACGTCTGCTTCATCGTCCGAGCTGTCAGCCTCCTTGTACAGGTAGTGGAGTATTCTTGTCGCCCTTTTGCCTTTCATCCATTTCGCCCCCTTCTTCGTCGTCAGGGCTTGGGTCATGAGCCGTACATTGCAAAAGGAAAGCCGCCTCTGCTCGTCCAGGGTCCCTTCCTTGACCCAGCAGTGCGTGACTGCAAGGATGTGAGCGCAAATGCCAATCTTGCGGCTGCCCTTGCACTCACAAACGAGGTCGAATGGATTCGCCTTGCAGCGGATCACTGAAGATTCCTCCCCAGGCAGGGTCCTCTTGACGCAGACAGCAGCCTCGCAGATTCCAGCCAGCTTGTCAAAGTCCTTTTCAGCACCCTTGGGCGCCTCCCCGTTGATGCACGACTTGTATCTGTGATATCACATGAGACAGATATGATATCACATGATATAGAATGATATAGGATGATATAGGATGATATACTCACTTCTTGACGAGCCCTGGCGTAATCTTCTTGTAGGTTTGGAGCCCTTCACTGGTCAGCACGTACGCGGATGAGGTGTCTTCATCCGTGTAGATGCGCTCGTCAGCATTGAATGCAATCACCTGAGCAGCCCTGTATTGGGCCTTCGCAATCCATTGAATAGGTAGTTCATCTAAGCGAAGTATGGCAGGCATGCGCGATTCTGTGAGCGAGATTCGTCAATACAGTCAGATATATGAAGATATGACATGATATGACATGATATGACATGATATGACATGATATGACATGATATATGCCCACCGTCACGTCTCATGATCAGTGGCAGCGTCTTGTGGATCACAGTCGCAGTGGACTTCTTGAGCCTTATCGTGCCCAAGAATTGCTTGACTCCCCATCTGTGCCAGGATTCGATGGGATATCAAGCGGTATCAAAGAGTATCATCATACTTCATTTGATATCATTGTAAATCATATGGTATCATATTCGTTTTGCGTACAGTTCCGTCATCAGCCCTGTTGAGAGCATGTGGTCCAATGGTGACGAGAATCCACTCCCCGTGGTGCAGCTTGTGAACTCCATCTATGTGCATGGTGTACTTGAAGTCCGTCGCCGCCAGTTGCAGAAGCCACTTAATCTGTGTGCGCCCCGTGAAGCACACGGCCTGAACGCTGGAGAGCAACTCCATGTTCATGGGAACCATGTATGCCTTGCGAGAAATCACTTCTTCCAGTGTTACAGGCAGCTTCATGTCCTCCGCTACGCTGACCAGATCGTGAACGTCGTTGAGCATGCCATACATACCACCTGCAATCATGTTGTATCATATCATATCATATGGTATCATATCAATATCATATCATATCATATCATATCATGTACCTTTCTTCTTTTGGTACTTGACGTATTCCTGAACCTGTGACAGCTCAGGCACACCCTCGAAGCCAGCAATGTCCATGTCCTCAATGAGGTCTCCTCCATCCTCGTCCTCGCAAAAGTCAGCACGCAGCAAGTGCGGAGCCCCTACGGAATGTCAGTATCATGTTGTATCATGTTGTATCATATTGTATCATGTCACAGTATTGTATTCATCAATATCATTGTATATCATATCAGTATCAGTATATCATATCAGTATCACACAATCGTGGCGTACGTGATGGCTGCCGCTTGACTTTCTCCTCTTGTTCATAGGTGAGGGCCGAGTTCTTCCTCTTCTTCGTGCGTGCCTCTTCACCATGCTCCTTGGACAGGTCTATCGCCACCACAACTGCGTCATCAGCCTCCTGCTCCTGCTGCTGGAGGCAAAGGCGCACTTCGCAGTCGACGTGCGCCGCACACTTGTAGTAGGCTCTCCTTCCAGTGATGGGAGAAGATGAAGCAGATGCCCATTCCCACTTGCCCTCAATGGTGCCCTTCCTCATGGCAGCTTTAGCCTCCTTCCAGGAAGGGAACTGCTTGATGGTCTTCCACTGTGAGCCTCCGCGGCCCATCCGGATGACCTCTGTGGGGCCCTTGCCAGGGCCCAAGGCTGCTCCTTGCGGCGGCTGGAGGACTCCCTTGTGGCCAAGTAAAGGCTGCGCCTCATTGCGCCCATGGACTCGGCCTGCCTCGTAATCTGCGCCAGTGTGACGCTGCACTTGGGGGTGGCGCGCTGGTTGGCGCGCTGGCGCGCGCGCTGCCATTTTGTGACGAATTCCGAAATATTTCATATGATACCGGTAGATACCGGTATTAGAGTAGCCGACTTCAGATTTATCAGAGATTTCACCGCATCTGCAAAAAGCACTCAAGGGCCATGGAGCAGAAAAGCGTGGTGGAGAGGCTGATGGAGCAGCTGCGCGTGATGGGGGAACTGCAGAAGCTCTTCGACTCCTCGAAGATGCTCAAGAAGCACGAGAAGATCGAGATGATGAAGGTTGAGGAGGCCAAGCTGGCTGCCCTCAAGCAGGAGCAGTTGGCGCAGTCTGCGCCTCGAGTCCTTCCAGCAGCAGGACAACCACCAGATTGGCAAGCTGCCATTGCCGCCGCGAACGCGGAATCGATAAGGGATGAGTGTTGTTTTTTAACGAAAGTGGTGTTGTTTTTTAACATACGCATTCATGTGCATTCGTATGCATGCGTGTGCATTCATATGCATTTCATTGTTTTTTGCATGCATTCAGACGCGCTGCATTCTA
>Ga0210245_101871_pt1 | contig 15172 bp, 13 predicted proteins | sample ChrtobMetaP3_4mM_FD_155450 | JGI IMG/M metagenome (GOLD analysis project Ga0210245, IMG submission 155450) | Chrysochromulina tobin associated microbial communities from unialgal haptophyte culture, Seattle, Washington, United States - P3_4mM | ecosystem: Host-associated > Algae > Haptophytes >...
CATCGAGCTTTTAGTCGATGACGGTTTCCAGTGAAGACCGTCATCGAGAAATCGTGTCGATGACGGTCTTGAGTGAAGACCGTCATCGACAAAACGCGTCGATGACGGTGTTCTTCACACACCGTCATCGACGTTGCAGAAAAGACCCTTCGCCGTCGGGGTTGGCCTCAAGAAAAACAAGTCGAGTCAAGTCAAGTCAAGTCAAGTCAAGTTCAGCCAAGCCAAGCCAATCATTTACGAGTACAATCAGGAGAGTCTTGTGGCCCACTCTCGATACAATGTAATACGTCGGTTGAGCCCCTCCTCTGCCTGTGGACAGGAATCCTTTAGAATGTGCTCCGGTGGCCAGCAGTGGTGGAAGGGAGTGGGCGGAGATGACGGAGGGGTTCCATCAAGAGGTGGGTCGCTTGTTTTCACAGTCACAGTCGCTAATTACATCGGGAACAGTTGGCGTGCCTGTCCACAGGGAATCGCACCCGGCACACGCTGTTGAGAACACTCGAGGGTGAAGGCGCCCCACCCGAGCAAAAAGGGAGAGCGGCGTGCGTGCGCGTGTGCGTGGTCATCCTACGTTCAGCCCAGCAATGGCTACCTCCCAAACCCTGAGGCATAGCAATAACTCCGCGGATCAAGCGACACATTCATATGCCACCGCCGCGGAGGCGGAGGGCCTAAGCCTGCACCTCAACCCGAATGCGCAGTGTGGTTACCTTGGCGTGTCCATCAATGTCAACTCGAAGGGGCCGGAGTCCGCATTCCGCGTCATCTTCAGGACGAAGCACATCGGCTACTTTCCCACGGCGGTCGCGGGTGCGGTCGCGTACGCCAGATGTGTGTTGGAGTACGAGCAAGGTGCCGATGCGGCCGCGAGCTCTTCGAAAGGCGCGCAGGCGGCCGAGAGCGCGCCTGCCGCCGCGAGCGCGGCTGGTGCCGTTGACGTGCTCGGCTCTCGCACGACGCGCGTGACCACTCAGGTGGCTTCCACCGTGTCTGAAGCGCAGAAGCGCGAGGAGAAACCAAAGGAGAGACGGTCGGGGCCGAAGCAGCCGCGCTCCTCCGCGCCCCAGGCCGGGTACTATGACAGCCTCCAGTACGATGCGAAAATCCTGCGGCAGCGCGTGCGCGTCTTTTGGAAGCACGATCGGGCCTGGTTTGTGGGCGTGGTGCGAGAGTTCGACCCTGTCGACGACACGCACACCGTGGCGTACGACGACGGGGACGTGGTGAAGCACCATCTGAACGACCCGAGCGTCCAGTGGCGATACGAGAACGAGTGCCAGATGGGCAAGAAGGGCAAGCCGACCAACCCGCAGCGTGCCCGGCCGCGGTCGTCGTCGTCAAGGGCGGAGCGGCGGGCGGCGCGCCGTGACGAGCGCGCACCTCGTAGCCGATCGCGTGGTCCGATGCGGGCGAACCGTAGTAGGAAGGTGGAGCAACATGCGGGCGAGGACGAGGACGAGGATGAGGACGAGGACGAGGACGAGGGCGAGGGCGAGGGCGAGGACGCGGGCGAGGTGGAGGGCGAGGATGAGGACATGCAGGACGACGTGGAGGACGATCAGGAAAGTGGCGACGGCGATGAGGAGGAGGGCGAGGAGGAGGGCGAGGAGGAGGGCGAGGAAGAGGGCGAGGAGGGCGAAGAGGAGGAGGCGACAGCGCAGCGCGGCGGGCGCCGCCGTGGCACACGCGACAGCGGCCTCGACTCACAATGCGATGGCCTCGAGAAGCATGAGCGCCGTCGTGAGCGCCGCCAGTACGATCACACCTTCAAGCTCCAGTGTGTGAGCATGGCTCTGCGGCTGCCGGCGGACGACTGCTTCAAGCCGATCTGCCGGCAGTTCCCGGGGGTGCGCCCGTCGCAGCTGCGTCGCTGGATGGCGCAGTACACGGCCGAGGCGCTCGCGCAGGGCGGTGCTCAACACGGCGCGCTACGCGGTGGCGCACCTGGCATTGGGTCGACGCGGCGACGGGCGGGCTCGTGCAGCGGCTCGATGCATGCGGCGGGCTCGGTGCATGCGGCGGGCTCGGTGCATGCGGCGGGCTCGATGCATGCGGCGGGCTCGATGCATGCGGCGGGCTCGATGCATGCGGCGGGCTCGATGCATGCGGCGGGCTCGGTGCGTGGGGCGGAGCTGCCATGTCCTTTGTTGGAGGAGCCGGTTGGGCGCCGTGATGGGCACATGGGAGGCGGCGGTAGTGGCGATGGCCATGGCAGCAAAGGCGGTGGCGGCGGCGGCGGCGGCGGCGGCGGCGGCGGCGGCGGCGGCGGCGGCGGCGGCGGCGCCACGTCGATGGATCCCAGTATGCCTCCCCTCGATCCGGACGAGTACCGCCGCCGCGCCGAGGCCGCCTTGGCGCAGGCGGCCTCGGAAGGACTCACACTGAGCCGCTCGGCGAACTCGTCTGGCTTCATGGGGGTCTCCTTCCAGCTGCACAAGACGGCCAGTAAGCACACGCCGTACATGGCGCGCTACTCACGCCTCATCCTTGGATGGTTCTCGACGGCGGAGGAGGGCGCGCTCGAGTATGCGCGCATGCATCGCGACGCATCGGCGCGGGCGGCGGGCCGAGATGATGGCCGAGATCATGGCCGAGATAATGGCCGAGATAATGGCCGAGATGATGGTCGAGATAATGGCCGAGATAATGGCCGAGATGATGGCCGAGATAATGGCCGAGATCATGGCCGAGATAATGGCCGAGCCTCAGCTAACGGGCACGACGGCGACGGCGACGGCGGCAGCAAGGCCGAGCGTACCCGCGGAGGGGAGCGCACCCTCGGAGGCGCTGAAGGTGGCGGTGACGATGGCGATGGCGGTGGTGGCCCCGGGGGCGCCGTCGTGGGCGCCAAAGGCCCGCTCGTGCGGCTCGAGCTCAAGCTGAGATCGACGGGCGAGAGCGCGCCGTGTCGGGCGGTCTACGTGGGCACGTCGCTGCGCGCGGTCGAGCGCCGTGTCGAGCGCGCGGCGGCGGCCCGAGCGCGCCGTACTGAGCGCACCGCCGCTCAGGACGGCGCTTCGTATGGTACCGGTACGGCCGTCCCGATGGACTGATGACCTGCCTTGCATGCATGTGCTCACCACGGCGCCCCGCTCTCCCTAATTAGGTACGGCCGTCCCGATGGCGGTCGATGACGAGGCGAGCGCCGATGGCGCCGTGTCGGGCGCACCACGCGCGCACGTGGCGGCGGAGGTCTCCGTGCGCGAGCGGGGCGCGGTCCGGCTCGCGCTGCACGTGAGGGCGCCGTGCCGGGCGCACGCGAGCCGCAAGCGCGCCCGGGAGGGCGCCGTGTCGGGCGCCCGTGAGGCCGGTCGCGGCAGGGGCGAGGTGTACAAGCTCGTTCGCGATCTCGAGATCTCGCTGCCCGAGATCGGGCAGCAACGGCAGCGGCAGGGCGTGAGCCGGCTGGTTGAGCAGTCGCCCGGGCCGCAGCATAAAAAGGACAAGGAGGCGGAGAAGGACAAGGACAAGGACAAGGACAAGAAGGAGCGCCGTCCTGAGCGTAGGGGCGACCAAGGGGGTGGGGGCGACGAGCGGCAGAAGAAGCAGCGCCGTACTGAGCGGCGCGGCGAGGCGGGGAGTGACGAAGCCGACGAAGCGGAGGACGAGGAGGCGTGCACGTGGGTGCAGTGCGAGCGCTGTGCCAAGTGGCGCCGTATTGAGCTACCGAGTGGGCTGGATGAGGCGGCTGCTCTCGAGGTGCCCACCACGGCGCCCTCTGGATCTGCGAGCACACGGACCGATGCGGCGGCATGCAAGTGCCCACCACGGCGCCCTCCAAGTGCTCACCACGGCGCCCCCTCCTCCCCCTCCTTCCCCTCTCTTCACAGGTGCTCTCCGAGCATTGGGTCTGTGAGCTCAATGACGACCCGCGGCGGAATGACTGTGACGCGACTGAGGAGGAGTACTCTGAGGAGGCGGAGGATGAGGACGAGGACGAGGACGCGGTGGAGGCGGCGCGGCAGCGCGTGCAGCAGCGGCGCCAGCAGCGGGAGCAGCGGGGGAAGGACAAGGGCGCTATCAAGGGGGGCGAGGGCGGCATCAAGGGGGGAGAGGCCAAGGGGGGCGGACGGCGCGCGGGCTACCTTCGCGTCGCCGACGCATCGATCTTCGATGGTCGCATAGAGCTGGGGACACGTCATCAGGCGACGCTGCCACATTTGCATGTGCCCTCGCTGCGGCCGCCCATGTCAGTGGTCGCGGCGAGCGCGGCGGCGAGCGCGGCGGCGAGCGCTGTGGCGAGCGCGGTGGCGAGCGCTGTGGCGAGCGCGGTGGCGAGCGCGGCGGGGCTCGGAGCCACCGCCGCCGCCGCCGCCGCCGCCGAGCGCCGTCCTGAGCGCCGACCGAGAACGATCGCCGAGGCGCGCCGTGCTGAGCGCCTCGGGTCTCGGCCGGCGCGCAAGTGGTCCTCACTGGTCGGTTGGACGTGCCCGACACAGCGCCCTCCGCGAGCGCTTTCGAAGCCGATTGCGGCGGCGCCGAGGCGGCCGACGCTGCCCAGTACGACGCTGCCCAGTACGGCACTGCCCAGTACGGCGCTGCCCGGTACGGCGCCACTCAGTACGACGCTGCCCAGTACGACGCTGCCCAGTACGATGCTGCCCAGTACGGCGCTACCCAGTACGGCGCTGCCCAGTACGGCGCTGCCCAGTACGGCACAACCCAGTACGGCGCCGCCCAGTACGACGCCACACAGTACAACACTGCCCAGTACGACGCTGCCCAGTACGGCGCCGCCCAGTACGGCGCTACCCAGTACGACGGCTGCTGCACCAGCAGCCTGCGCGGCGCCCGCCCCGGCGCCTACGGCGGCCCGCCGCTGCCCGACCGTTGGTAGCGAGCCCAGCACGGCGCTACCCAGCACGGCGCTGCCCAGCACGGCGCTGCCCAGTACGGCGCTGCCCAGTACGGCGGCCCGCCGCTGCCCGACCGTTGGTAGCGAGCGCAGCCTCAGCAGCAGCAGCAGCACCACGGACCGAAACCGCTCCAGCGACTCTTGCGCCCAGTACGGCGCCCTCTCCTTCGCGGCCGCCGCTTCCTTCCCGTCCGCTGCCGTCCTGGCCGCCGCAGCCTCGGCGGCGTCCGTGGTGCAGCTCCACCTGCCGCCCACGACGACGCCAAAGACGAGCGTGCCGCCGTGCGTGAGGCCAGCGCAGCCGCAGCCGCCGCTCGCGACAGCGCTGCCGGCGTCAGCGGAAGGGGTGAGTTTCGTCAAGGTGGAGCCCGTGATGGCCTTCACAGCTGGAGCCGTGCCTTCACAGCTGGAGCCCGTGATGGCCTTCCCAGCTGGAGCCATCACTGTACCTGCGGCTTCCAGCTGTGAAGGCATGGCTCCAGCTGTGAAGGCTTCCAGCTGGCCGACCCCCCTGCAGCCCTCGACGGTCTTGTCGTGCGCGTCTTCTTCCGCCTTGGGCGCCATAGCGCCCGACGCAGCGCCCGACGCGTCCGCACCGAACGGCAAGCGCAAGAGAGCCACCGAGGCGCCGTCTGTGGAACCAATAGGCGCCGTGGTGGGCATCGCCAACGGCAATGCAGCCTCTGAGGGGGCGCCGTGGCGGGCGCCGATCTCGCGCGTGCCCGGTGCTGCGTCTGCAGGAGCGTCCCACGGCGCGCCGTCGTGGGCGCCCCAGGGTGCGCCGGCGCCGTCGTGGGCGCCAGCGCCAACGGCTGTACCGGTAGCTTCGTCAACGGCGGTACCGGTAGCTTCGTCGGCCGCCGCAGCGCTCACCACGGCGCCCGCTCTGCCCTGGTACGTGCAGCCGAACCTCGACTGGTGCGCCCGACACAGCGCTCGCTCAGGGAGGCCGTCGAAGCGGTTACGCATGCAAGCTGCAGTGCTGTGCCATTGCGGACTGCGCGCGGACTGGCAGCGCGGCCGCTGGTTCTGCATGCGTGAGCAGTCCGCGGGCGGGTGCACCTTCGAGCACCTCGTGCCCCCATTCTCGCTCACACCCCTGTGCGACTGTTCACAGCGCGCGCGCTGGGAGCCCGTGTATGAGCGCTTCGTGTGCGGCACTGGTCGGCCGCTGCGTCTCGGCGGCTGCGGCGCGACCATGCGCCCGGAGCCGGAGCACCAGATTGCCGAGCTCGTCGAGTGCCGTGAGCTCGAGCTCGAGATTGCGCGCACGCTCGCGTCTTCGCTCACCGCGGTGGCGTACGAGCCATCGATGTGGACGCTGGAGGCCTTGCGCCTGGCCTACCCGGTGCTTGGCGACGATTGAGCTCCGGGGCGAGATGGAGCTCCATCCAGGGCGAGATGGAGCTCCATCCAGGGCGAGATGGAGCTCCAGGGCGAGATGGAGCTCTGCCGAGGAACCGGTATCACAATCAGCGGCCTATGCGTTTGGGATTTTATTGGTCTTCCGAAAGTGCGGAACATCAACAGTGAGACGTGTGAGTTGGACTAATTGGGACCGTGGCACTTTCCATTCGCGGGAGACCGGAGATGCACAATCAACAACACTATTATAGCGGATAACGTTCTCCGCTAGCGCTCGGCCTCGGGGGCCGTCGCCCACACTCCGCGATCGATCGACACTCCAACACACATGACTGAGCCGAGCGGACAGGCGCGAATCGGAAAGTAATCGGCTCTCCTCCACCCCGAAGTAGGTCGCCCCCGCCCCTGCGGCAAGAACCCGCGACTCGCGCGCCAACGTCCACAGCGCACGTCGAGCGTGAAGGAGAACGGCACCGCACCGGGCATGCGCAGCAGACAGTTGCCCGTTCCATGGGGCCTTCAATCTTTCGCTGTGGGCACCGTCCACGACGTCTCGCCAGTTGCCTCATGGTAGTAGTACTCGCGCCCCTCGGCCGTCGTCGTTTTCTTCCAGCCGGCTGGAACGTCCGCTGCCTCTGGCGCTGGCCCAGGCGGCGGCGGCGTCACATCGTCGTCGCCCCCGCTTCCTCGAGCAGATGCTGGCACCTTGAGATCTGCCACGGCCTGGCGTTTGGCCTCAATCTGTGCTTCGAGCCCCTGGACCTTTGCTTTCACGTCCGCAAAGAGTCGATCGATTTCCGATTGGTTGCCGGAGACCATTGCATCGTACACATGCGGTCCAAATTCCTTCTTGGCAGAGGCCACGCTCCGTTGCAGCAGCACGATATCCGCTCGCAGCTTCGTCGCCTGTGCGGTTCGCGCCGACAAATCCGCTCCCGCCTTGGCGCCGGCCGCCATGGTCTTCAAACCCGACATCATCATCTTCGACATGATTCCTTCCGCGGCTGGCAGCGGCCGTCGGAAAAGCCGCGCGCTCCCCAAGTGACGAAGCGCCGTTTTGAGCACATATGAGAGTTCATAATGCAGAAACAAGCTCACGTACTGTACTCGTGGACCCAGAATACATACCCCCACGCTTGCCAATCTGCAAGGCCGACGACGCGGACGGCTGTTGGCGAGTTAGATCGGTTGCGGCATGTCGTCGACGTCGTCCACGAGGAACTCGCTCGGAGGCGCGTACAACACATCGAAGAACGCAGCGCTCGGCCCGTCGGCGCTGAGGAGATCCTCAGATCGCAACGCCGCCACGGGCGCGGGGGGCACATCCGCACCATCGCCGACCGGCACCACCACACCTTCCACTGACATGACTTGGCTTGACTTGATCTGACTTGACACCACGACACCTTCCAGAGGCGCGACTGGCGCCACTGCAGGCGCCTCGCCGAGTGGCACGACCATCCCCACGACGACGCTCGGCAGCTCCTCAACGGCCTTCTCGTCAACGGTTTCGTCAGTGGTTTCGTCGTCCGTTTCGCTGGCGAGCACCTCGAGGGGCGTCTCCGGCGCGGCGCCGAGGAAGGAGTCGAGAATCTCCTGCGCCGATTGGTCGAAGCGGAGCTTGGCCGCCTCGCCGCTCGCCTCCCTCAACGAGCTCTTTGCGGCCATGCGCTCCATGTACACAGGATTGAGGCCGACTCCGTACATCGGGCATTCTTTGCAGCCGCGCCCTGGGCAGTTATTGCAGCAGATCCGGCTCCCCTTGCCGAGTTTCGCCTTCGTCGGCGGCACCGCCTGCATGCGCGCGCTCCAGGTGGCCGGGATCCCGATCGTCATAGGGTTGATCTTGATGCCTTCTCGCTCAGTCTCGAGAATGACGAGATCTTCATGATCGACGTACGAGATGCAGTTGACGGGGCACGAGTCGATCGCCTCCTGCACCACCATAGGATCATCGCCGTGCTGGTTGAAGACACGGGCGCGGCCAGCGTCCTCGTTCATGTAAAAGGTACTCCTCGCCACCTCAGCACAGTAAGTGCACCCGATGCATGTCAGTTCGTCGACATACACGAAGCGCAGCAAGAGCGGCCTACCATCCTCGTCGACGCGGAGCTTGGCGTGCGAAGGCACGTCCGGGTCCATGTCACGATAGGATTGCGCCTCTGGTGAATCGCCAAACAGGGCATCCAGCAGGCGCTGGTCACTTGCCCGATCCTCCTCCTCCTCGCTCAACCTCATGGCTGGTGCGACCCGAGGTGTCATGCGCCACGCTCCGGACAGATAGTGTGGTGCGAACTGCAAGCCCACCAACTGCAAGCCCAACTGCAAGCTCACCGCCATGTGGATTCGGCGGCGGGGAGTACAGAATTGGTTGATGAGAGGAATCTTTGCTTCCGTCCACGTTCCAGAAAATGACAATCAACATCATTCGCGTTCGAAAGTTCGGGGTGAGCTCGAAGCGTGGGGCGCGGTGAATAGCCACCGACTAACGCGTCGTTTTTGCGTGCGGAGTTGATCTCGGCGCCACGGAGATTCACATGGCGACGCAGAAACTCTTTGTCGTCGCGCTAGCCGTATCGCTGAGCCCCACTTTCGCGTTTAAGGCGACACGACTCGCGGCCCGGCGCGATGTCATCGCGTGCTTTGCCGCGGGTGCGGTGGCGCTGACCGGCCCGCAGCCAACCAAGGCTCTTGTCAAGGGCAGTGCGCCGCCGCCAAAAATGGAGCCGAAGGAGCGCAAGTGCAAGAGCATTGATGAGTGCGAAGCGCTGGGCGAGAAAATCAAGGCAGAGGCGGCGGCGAACGAGCGCACCGATTTTGAGCGCACCAAGGGCGGCGACCGTTACCGTGATCTGGTCCCGGGCAGTGGCAAGGCCGTGGCCGAGGGTGACACGATCGAGATCCGCTATCGGGTAATGCGGCTGGGCACAAAGGCACGGGATGGCCTCTCGGGCGAGGGCCAGACCATCTTTTCGTTCGGCTACGGCGAGGACGAGGACAAGGTGGGCGACACGCTTGCCGTCCAGCTCAGCGGGCAGAACCTGATCCCTGGAGTAGGCGACGCGCTCGTCGGCATGCAACCAGGTGGACGGCGGCGCGTTCTGGTTCGGCCGGAGCGCGGCTGGCGCTTGGAGACGGGCGCTTGCAAGGAGGGCGAGCAGAAAATTGACCTTGCGGGCGCCGCAACGCGCAACACCGCGACCGAATCGAACTTGGTCTTCAAGGCTGACATCGGTGCCGCCATCGAGAACGAGAATGCATGCCAAAACAAGGTGTCGCAGCCGCAGCCGCGCACGTACGGGCAGAAGGCGCGCTTCGGGCGCCGGTTTGATGAGTCACTGCTCGTCGAGCTCGACCTCGTCGGCTTCGCCGATGCCAAAAAGGCCGGCCTCATCGATCCTCGCTTCGAGCGCTGCCGACAGAACCCATTCGCAAACGGGTGCGACGATGGCGTTCCTGTGGATTGATGCATCTTCTCAGGGTTAGGGATAGCATGCGCGCGCGCCGATGCGCGTTCACAAGTAGCACGGCCATTTCGAGGTGCACTACCAGCTGCAAAATTGTTTGGTAACGATGCGTGTCGATCGCAGAGGGTCGATCGCCCCACAATATATCAACATGAATACGCGGTTGTACCCGAGACACCGGTTCGGTTCTACATAACGTAACGACTCACCTGCCACGCTCCACTCGCAAGTGGACAAATGCCCTCCGCTGCAAACCGACAACGACGTAAGTCGCATCGTCACCAAATTAGGTTCGCATCGCTCCATGATCGCATGGTCACCGTCACCGATATCAAACGGTACGCGCGCGTTGCGACGGAGTGCTTTGATCGCGCTCACCATGGCGCTCCACATCTGGGCTGCGCTCACCATGGCGCTCACACGATGGGCCTTCGGGATCGAGCCACGCCTTGCTTCATGAGACGAACCCGAAAGCACGTCAACCCACGGATTATTGCCACCACCTCACCCCATTCGTCACCCCCACATCACCATCATCTATGAGAACTCCATCTGGCGCACCGAATCCGACCGGAAGGACGCGCTCATCCCACCGTTGATGCTGTCGATCACCTTTGATCGAATGGAGCCTCGCTGTCCATTGTTGAGCTGATCGTGCTCGTACGAGCCAGGCCCAACCCCCATGTCTGTCGACGTCTTCTCCGTCGTGAACCGCTGCGCCTTGCTGCGCATCGTTGCGCCGCCGTTCTGCGTGCCAGGCTCGACAGCGTCGAGTTTGGAGTTGTAAGCGCCTGGACCGGGCGTTGGGTTGGCCCGCTCCTTGCCGCGCTGCGCCGACGATGAGCGGAAGGCTGACGACGGCATCGCAGAGCCCTCCGACAGCTCCTTCTTGGCACGGTACGTGCCAGGACCGGGCGTGTCCTCGCCCATGATGTCAAGCTTCATCTCGCGCGCCGACGCGCCGCCGAAGCCGCCGGAACCAGCGCGATTCGAGCGACCAAACGAGTTGTTCGCTGTCGCTGCGAGGTCGCGCGTCGCGTACGGGTCGTACGCGCCAGGATCCCCGGTCGGCTCCTCGACCTGCAGCCGCTGCGAGCCCGACTTGAACGCGGATGCGTGACCGTCGGGCGCCTTGCCCGACCTGGCGTCGTACGCACCGGGTCCGGGCATGTCAGCCTGTTCCTTCTGGTACGGCAGCTCGCGCGCTGGCTGGCGCGAGCCGAAGCCTGGGTTGGAGCGGCTCATGCGCTCGACCGACTTGGCGACCGACTGCGCGAGCGAGCCGTCGGTGTGGGACTCGTACGTGCCTGGACCCACGCCCATGTCCGTCGACGTCTTCTCCGTCGTGAACCGCTGCGCCTTGCTGCGCATGCCTGACCCGCCGTTCTGCATGCCAGGCTCGACGGCCGACATTCTGGGATCGTACGCACCGACACCGGGCGTCGGGTTGGCCCGCTCCTTGCCGCGCTGCGCCGACGATGAGCGGAAGGCTGACGACGGCATTGCAGAGCCCTCCGACAGCTCCTTCTTGGCACGGTACGTGCCAGGACCGGGCGTGTCCTCGCCCATGATGTCAAGCTTCATCTCGCGTGCCGACGCGCCGCCGAAGCCGCCGGAACCAGCGCGATTCGAGCGACCAAAAGAGCGAGCGGAAAGCGCCGCCAGATCCTGCGTCGCGAACGGATCGTATGCGCCGGGATCACCTGTAGCAGCGTCGACCTCGCCACGCGCGCTTTTGCTCTTGAAGGCTGAGCTAGCAGCGGCACCATTCCTGGGCGTGAAGACGTTGTACGAGCCAGGCCCTGGTGTGGCTGACTTGCGCGACTCCATCGCACGGGACTTGATGGCGTGGAAGGCGGCACGCTCCGACGGCGAGGCGCCGCGCGCCGAGCTCGAGCCCGAGGCGGGCATGGCGCGCTTGTTTGAGGGAGGACGTCGGGCGCCGAGAGCCGAATTGGCCGGACGTCAACGCGGGGCTTCCAGAAATTGCGCGCCTCATCAGAGGATGAGAGTAACGTACGAGCTATCCTGCCAATTGTCGGACCCCAGGGAATTGCCTTTTCATCAGAGAATCGCCAGAACGCATGTGTCCCGATTTTTCCACTTAGGAGTTGGGTCGTGGCCCCCACGATGACGATCCAGGTGCTCCAGTTACCAGTAAACCATCGCATTGCTGTGAACTTAAGGGACCTACACAGCGCTTTTTTGAAGGCTTTCGGGCCACACGTCGTTTCCGAATTGCCTTGCTTCTACCACAGGGCACAGCGAGAGGACAGAGGTGCTCGGTCACCAATCAACCGTTCAACCCAGGTACCGGAGCGCGGAGGGCTCACGTCTCAAACGTGAGAGTGCCCCAAGTGCATCAAGCCGTCGAGAGAGCGCAGCCGGTACAAGTCTGACAGCGATTAGGAGGAGGTGGTGGTAGCCACGTGACACGATGCCTGTCCGCTCAGCTGCCGCCGCCGCTAGCTCCAGCTACGTCGGCCGTCTGGAGCGGGTTGCGCTCAGCTCCCTTTGGTTTTGAGATAGTAGAGCACGCCAGCGATGCCGAGCACGCCGTTAGCGGCGAGGGTGGGCACGTCGCCGCCCGCGCCGAGGGCCATTTTGAGCCCCTCGTTCAGGGCGGCGCCCACGCCGCTCAGCCCTACGAGGAAGGCTGCGCCACCCACGAAGGTTTTACGCGAGAAGCTCCCGGCTTTGTTGGCCATGAGCTCGTCATACTCCTTGGAGAGGGTCTGCAGGTTTTGGAGCTCGTTGCGCAGTTCGGTGCGCGCCTGCTCGTTCGCAACCTGCAAGCTGCTCAGCCGATCCTCGTACTTCTTCAGCATCTCGGCCGTCTGCTCGTCCGCGAGCTGCTCAAGCCTCGCCGAGAGCTTCGCCGACAGCAGTTGCCCCTCATCCTCGAGGCGCGAGAGCACGCTGGCGAGCACGGTCTTGCCCTGCGTCTGGATGAGCTCGAGCGCCTTATCGTCGTCGCCGGCCGCAAACGACTCCTCGAGGCCCGCAAAGGCGGCAAGTACCTCCCGCTTGATCAAGGCATCCATATCGTCATCCGGCTCAGAGATCGCTTCCGTAGCTGTTTGCGAGCTCGCGACCATCACCAACGCAGACGCGGCCGCATGGCGGCATGCGTGCCGAATCGGACAGCGCGGCTGCAGCAGAAGCGAGCCGGCAAGCGGCAAGACGAGGAGCAGGCATGTGATTGCGTGGACGGCCATCTCTCGCCAAGGTCGGAGGATCTCGGAACCCTGCCGGCGCCGCAAGGTTGTGATGCGTTATGCTGAGCACGTGTGCCGAGAGGGAGCGCGAAGTGCGCGCACGGTTTCGGATCAGGTTGCGATCTCCGTGAGCTCCTTTCGTGGCATGAGGGCCATGCTCGTCTTCTTCCTGTGGGCCGTCTTGACGTTTGTCGTGGCGGCCTCGCCGGCTCCTGGCAGCAGCAGCGCGCCGTCGCAGCCCCGAAAGCGCCCGACGAGCGACACGCCGGCGGGATCACGGCGCGCGGTGCGGCCGTCACCTCCGCCGGCGGCTGAGGAGGAGGGCGATGATGAGGAAGAGGAGATTTATGGCACCAACAATGGGACCGCTGCCGCTGCCACAGCACAGGATGAGGTGACTAAGGCCACAATCCCCAGCAGCAGCAGCAGCAGCAGCGGCAGCAGCAGCAGCAGCAGTAGCAGGAGCCGAGCAGATGGCCATTCAGTCTCCTCTGGCAGCAAGAAGAAGTCCAAGCGCAAAGCCAAACGACGCTCTCAGCCACCGCCAACGCTGCTCGACGGACTGCAGGAGCGGCTGTCCTCGTACGTGGAGACGGCCAAGGAGACCCTGGCTGAGAAACGCGCCGAGCAGCGCGCCCTCGCCGAGGCCTACGCGCAGCGCCTGCGCGCAGCTGAGGAGGTCGGCGGCAGCGGCGGTGACGTGGTGGATGAGGGCGGGGAGCTCTCCCTATTCGAGCGTGGCGCTCTGTTTGGTTCGCTGCTGATGGCGCCGGCGGGCGTGCCGGGCATCATCGTGGGCGGCGCCTTCGGAGGTGCCGCTGGGTACGTTGCTGAGCGCATCGACCAAGTGCGCAAGTACGTGTCAGACGCGTACGGCGAGCGTGTGGCCACGGAGCAAACGAATGCGGCGGAGATGGCAAAGGCCAGCGAGGCGCTCGCGGCGCTCGACCAGATCCGCGTGATGTCCAAGGATCCGACGGAGGCGGCGGAGCTCGCAGCAGCCCTCGAAGCCTTCCTCGACCGCCCGTGCAACCGCCGCTGCGCCGACTGCGCTGTGGAACTCGAGACGCGCAATAGCGCCTGGGCCGTGGTGAACCAGGGTGTGCTCGTGTGTAAGCACTGCGCGGCATGCCACCGCTCGCTCGGCGTGTCGGTCTCGCGCGTGCGCTCGGTCGTCTTCGACCGTTGGGATCCAACCGTCCTTCGCGCCTTTTTGGAGCTCGGGAATGAGATCGCGCGAGCTCGCGATCTCGCCCGGCTCCCCAAGGGCTATGCCGAGCCGCGCATCGAATCGCCCAGCACGGTACCCACCGCGGAGGAGGAGGCGCGACTGAAGGCCTTCATCGAGCTCAAGTATGCAAGGCTACGCTGGGCCGAGCCTGAGTACCGCTCCGGTCGGCTGAAGGAGCTCGGCGCCATACGCAAGGGTGTGAAGCGCCTGGCCGATGAGAAGGTCAGCCGAGGTGGTCGGATGGCGAGCCTGAGCAGCGAGGGATGATGAGCTCTTCGAGCTCGACGTGACGGTGCGACTGCGTTGACGACACGGCGAGCGCGAGCTGCCAGCAGCCAGGCGCCGTTAGCGGCGCGGCTCCCCGCGCTGAGCTGGTCGCGAAGCTTTCAAACAAACCTCGGGCTCGTAGTCTGTCAGAGGCAGAGCCATACACGAGACCACGTGAAAAGTCGAAACGCGCGCGGAGGCATACCCCAATACGAACGCGGCGCGAATCCGACGGTACGAAGAACGTAAAATAATGCGGACGGGGACGCGAGTGTCATTTATAATATGCAACATGTATTGACTATTCTCTATTGTGTCTTGTGTTGTCTTCGCGAAACACCTCCACTGGCTCACTCGAACGCCAGCACGGCTCAGCTCGCGGCTGCGGCCGCAAAGTCACGCGACCACCAGTACGGCCTGCGGGCACCCGCGCCGACCCGCGGGAACCGCCGGGGCGGTACACAGCATGTGGACCGTGCACAAGGACCCTCGTGCCAGTACGTGCCAGAGACATACGAAAGCATGCGTTGAGCTCTACACCTAAGCTGTCCAACATCAACCTTGCGGTCGAACGTTGCGCTGTAGAAAAGACGATCTTGCAAGCGCTCTGTCCAGACCACCTCCTCCTGATCAGCGCTCACCATGCTCTTGACTGCCCCAAACGTATGCATCCCGCCTATGCCCCGCTCTGACTCTGCTTAGAAGCCCACGTCGCCCCCGATGACGACGTCGCCGCCGAGCACGGCCCCTGAGCTCATCGCCTCGTTGA
>Ga0210245_101889_pt1 | contig 15040 bp, 11 predicted proteins | sample ChrtobMetaP3_4mM_FD_155450 | JGI IMG/M metagenome (GOLD analysis project Ga0210245, IMG submission 155450) | Chrysochromulina tobin associated microbial communities from unialgal haptophyte culture, Seattle, Washington, United States - P3_4mM | ecosystem: Host-associated > Algae > Haptophytes >...
GAAGAGAAGGTCGCCCATTGCTTGACATTCGAAGATGTGGTCAACCTCGGGCGCATTGGTCGTGTGGGCCGCGCCGCCCAGAGGCCGCAGCGAGTATGCACCGTTGCCACGCTGCATAGCAAGCAGCTTCTCGCAGTGGCCGTGCACGTCGCCGCGAGCCAGATCCTTGAGTTTCGAGCGCCATTCGCCGTGGTTGTGCTGTTGAAACATTCTGTCGACAGCACGTGGAGCACGGCGCTCGCTGGAAGCACCTCGCGAGCTGGCCGACGCCGGTGCCGTCACGGTAGCCTCCGTAGGTGCGGCCGCTGCTCCGGAGTCAGCACCGTCACTGCCGTCAGGCGCTTCGAGCCCGTCTCCCCATCGCTTGACACGTGCGGCTAGAGATGGCGGGGGAGGTGGTGGGACAGGGCCGGAGAGGGTTAGGCTCGCAGCGATAGCTGCAGCAAGCTGCTGTGCCTCCAAGTCCTGCGAACACGCGCACACGCACACACACGGCGCACGCTCAGCACGCGTCGTGGCCATCGGGGCAATCTTGGAACCCGGTGCCCTCTGGATTGCCGCTAATTGCGATTGATTGCTACTGATGGCCACTGATTGCCAATGATGGTCTCTGATTGCTTTTGATGGCCACTGATGACCTCTGATTGCACGCGAATCGGGCGCACCTCGTGGGTTGCCGGCTGTGCGAACTGCGGCTGCTGCGGCTTGCCGTACTGCTTGCCGTACTGCTTGCCGCCGCCGCCGTATTGCCCGTACTGCTGCTGCTGCGCACACACACACGCGGACGCACGGTGCTCGCTCAGCACGCGATGTGGCCATCGCGACCGTCTTGGGTCCCTTTGCCCTCTGATTGCCAGGGAGTGCTTATGATTACCTCTGATGGCCTTTGAGTGCCTCTGACCACCTCAGAGGAACCGTCCCCAATGATGCGCGCGATGAGCTCGGACTTGTTGCCGCTCACAGGAAGATACATGGCGTAGAGGATGTCCTTGAGGTCTTCCACGAGGAGATTGTCATAGCTGATGCTCGCCGTCACGAGGCGAGAGATGAGCTCGCCCTTGTTGCCGCTCTTTGGCACGCCGAGCTTCTCGCAGTGGTCGCGCAGCTCTTCCAGCCTGAGGATCTTGAGGTGCTCCGAGGAAACGAAGAGCCGCTGAGAGCCAGATGCAGGAGTGGCAGGCGCGCGACCACCGCCGCCTCCGCCGCCGCCTCCGCCGCGCTCCACGAGAGTGAGTCTGTAGGCGCTTCTGAGAAGAGCGGCCTCTGCGTGCTCTGCTGCCGCCGCGTGCTCCGCCTCGCGACGGGCTGCCGCTGCTGCCTCACGCCGCTCTGCCTCGCGCCGCTCTGCCTCACGCCGCTCTGCCTCGCGCCGCTCTGCCTCACGCCGCTCTGCCTCGCGCCGCTCTGCCTCACGCCGCTCTGCCTCGCGCCGCTCTGCCTCACGCCGCTCTGCCCCCGGCGCTTCCTCTTCGGCGTGAAGCTTAGCCTTTTCGTTGGCCTCGCACCTCGAGCGCTCCTCGGCGTCGATCTCGATCTCGGCCTCAGCCGCCGCCTCCTCAGCCGCCGCCTTCTCGGCCGCCGCTTCGGCCGCCGCCTTTTCGGCCGCCGCCTTCTCGTCGGCGGCCGCGGCGACGTCGCCACCGTCGCCACCGCCACCACCGCCGCCACCGCCGCCACCGCCGCCGCCACCACCATTTCTAATTGCGGTCATGAGTTGTTTCTCCTTTCGGTACTCGGGCATCTTACTGATCGCTTCTCTCTCCGCGTCACACGTCTTGCGAACGCAGTCTTCAATGTCCGCACGGTCGTCGAGTTGTGCGACGCAACCTCCAAGCTTGCAGCACCTCACGCTCTCCTGCCGCAACGTCTCATCGCGCTGCTTTGCGAGCTGGAACAGGACATGCGCCGCAACGGGGTGCACGAGCAAGACGAGCAGGACTGAGCTAAAGCGCCTTAAGACTACTTGGATTTCCTCAACACCAACATCAGAAGGCCAGATGCTTAATTCTGTCAGCTCCTTCACTTTGTCCTCAATGTAATCCTCGACGGACGTGTCGCTTTGACTGTCGCTCGACTCAGCAGCGCCACTGCTGTAGGAAGCTGTGCGGTGCTGCGGAAGCTGAGATTCGTCGACATCGACACGGATGCAGCACCGTTTTGTTCCAATCCTTGCCTTCCTCTTGGAGGATAGTCTGGGCTTTTCGATGCGGATCCAGCAAAGCCCGCTGCAGATCTCCGGACCTAACAGCTCTGCCAATACGCGCTTCAATCGGCATTCGCGCGAGTCGTCAAAAGAGTCGACGTCACCTTCGAGGCAAAGCGTGATCACCTCGCGTGGAGAAGACGGCGACCTCGTTAAGGCAAGAGCCGTGCTTGAGCTGCCTTGTGAGCTGCCTTGAACGGCATCGCTTGCTACACAGCTCTCTGTGTGAAGCAATGAGCTGGTGACCGGTCCACCGCCTTCGCCACCACCCTCGCCGCCGCCTCCCCACGCAGGCGCATCAAGCATCGCCAGCCTTGCCGCATTTGCTTCTGCCTCCCCACAGCCTTCGCTGCCGCCAAGCGAGCCACCCGCGAGCTTGAGTCCGGGCGGCGAGCTCGGGCGCACGGGGATCGGCACAGGCAGCGTCGAGCTCGCAGAGCTTCCGTCTATGCCACTCATCATCTCCCGGACGTGCTCGTCGGTCTTGCCGACGATCGGCAGCATCGTCTCCTTGTCTTTCTTGTTGGTCACGAACACGTCGGGCGACGCGAGGAACTTGGACATCTCCGCCGGCGTCTTGGTCGACATCTCCAGCAGGGCCTCTCGGTCCTTCTCCGTCGCGTTGTGGATGCACGAGACTGTGACACGTGACTCGCCCTCCCTTGCCGGGCGCACGCCCTCCGACGTCACCTTCTGCATCGCGCACCAGCCCTCCATTGTCGTCCAGAACCGCGTGCGGTACGCGGTGTCGAGCAGGATCAGCACCTTTGCCGTCAGGTAGAGGTCGGCGATCGCTTTGAGCATAAGGTCGAATTCGGCCTTCTCCGCGGGCGTGCGGTCGTCCTGATCCTGCGGGCAGCCGCTCGAGCGTTGTGGCATGCACGAGTAGTCGAACCAGACGTACCGGATCTCGGGGTGGGCCATCAGGTGCTCCTGGAGCGCCGCCAGCTGCGCGCCGGTCTCGTCGGGCCTCGCGAAGTCTTCCCACCTGTGGCTGACGAAGAGGATGCGCTGGATCAGCCCCTTGCCCTGGAAGGCGTCCTTCAGGTCGATGTTTAGCCTCAAAAGCTCATGGGAGTCGCGTAGCTCCTGCATACGCCCCAGCTGCTTGGTGCTGGCTTGAAGCACGACCTCTCGTGTCAAAAAGTAAAAGGCGGGTTTGTGCGGGTCCCACTCACTCTCCACGCGCGGATTGGGGCGTCCCCACGATTTGATTCGCTCCAACACATCGTCCAACATGGCCTTTGCGCGCGCGCGCGCGCAGCGGTGTGAACGTTAACGCTGTCACTCGATGGCCGCAACCTGGACTGCCGCTTGACTATCCCACATGACTGCCGCTTGACCCCAACGGTTAAGCGGCCGTGAACCAACGTGTAAAGAGACAGTCGGTGGAGCCACAGGAGCCCGGCCAGGGGGGAAGGAAGACATCTCTCGGCCGTGTGGGATATTGGGCATATATGGGGTACCATGTGGATACATATCGTTGCAGATCTGCTGCTCAGGTTTCGAGGCCCAAGTCTCGATATTAGTCGATGCGCATCCTGATTAATCCCACAAGTAGGGAGATACACGTTGCAGATTGTGTGCTACTCGGCATCTCTGCACCTCGGGGGGAAACTTTCGATCTTGACCCAAGGGGGAGTGGTCTACTATTTTTCATGTTTATAAGGCCCCAACCCTACACCTGTTTGGGAATTGAATGGTTGACCCGAGGGGGAGTGGTCTACTATTTTTCATGTTTATAAGGCCCCAACCCTACACCTGTTTGGGAATTGAATGCGAAGCGCAATGGTGCGCATGGTGTTGACCTGTTGAGCTTTCCGATGAGAGCTAAGTGGTCCCGCCCACCCGCACCAAGATGTAAGCCTGTGGTTAAGCCTGTGGGTGCTCTAGCTTCGTTGGCAGGGACGCCGGGTGTTGTCGCGCTCATCAGGCTAGTCTGATTCGTGTGTAGCTTTGATGAACACCGCAATTCTAAGATCTAACGTGTAACGAGTAACGTTTCAACGCGCGACCAGGTTTACAGCTCACACGGCGCCCACGGCACGCCGCAATTCACACGCGACTGGACGCGGAATCTATCAGGCGTTTGGCTGTGAATTCTCTGAAAATTGCATCGGAAGTGACGAGCTCCAGCGACTGCTTGTCGCCAATATTTGCGAATTCGGGATCGGGTGGCTTTCTTTGCAGGATGGCTCCGACGTTCACACCTTGCTTGTGGCACAGCAAGATTTTCTTGTCCAGGGTGATGGCGCGACGGAGCTCCATGACACAAAACTGGCTGTCAAAGTATCCATCGCTCAGCACGAGCACGAACGTCTTAGAATGCTGCACCCCTTCCATCATGGCAGCTGTGCTGCAGTCCTTCATGAGTTTATCCAGCCACACTTTCTTGCCTGCCTTTTCAATGTCCCTGGTGATGAGCGCCAGATCAGGGCCGCTCTCGCGCTGTACGTGAGACATGAAGAAGTCCCACGGGGCACCTTCATTGATCATCGGTGTGACAGGGCCGGAGATGGCGAGGCTCGCAGCGAGAGCTGCAGCAAGCTGAGCATCTTGCTGCGCCTGCAAGTGCTGCGAACACGCGCACACGCACGCGCACGTTCAGCACCCTCAGCACGCGTCGTGGCCTCGGGGCAATCTTGGAACCCGGTGCCTTCTTGATTGCCACTGATTGATTTTGATGACCTCTGATAGCCTCTGAGTGCCACTGATGGCCACTGAGGGCCTGTGAGGCCTGCTGAGGGCCTCTGGATACATCTGATTACTACCTCTGATTGCACGCGAATCGGGCGCACCTCGTGGGTTGCCGGCTGGGCGAACTGCGGCTGCTGCGGCTGGCCGGCTGCCGCCTCCCGATAGTAGCCAGGGCCGTGCCCACCCGTCTTGAAGACCCAACCGGGCCTGGCGCCACCAAATGCTCTGGCCGGATCGAATCCGTCGATGACGTCGTACTGCCTGCCGCCGCCGCCGTATTGACCGTACTGCTGGGCGGCGACCTGCGGCTGCTGCGGCTGGCCGTACTGCCCGACGCCGCCGCCGTATTGCCCGTACTGCTGCTGCTGCGCACACACACACGTGCACACGTACAATGAGCACGCGATGTGGCCGTCTTGGGTCCGTTTGCCAGGGAGTGCCTATGATTACCTCTGATGGCCACTGATTGCCTCTGACCACCTCAGAGGCACTGCTAGCGCCGCGAGCCGAAGAGGAACCGCCCCCAATGATGCGCGCGATGAGCTCGGACTTGTTGCCGCTCACGTGAAGGTTCATGTCGTCGAGGATGTCCTTGAGGTCTTCCACGAGGAGATTGTCATAGCTGATGCGCGCCGTCACGAGGCGAGAGATGAGCTCGCCCTTGTTGCCGCTCTTTGGCACGCCTATCTTCTCGCAGTGGTGGCGCAGCTCAGGCAGCCTGAGGATCTCGAGATGCATTGAGGAAACACGGGACATTTTTCCGTAGGCTATTCCGGAAGTTGCGCGCGTTTCAACGATGCAAAGATACGAAGCGAGGCGCGCACGGCGCGAGTTTCATTCAGAAGACATATGCGTGAATTTGGACCGTTTTTCATGGAAGAGGAAAATTTACAACTCCTGGGGGACCCCCCCCTATTCCTGGGGGGGGGCGGAGCCCCCCCCCAGGAGCATTACTCATACACTGGTGCAGCCCCCAGGCCCCCCAGGCGTTCCCAGGCGCCACCCCCCCCACACCCCCCTATCACTCATCACTGTCACCCGCAGACTGGAACGCGCCCCTCGCCGCCACTGCAGCACCGGCAACCACCGCAGGATGATTCGCCTACGGCGGGCTCCGGCGGCGCCTGCGGCGGGCTGTCTTCGGCAGCGCCTGCGGCGGGCACCTTCGCTCCTCCGACGGGCAAGCCTGCACCTCCTGCGGCACCTGAGGCGGGCGGTCTTGGACAGTGCCTGCGGATGGCGGTCTCCGGCGGCGGGCCGTCTCCTGCAGCGCCTGCGGCGGGCCGGCAAGCCTACGTACCGTACGGCTGCGGCCGGTGAGCCTACTTACCGTACAGCGGCGGGCGGCGCCTTCGCGCGCGGCTCCGGTGGCGCCGGCGGGATAGCCTACCTGCGGTGGCGGCAGCGACAGGCGGGCGCGGGCTCGGTGAGGCGGGGGCTAGAGCTTGGCGCAGAGGTCGGGCGGCGGCTGCGGTGGGACTTAGCGGCGTTGTAAGTACTGTTGGCAGACGCGCCCGTTAGCGCGCCCCCCGAAGGGAACGCAAAAGAAGTCACTCGACACCGTCGTCGCGTGACGACGACGGTGTCGAGTAACGACGATGTCGTGGCGACCGGCAGCTTTCCCGCCGCCTGATTGCTGTCTGCCGCCATCGAGCAAAGCAGCGCTGATGGCCTTGATGTGCTCCATGTAGATCTCCTCCGCGGAGTGGTCGAAGGACTCGCAGTTGGCAGCTTTGCGGAGCGCGATCATCCTGGTCATGTTGTTATTGACACCCCGGAACCAGACGCTGTCCGCGGAACTCTCGTCCTTGAGGGCATCAAAGAACGCCTGCACAGGCAAAAGCGCGACAGACAGGCTCAGTGCACGACAGACAGGCTCAGTGCACGCTGCAGGCAGAGCGACCGGTTGCAGCTCGAGCTGGCATAGCAGGCAGGCTCAGTGCACGCGGCAGGCGGAGTGTGCAGCAGCACTGCGGCAGGCTGGTGCTGCCGCTGGCCGGTGTGCAACGCGCGTGCATGCGCGCGCGCGACTCGGTCAGGCACATCGCACCTTTGCCTTCGCATTCGTATAGAGTGCTCCAACGCATTACGGGCCTGGTTGATAAGTCGGTCCACTTGCGCGGTGTTGATGTCCAGAAGTTCGCCAGCGTTCTTGACGCCTTCCTCGATCCGGTGGACCTCGACGAAGTACGTCGCCAAGTGCGCCCAGATGTCGCGCTGCCCCAGCTCCTCCTCGCTCACCTCCTCCCAGACGGTGCCCCAGCGCGTTGCCAGCTCGCCATCCTCGGAGGCGGTCTCAATGTAGTTGAGGAAGGCGTTGCCGTCTTTCAGCTGCTTCGCGCGCGCCTGCACCGTCTGCTTCGACTGCCCGATGCTCGCCATGGGCTGGGCAGCCTAGCGCAGCATTTGATTTTACCCAACCCCAGGTTTCTGTCCCCCAGGAGTCCCTGGGGGGAACGATTTCGTCCTGGGACATTTCCGAGGGTTTTCCTCGCATCTCCAATAGCACTCCTGGGTTTCGGTTTCGGCTCCCAAGCGGCCCCAGGAATCCCCCCAGGAATTGTAAAGGGTGGGGAATGTTTGTCTGCCCCTACCCACACACGAAACCCTCAATGCGCATCATCCTCGCCATCCTCGTCCTCAATTCGCTTCCATCCAATGCCGCGCGCGTTGCTAGCGATTCGGTGCTCGTCGTCGGCGGATCCGGACGCGTCGGCGGCTCGACTGTGCGCTGGCTCGACCGCCTTTCATCCGCCTCGGGCGGTGCTCCGCTGCAGATCGCCATCGGTGGGCGCAGCCAGCAGTCCTTTGAGCGCACGTCCGCGCGCCTCGGCATCGACGGGCTGAGCTTCGCGAATGTGAACCTCGATGGCCCGTACAGTGCGCTAGTTGATGCCGTGCGCGGCCGGTCGCTCGTCGTGCACACCGCCGGCCCATTCCAGCAGCGCGAGGACCCGGCCTTGCTGCGCGCGTGCATCGAAGCGGGCGTGCCATACTGCGACGTGTGCGACGAGCTCGTGCTTAGCCGCAACTCCAAGGCCCTCGCGGCCAAAGCGAGCGCTAAGGGCGTGCCCGCGGTCGTCTCGTGTGGCATCTGGCCCGGTGTGAGCGCCCTGATGGCAGCGGAGGCGGTGGCCAAGCTCGGCGGCAAGGGTGCGTGTGAACGCCTCGAATTCTCATTCTTCACCGCGGGCACGGGTGGCGCCGGGCCCACGATCGTCTCAGCGACTTTTCTGCTGCTCGCGACCGAGGTCGCCGCGTACGTCGATGGCGAGCTGCGCGCTCTCGAGCCTTGGACGGATCGTGTGGTGCGTGATTTTGGGTCGGGTGTGGGCGAGCATGAGGCCTTCTTGCTCGACAACCCGGATGTGCCCACGACGGCGGAGGCGCTCGGAATCCGCACTTGCTCGTCGCGCTTCGGCACGTACCCGACGGTGTGGAATGGCCTCTTCGGCGCGATGAAGGCGCTTCCCAAGCCTCTGCTCGCCGACCGTGCCAAGATGCAAGGGCTCGCGCTCTTCTCGATGCCGATCATCCGCACAGTCGATGCTCTCGTCGGCGGTACGAATGCGATGCGGGTGGATGCGTGGGGCGTCGATGGGCGCCAGGTGACCTTACGCGTGGCGCACTCGGACTTGGAAGACTGCGTCGGGCAGGCGACAGCCGCCTTTGGCATGGAGCTGCTGCGCAGGCGTAGCGGCGGCCCCAGCAATGGCGACGCGACGATCTCAGCGACGATTGGTCCAGGCGTGTGGTACCCGGCGGAGCTCGGCGCCGACGCGCGCGCCAACATTCTGCGAGTGGCGAGGGAGAAGGCGTTCGTGTGGGAGCTCTAGGACGGCTGAGAGAGTCAGCGAGTGGTGCACACTAAACAACCATGCTGCCGCGATAGCTCAGCCGTTTGACACGGCGCTGTTCATAATGAATACACACAACACGTAAACGGCACGACAGTGATACAACAATACAGGCCAAAGAGCGATGTTCATGAATATTTTGACGGTCGGACGTCTCACGAAAGTAGTGGAAGGCGCCGTAACAATCGCCCAACCGCCGTGCCGAAGTGCTGGTGCTTCACATGTACAAACCAAGGGCGCCGTAATGAGCTTTAGGAAGAAAGCGAGCGTCCCTCGAAAGTGAATGCGCTCGAAGCTCGGGCCCTCCGCGGCCGAACGTCGACCTCTGAGGACTCTGCAGAGCAATCATTCATGCCGCCGCCCACCGCCCCTAGCGCACACGACGCCGGCATCGAGTACGGCGTGCTCGCAGCGGATATCGCGGCAGATAACATGGCAGATCACATCGCTGCCTCCGACGAACATGCTGTCATGACGGACTCAACAGCCGAAGGCTTTACCCTGGTCGGCTCGTCCGAGGCCACCATTCTCCCTTATCAAGAGCAACAGCAGAACGCGTGGCCAGAATATTCGCCCTCCCGGCTGCCTTCCTGGAACGCTTCCGAGGCAGCCTCTCAGCAACCGTCAGTGGTGCCGGCCTCCGAGCTATCAGCTATGGTGCAGGCCTTCATGGAAGATGCGGCCGGATCGGCAGAGCGCGAGTGCGATGCCGCCGAGGACGCCGACGCCTTGGCCTTCAAGAGCATTGAATCCTTCAACATCCTGTGCGTCGGCGAGTCAGGTCTCGGCAAGAGCACCTTCCTGAGAGATATCTTCGCGCACCTCGATCCGACCAAGTTCCACGAGGCGCGCCGGCGTGTTGCCGCCCAGCGCGACGTGGTGCACGCTCTCGAGGATGCGATACGGCGCAATGAGCAGGAGAGCCGGCAGTGTGACGACACACGCGCGCTTCAGCTGCGCGAGGAGCGCGTGGCGCTCAAGGCGCGTCGTGACGAAGCACGCGCTGCCCTCGACGAGCTGCGCCAGCAAAAGCGGCAACAAGAGCAGACGGTCGCGCAGCTGCGTACCGAGATCGCCGAGCTCGAGCATCTGCTGTGCGAGCTGCGCCGGCGGCGCGATGCCGAGGAGGACGACGAGGCAGCGACGCGCATCGGGCACGAGGTGATCGCGCAGCAGCGGGCGCTCGAGCAGCGCCAGCGCCAGCTCCACCTTGAGCTACGGCGCTCGAACCTCGACCGCGATGCCGAGGGCGGCGGCGCGGAGGAGGGCGGCGGCGGCGGCGGTATCATCACCCAGCTGCAGTCGAAGCTCGCTGGTACCGAGCTGAGTCGTCGCCTCGATGCTCTCCATGCCGACGGTTGGCAACGAGTGGACGTGGACGGTGACGGCAACTGCTTCTTCCATGCGCTTGCGAAGCAGGTGTATTGGGACGAACAGCTGCACGGTCGCGCGCGCCAAGAGACCATTCGGTATATGCGTGAGCACCGCGAAGAGTTCGATCAGTTTGTGCACGCCGTGGACTTTGACTCGTATGTCGACCGCATGTCAAGAGATGGCACGTACGTCGAGGGTGAACTCGAACTCAGGGCGGCGGCCAACGCCTTCAACGTGCGCATCAGGGTATACGGCCGGTCCGAAGATCACGACAGAACTTTCGCGCCGCTGATAAGCAACGATGAGACCCGCGACGTATGCATGGCTCACGACCAAGCGGCACAGCACTACTACGTTCTGGAGCGAATGGATCCAGCGCCCATCGCGCGAGGGGGCCTACCCAGAACGTACTTCCCGTCTGCCTCCGTGAGCATCGGCGGCGGCGGCGGCGGCGGGCAGCGGCCGCGCCAGACTACAGAGGTGTCGTGCCGTCTCATCAAGGAGATGCCGCTCTTCGAGGGTAGCCGGCACGGGCTCGACGTGACGCTGATCGACACGCCCGGGTACGGCGACGTGCTTGTCGACTCTCCCGCCAACTCGAGTGCGGCCAAGGTGGTGGTGGAGGTGAAGCGGCGCATCGAGGCACACGTGCACAAGGATCGGGCGACGCGGCCGGGCCTGCCGCTCGACGACGAAAAGAAGTATTGGAATGAGCTCGTGCACCTGTGCCTCTTCTTCGTCTCGCCACATCGCATGAAGCGCGCCGACGTGGAGCTGATGACGCGGCTCCACGAGCTGGTCCCACTCGTGGTAGTCATCGCCAAGGCGGACACGATGACGAAGTCCGAGACCCGCGAGTTCAAGGCGGAGGTTCGGCAGCAGCTGCAGTCCGAAGGTGTGCGCCCCTTTGCCTTCGACCCACGCGCCATCCAGCAGGTCGAGCGCCTGCATGCCTCGCACGCAGCCAGCGGCTTCGAGCCCCTGTACGGGGGGAGCGACGGCCTTATGCCGTGGGCCGTCATGGGATCGGACGAGTCTCGGCGAGAGTATCTGTGGGGAACTGCCATCACGAATGAGCCGACGCACTCGGAGCTGCCCGCGCTCCGAGACTTGCTGCTGCGTGCGGACGGGTGGAGTCACCTCAAGCGTGAGGCGGCGCTCAAGGCCGACGCGTATGTCGAGCTGCAGGCGCGCAGCCAAGCTGCGGCCACACCGCCGTCGGCTCCAACGCGCGTGCCACGTGCACCGTGGCTCGCACTCTCGCTCCGTCAGTTGGCCTTCGGGCTGCTCGCGCTCTCGGCTGCCGTGCTGCAGGCGCACCTGGTACGTGAGCATGCGCTCGGCCAGGCTGCGCAGGCGTCGAGTCGTGAAACGACCCTGGCGGCGGAGGCGGCGTCGCTTCGTCGTGAGATGGAAGCGGCGGCCAAGAAGGCGGCGTTTGAGAAGGAAACGGCCGAGAAGGCGGCGGCAAAGAAAGCAGCCGATGAGAAGGCCGCAGCGGAGAAGGCAGTGGCCGAGAAGGCAGCGGCGGAGAAGGCGGTGGTGGAGCTGCACGGGCTACTCATGCGGCGCGCCGAGGAGCTCCAGGACAACCTCACCGCGGTCGAGCGTGAGCGCAGTGAGCTGCGGCGTGAGCTGCGCAAGTTGGGCGAGGCCCACGCGAGCTGCGAGGAGTCGGCGGCCGAGAAGGAGGCAGCGGACAAGGCGACGGCCGAGAAGGCGGCGGCAAAGAAAGCAGCCGATGAGAAGGCCGCAGCGGAGAAGGCAGTGGCCGAGAAGGCAGCGGCGGAGAAGTCGGCGGCGGAGCTGCACGAGCTACTCAAGCGGCGCGCCGAGGGGCTCCAAGACAACCTCACCACGGTCGAGCGTGAGCGCAGCGACTTGCGGCTTGAGCTGCGCAAGTTGGGCGAGGCCCACGCAAGCTGCAAGGAGGCCCTCGGCAAGGTCAACACCGAGATGGAAAAACAGTGGTGCACAATGCAGTAATGCAGTGGTGGTCCACAAGATTATTCGAATAGGACGGGGGCGACGGGCCGTCTGGGCGGCCTTGCAGCGGAGCCCGTCCGCAGGCATGAGAGATGAAACGGTGATCGGGAGTTTATAGGGCTGGGGGCTGATGTGCGGTGCTGGGCGGGAGTGGCCGCGAAATACACTGATTGGAGCTGAGCAGCTGACTGACTGACTGAGCCGTTTCCTCGGGGCGCTCTTCGGACGGTCGGACCGGGGGTCGGATGCCAACTCGATGTACGATAGAGTCGAGGCTCGAGCACGAACCAGCACGTGACGACAGCGATTTCCCCTGCTCACATAAATGATTTTATTTTTAGCCTCGTCTGCATGAAAGCCGCTTTCACAGGGCACCCCCTGCACGGTGGGATCGACGGCCTGCTGCCGTGGGCCGTCATAGGATCGGACGAGTCTCGTCAAGAGAGCGTTTTCACAAAATTCGTTTGTGAAAGCCAACAAAGCAAGCAGTCCTTCGTGCTCGCCTGGTCGCGGCGCCGCATTTGCAAAGCAAACTCTGATGGCGTCTGGCGCGAGTGCGGTGGCGTCTGTCGAAATCATGACGGACTCAACAGCCGAAGGCTTCACCCTGGTCGGCTCGTCCGAGGCCACCATTCTCCCTTATCAAGAGCAGCAGCAGAACGCGTGGCCAGATTACTCGCCCTCCCGGCTGCCTTCCATGAACGCTTCCGAGGCAGCCTCTCAGCAACCATCAGTGGTGCCGGCCTCCGAGCTATCAGCTATGGTGCAGGCCTTCATGGAAGATGCGGCCGGATCGGCAGAGCGCGAGTGCGATGCCGCCGAGGACGCCGACGCCTTGGCCTTCAAGAGCATTGAATCCTTCAACATCCTGTGCGTCGGCGAGTCAGGTCTCGGCAAGAGCACCTTCCTGAGAGATATCTTCGCGCACCTCGATCCGACCAAGTTCCACGAGGCGCGCCGGCGTGTTGCCGCCCAGCGCGACGTGGTGCACGCTCTCGAGGATGCGATACGGCGCAATGAGCAGGAGAGCCGGCAGTGTGACGACACACGCGCGCTTCAGCTGCGCGAGGAGCGCGTGGCGCTCAAGGCGCGTCGTGACGAAGCACGCGCTGCCCTCGACGAGCTGCGCCAGCAAAAGCGGCAACAAGAGCAGACGGTCGCGCAGCTGCGTACCGAGATCGCCGAGCTCGAGCATCTGCTGTGCGAGCTGCGCCGGCGGCGCGATGCCGAGGAGGACGACGAGGCAGCGACGCGCATCGGGCACGAGGTGATCGCGCAGCAGCGGGCGCTCGAGCAGCGCCAGCGCCAGCTCCACCTTGAGCTACGGCGCTCGAACCTCGACCGCGATGCCGAGGGCGGCGGCGCGGAGGAGGGCGGCAGCGGCGGCGGGCGGCGGCCGCGCCAGACTACGGAGGTGTCATGCCGTCTCATCAAGGAGATGCCGCTCTTCGAGGGTAGCCGGCACGGGCTCGACGTGACGCTGATCGACACGCCCGGGTACGGCGACGTGCTTGTCGACTCTCCCGCCAACTCGAGTGCGGCCAAGGTGGTGGTGGAGGTGAAGCGGCGCATCGAGGCACACGTGCACAAGGATCGGGCGACGCGGCCGGGCCTGCCGCTCGACGACGAAAAGAAGTATTGGAATGAGCTCGTGCACCTGTGCCTCTTCTTCGTCTCGCCACATCGCATGAAGCGCGCCGACGTGGAGCTGATGACGCGGCTCCACGAGCTGGTCCCACTCGTGGTAGTCATCGCCAAGGCGGACACGATGACGAAGTCCGAGACCCGCGAGTTCAAGGCGGAGGTTCGGCAGCAGCTGCAGTCCGAAGGTGTGCGCCCCTTTGCCTTCGACCCACGCGCCATCCAGCAGGTCGAGCGCCTGCATGCCTCGCACGCAGCCAGCGGCTTCGAGCCCCTGTACGGGGGGAGCGACGGCCTTATGCCGTGGGCCGTCATGGGATCGGACGAGTCTCGGCGAGAGTATCTGTGGGGAACTGCCATCACGAATGAGCCGACGCACTCGGAGCTGCCCGCGCTCCGAGACTTGCTGCTGCGTGCGGACGGGTGGAGTCACCTCAAGCGTGAGGCGGCGCTCAAGGCCGACGCGTATGTCGAGCTGCAGGCGCGCAGCCAAGCTGCGGCCACACCGCCGTCGGCTCCAACGCGCGTTCCACGTGCACCGTGGCTCGCACTCTCGCTCCGTCAGTTGGCCTTCGGGCTGCTCGCGCTCTCGGCTGCCGTGCTGCAGGCGCACCTGGTACGTGAGCATGCGCTCGGCGAGGCTGCGCAGGCGTCGAGGCGCGACACGACCCTGCTGCACGGGCTACTCGAGCGGCGCGCCGAGGGGCTTCAAGACAAGCTCACCGCGGTCGAGCGTGAGCGCAGCGAGCTGCGGCGTGAGCTGCGCAAGTTGGGCGAGGCCCACGCGAGCTGCAAGGAGGCCCTCGGCAAGGTGAACACCGAGATGGATAAACAGTACACGTGGTGGTCGCGCTCGAAGCGCGTGGGTCTCGAGCACCACGTGTACGAGTAAGCGCGACGGGAGTCGGCCCGGGAGAAGTACTGGAGTCGGCCCAGGGGGGTCGTGACGGGACACTGTGAAGTTCACCGCTGCTCATGCGCGTGCACCATGGTGCGCGAGCAGACGCGCATGCCGCATGCCACACTAGTATATGTAAAACGTCACTATGGTCTATGTCGCGCTCTCGAGTATCGTTTCCTCATTCCTGTGCGGCCGGGTGAGGTGGTTTCTAGCGCGTAAGCGCTAGATTAGTTGTCTTCCAGGGCAAGCGGAGTTGCAGGGCGGTAGACGCACACCAGCTCCACGAGCTAGGTGCGCCGGCGGGCGGGCAATACTCGCATACCATTACATGCATGCATGAATGAACAGCTTCGAAGGTTCGAAGAAACGTCCTCGAAGGAA
>Ga0210245_101899_pt1 | contig 14988 bp, 12 predicted proteins | sample ChrtobMetaP3_4mM_FD_155450 | JGI IMG/M metagenome (GOLD analysis project Ga0210245, IMG submission 155450) | Chrysochromulina tobin associated microbial communities from unialgal haptophyte culture, Seattle, Washington, United States - P3_4mM | ecosystem: Host-associated > Algae > Haptophytes >...
TTTGTTATTTACCACCCAAATATGGAGATAACTACAACCCAAATATGGAACGAAAAAGGCGCCTGCGGCGCCGGCTTCGAAAAAATGAAACTTCCGCTTGGTGGTGCATCTGATCTTAGAATCACTCCCGGTCCTCGACGAACCGCGCCGCAGGCGTGCGGGGGCGAGCGGCGTGGTCTTTTCACTCGTTCGTCCGTGGTCCGGTGGGAGTCCCACCGTCGACCGGACCGTGTGTGAGGCGTGGAGACAGAAGAGGTCTCTGCACCTCTGGCCTCTTCGACCGGTCTTAACAGCGTGCGCGACCCACCCGAGTAGTATTTGTATTTTATTTGTAGATTGTACCCGTAGGACCGGACACCCGCGGCCGAGATCCCAAGACGCACCGCCGGCGGCGCGGCGCCGCCCGGGCGCGACGAGCGACCGGGGACCGCGGCCACAGCCCGCACCTCTCGAGCTCCCGAGCGGCCACACCGCCGGCGGGTCCTTAACTTTTGACATTTGACGAGGTGGGGTGGGACACGGCACCGTGTTCACATGTACGCTTGCTTATCTGACAGCGCACAAAGTCCGCGTGTTGCGTCACCCGTCACGCCGATGCACTGAGAGCGACGCCGCGCCGCCCCACGCGGCATGCGACGATGCGAGATGCACATGCGAGATGTGTGTGCATCCACCATGGTGGCACACACAGCCGGCCTCCGCCACACAGAGCTGCAACATCTATGCAACCTCAAGTGCGCCTGGTGTGTCGGCCAGAGCTAATGGATGGCTGCGGCCTCGGCCACCACGGCGGCGGCAGCGGCGGCGGTGGCGGCCATCCAGGTGTCGTCAACGCCGGCGGCGCGGCGTTGCTCGGGCGACAAGGTCCTCGCAAATTCCTCAATCTGGAGACGCAGCGCATTGTGGGGTACCAGAGCGGTCGAGGCTAGACGGAGCCCGGTGAGCGGGCTTGTGGTGTTGTGCTGAAACCAGCGTTCAATGGACGACCGGTCGTAAGTGTGATTGTCGATCGTCTTGACGGGATCCGCCATCACGTCCTGCGAGATCGGGCAGAAGAAATGGTGCGGAAACGTGTCCGTCGGCAACGCGGCAGCGAGCTCTGACAGATCGAGTGGTGGTGTGCTCATACGATCGATCATGACTTTGACGTCCTGGACTGTCTTGATGACGCGGCGCACGGCGCGCTCCTTTCCGCGGGCCTCATCGAGCTGCACCGCGAACGCTGCGTCACGCGTGAAGACCACCTTCACACGCCGGCTGATAACGGGCAGCGTCAAATCGAGCTCGTCCGCCGCCGCCGAGAAGGCGTGCTCCATCTCGGCATTCGCATCCGGCAGGTACGGGCACCACCACGCGTCGCTCAGGGCCATCAGGTTGCCCTGCTTCTCGGGCACGCCGAGGCACCACTGCCACACCACCACGGGCACGTCCCACGCGCCCGACTGCAGGTCCAGACCCGACCACGGGTGGAACGTGCCAGCCACGCTAGTGTCGAAGTCACCGTCGAGCAGACTGTCCGCCGGCAGCTGCTCGTCGAAGCGCAGCTCCGACTCGGACTCGGAGGTGGCGATGCGCCACTCGCCATGCACCTGCTTGCTGAAGATGACCACACGGTCCGGGTCCTCAGGCTGCTTAACGTGCCTCTTCACGCTGCGGTAGCCCGGCTGCTTGAAGCCAGCGCGGCCCATTGAGATCCCCGGCGTGGTCTGGTAGGAGCTGCCGCTCGGGTGGAAGTGCACGGTCGCGTTGAAAAAGTCGGATCCGAGCACGCACGCTGAAGCCGTCCTCGGATCACGCTCCTTCCACGACTGTTCGATGCGCGAGGCAATCGCCCGAGGGTAGAAGTCGATTTTGCGCCGCACGGGGTCCACAGACAGCCAGACCACCTGGGTCATCTCTGCTCTCGCTGCGGCTCCGGTGGCGCAGAGAGAGTCAGGCCCGCAAGCTTCCCGGTGGCACAGGTGGCACAGAGGATGGTCAGCTTGGCCTGTACCACTTCCGCGAATTAGGGTCCGGCGAGTGAACCGTGAACGTTAACACGGCAGACGCGACTTCTGGTGCTTCGGCGCTGTTACTGCCCGCGATCCGTGTGCCCGTGTGTCCCGTGTGTGTCGCTGTATCCCAACACCCCCGGCTCCCCCCGGTGTCTTTCTACGGGCGGGCCAGTTCGCCAGTTGCTTTTACATTGTACATTGTAACTGGGGCTGGGCGGTGGGGGTCTGGTCTCCCTTGAGTCGGCCGCAGGGTTCGGTCGTCTCCGGCGTCGTGGCGTGGTCGTGCGTGTGCGTTAGTGGGTCGGGTTGGTTGTGAGGTTCGAGATGTCCGTGTGTCCCGTATGTGTGTCCCGGCGCCCCCCGGTGTCTTTTATGTCCCAGATCCCCCCGGTGTCTTTTTACCGGTACCTTCACGATACTTCACATATATATGGGCCTGGCACACATGTCACCTTCAAGACGAGGCTTCCGGAGGACGCTCCTGTCCGCATACCTCGCGGTGGCCGCGCTCAGCAGTGGTTCCGCCGAGCCCGAGACGCTGGTGGAAGCCGAGGATAACGCGCTGGTGGAGGTGCCGACCACTCAGCAGCAGCAGCAGGACGGAGCCCTGGGCGTCGGTGCAGGCGTGCTTGGCTGCACAGGTGACGCGGAGGCCGATGAGACCACCGTCGACGAGTCCGAGGCGACGCTTCACGCCGTCGATGTGGGCGATGCGTCATCCGCAGCGCACGCTGGCGCCGGCGCTGCAGCGCCGCGCTTCAACATCAGCGCCTTCAACGGCTTTAAACTCAGCAACCTCTCAGCGGCGCTCGACGCGCGCTGCCAGGCGGCGGTGGCCGACGTGCTCGACCGGGATGCCAGCGGCGAGCGGCCGCCGAAGCTCTACGCCGACCCTCTGGAGGGCGCGCGCGTTGCGCCGCTCAACGGCACGGACGACGTGCGCTTCGTTTACTTCATCGGCGTGGGCAACCGTCCTCACGCGCACCTAGTCGTCTCGCGGCTGATCTACGCGCTCTACTCGCCCACGCACCTCTTCTTGCTGCACGTGGACATCAAGGCGGCCGAAGCGGCCGCGGCCGCGTGCTACGCCCTCCAGGCCAAGCACGCGAACGTGCGCGTGCTTGGAGCGCGGCGCCTCGTGCAGTGGGGAATGTTCTCCATGGTGTCCATCGGACTGGACGCGATGCTCAGCGCACTCCGCGCCGGGTTGGCCTTCGACTACTTCATCAACCTGAGCGACGCGGATCTGGCACTGCGCACGGACGTCGAGATGCGTCGATTCTTCAGCCGGCCAGCCATCCGCGGTCGCTCTTTCATCAACGTACACGACGGCGGCGGGCGGGCGCTGCTGGAGGCGGCCGCCTTCATCGATACTCACACGATCGTCGAGTGCGGTGGGTACGGCTTCGTGGTAGTCAACAAGACGGCGCGCGACTTCCCGCTCACGCACGGCTGCTGTATTGGGCGTAGCGGGCCAGCCGCCTTTGCTCAACTGCCGATCGGTCGAGGGTCACTTCTGGGTGGACGTCGGCCTTCGACGATGGGCACGAGTAGTCGCGCGAGTAGTACGTCGAGCACCGAGGGGGGCGAGGACGAGGAGGAGGGGCTGCGCGCGCACACGGGCTCACAGTGGGCTGCGCTCTCGTATGAGTTTTGCCGTGATCTGGTGCTTTCGACCGAAGGTCTCCGCTGGATCGCAGCTTTTGAGCGACGCCTTGTGCCCGATGAGTCGCTTCTGCAGACTGTGGCCATGCACTCGCCGCGCCATCGGAGCACGCTGATCAACCACAACCTGCGGTGGATTGACTGGCCCCACTCGCACGGCGACCCGAACGAGTACTGGAACAAGTTGGGCGCGCGTCAGTATATCGGTGGCCCACGGGTCCTCAACGCGAGCGAGCTGCGCCAAGTGCTCGCCTCGCCGTACCTCTTTGCGCGCAAGGTCGACGTGAGCGTCGATGCGGAGGTGCGTTGATTGCCATTGATGACCTGTCTTGCATGCAAGTGCTCACCTCATTTGAGCGTCGATGCGGAAGTGCTCCGAAAATGGGATCTTCAAATGAGGTGATCGATCGGATGCATGCGAGTGCTCATCACGGCGCCCCGCCCCCTTTCCCCACAGGTGCTCCAAAAATGGGACGTGTGGATGGCGCGCAAGCTCGCCGGCGAGGCGCCCAACCCTCCCCAGGCTCCGATTGGGCACTCGCCCGGGGATCCGGATCTGAAACGGCGATTCCGCGCGCCAGGGCTAGGTCCCCTACCGGACGGTTCGCGTCGCGTGCGTCGTCGCATTGCTCGTCTGGACTTTGAAGACGGCTCCAGCTGCGGGTGCGGCGAAGCCTGCGAGGCCCTCGAGGGCGGGTGCTGCCCCCACAGCACATGCGATCCGCCTCTGCCCACGGCGGCGCCCATTGCGGCGCCCACGACGGCGTCCAATACGGTGCCCATGACGGCGCCCACGACGGCGCCCACAGCGGCGCACGAGGCGTCGCCTTGGGCGCCGCACAGCTCGCCGCGGGAGATGCGCATGCGACCCTGCCCCACCAGCCCACGGCACACGCGCAGCCTGCCCGGCGGCGCTCCCGCGTCCATCCATTGGTTCAATGGGGCGCGCCACGCGGTGCGGCTCTCGGTACTCAACTACGAAGGAGTCGAGGTGCCCTTGCGAACGCTCGACCGGCCCGACGACACCGCCTCGTTTGCGTCGCGTGAGCGCATCGTTTGGCGAGCGCGCGCGCTCAACGGCGCGCTGATGCTCGAGCATCGAATGGGAGAGGACGAAACGCCCGAGACGGCGCTGGTGGAGGAGGAGGAGGAGGAGGAGGAGGCGGCAACGGCAACGGACGTGGCGATGCCCACAAACGCCGTCTTGGGCTCGAACTCGTCCGAACCGAGCGCCGTCACGGGCAGAAGAGCGAGCGTGCGCGGCAACGTGGGCGAGGCCGTGGTCAGTATCAAGGACTGCCGCTTCCGCCTCACGGGTGCTGCGGCCGTGGTGGCCGCCACTGTGTCCGCGGCCACACTCGCGGGCCATGTGGACCCGAGTGCCGCGGGCGTCGAGGAGGCCATCGCAGCCGCGGCGAAGGCACTCGGCGAGCCGACGCCGTGGTGGCTCAAGCGTCAAGCCCCATAGGACGCGGCCGCCTAGCTGCTCTCTGAAGTATAGGTTAGTAGCGCTATGATGTATCGTTCGTGAACCGTAGTTTTAAGGATCGACAGGACACAGGTCCGGTCGCCTCTACGCCGTGATCCAAATTTGATGGTAATCCCCTCCGTTTGTCCGCGGCGGCCGCACACAAACGACGAACATAAATGAGATAAGATAACATTCCAGATTACCGGAACGGTAATCGGTATAGCGAACATTCAACGTACAGCGGTAAGCGCAAGGTGCCGGCGCCGGATGCCAGCGGAAGCGCCAGTATGCGCTACCTCCTCATCCACCTCATTATCGTCCCTGAATGAACGACGCCTCCGGCGGCGCGTGCGCGACGTCGAGCGACCGCATCTGCTGCTCGAGATCATCGTGTTGAGGCGGAGGCGGAGGCGGAGGCGCTGCCCCCGCCTCATCATTGTCGTCGTCAAAGGCCGCGTAGCCGCTGTTCGTAACGGCACGCGGGGTGCCGGGCATGAACATCTTTGGCATGTTCGGCAGGAGCGACTTGGTCGGCGCCGGCGCTGCGAGATCGCAGTGAGGCAGAGGCGACGACGAGGACGGCATGTTCGAAAGCAGCGACTTGTTCGGCGCCCCCTCCTCATCAGTGTCGTATTGAGGCGGAGGCGACGCCGAGGACGTGGCCTCATACGGAGGCGGAGGCGGAGGCGGCTCCGCCTCAGAGGCGGCCAACTCCGCTCTCACAGGCTCGAATGCACCGAATGCACCCCGTTCCACAGGCGCCACCTCGAAAGCGGGGTTGGCTGGGAGCCCGAATTTCTCGCGGCGTTTCTTGTCGAGGGCCGCACGGGCACGGCCAATGCGTTGGCTGATTTTCGCGCTCTGCGCCATCTCCGGTTTGCGCGCAGTCGCTTTCTGCTGCACCACTCCACCAGCGGCTATCTGCTCGTCCGATGCATGAGCCGTTGATGCGCACGCATCTCCACTCGGGCCCCGAGTGGTCTGACTCTGCTCTGCCTCGTCGACGGCGAGCAGCCGCTCGAGCGCCCTCGTCGCATCGCCACCACTCTGCTGCATGGCGGCCGCCACCGCCGTCGCCTCGAAGCCCATCTGCTTCAGCGTCGCCTCCGTCAGCTCCCCCTCATCTGCTTCAGGTGTGGAGATGGCCATGCCAGCGCTTTCGTACATGTCCTCAAACCTGGGAGCGGGCACAGGCAGGCCCGCGGTCACCGTGTGCGGCGGCGGCGCGGAAGAGGAAGCGGCGATCTCTGGCTGATCGAGCAGCAGATGCACCGCGCGGCCCACATCGCCGCCCGCTTTCAGAAGCGCGATTGACGCCTGGTCCTCAGTGAAGCCCATTGAAGTGAGCTCGAGCAAAGAGTCCCTTTCCCTCTCCCAGTCCCTTGGCTCGATGGTAGCCGCTCTGGGGGGGGGGGGTGCGGAAGGGGCATAACCGTATGCAATTGGCATTGGTGCTGCGCTCTGCCGCGGAGGCGGCTGGGCCACCATGATCTCCATTCCCGGTACGTAGCCGGGAGGCACCACGATCTCGAGCAGCGTGCCATCGGGGGTCTCCACGCGGAACCGAGTGCCGGCAACGCACCCCGGCGGGACGATCACGCGAAGCTGGGTGGGTATCGCCTGCTGCGTGGGTATCGCCTGCTGGGTGGGCAAGGCACGCTTGCGGATCGCTCGCTTGAAGCCGGAGGTCGCATTGGTCTGCGTCATCGCCACGAGGTCAATCACGTAGCTTCCCAGGAGCGTGTGCAGGTAGATCGTCCTCGTGCCCGTGTTGAGCGCCGTGTTGAGCTCTGCGTTCTGCTCTTGCGAGTACGGGACCCACTTACCAGTGTGCTGCGGGTCATCATCCCACTCCCAAATCATCTGCTGCGTGGGCGCAGCCGGGAGTTGTTGAGGTTGGGGGACCTGGATCTGCAGTGTTTGTCCGGCAACGACGCCGGGCGGCACCTGAATGGCGACGATTTGGCCGCCAATGTTGCCGTGGAAGATGCCCCCGGGCGCTACGCCCGGGGGCACCTTGACTATGTGTGCCTCCATGCCGAGAGTGCCTCTGGCACGCTCGCTTTATGGTGTGGGGAAGGATGGCTCGAGGCCGGGGCCGGGGGGCGCCTACTCAATCACAACACCGGTTCCTGGGCGTTACGTATTGCGGGTCAAACTTTCCTTTGTGTGGTGCGATGCGTGACGCGATGATCGCTGCGGCGGCACTCGGCGCTGCCGCGCTTTGCCTCTGGACGTGGCGCCAGGGCAAGCGCGTGCAAGGCTACGCCCCACCACGTATCCTTCTCTTCGGCGACTCGATCACCCAGCAGAGCTTCTCAGTCGGTGGCTGGGGAGCGAGGCTGTCCGATCAATATCAGAGGTACGCGGATGTTGTCAACCGCGGCTTCTCGGGGTACAATACCCGCTGGGCCTTGGAGCTGCTGGCTGGCCCGCAGCTACGTGACAGCGAGCAGCGCACCGTTCTCGTCACCATCTTCTTCGGGGCAAATGACGCGTCGTTGCCGGAGCACAACCTGCGACAGCATGTGCCACTCGATGAGTTCAAGGCCAACCTGCGCACCATCGTGGCGCACTTTCGCGAACAATGCCCGTCCGCGGCAATACTGCTGATCACACCGCCACCCGTCTGCCACGAGCAACGCATCGCCTTCCAGCGGCAGCGATTTCCGAACTCCCCGTCGGGTGTGCTCGAGCGCACCAACGAGAATGCTGGCGTGTACGCCGACGCCGTGGCCAATGTGGCCCAGGAGCTCGGGCTCCCGTGCGTCAATCTGTGGGCGGAGCTGCAGGCTGCGGCACCCGGCGACGGCTGGCACGTGTACCTTTCCGACGGGCTGCACCTCTCTGTGGCGGGAAACCTTCAAGTGGCGGAGCTCGTGCTGGCGCAGATCCAGGCGAGCTATCCGTTCTTAGCGGTGTCGCCCGACCCGCACACGGGCAATTTGGGCAACAGCGGCACCACGTGCACCGGTATCCCGCCAAATGGGCCATGGCATGACAAGATCGACTCGAACGACCCAGCGGCTGCCTTTGCCCTTTGTCCAGTCAACCTGATGGCGTGATGGGATCCGATCACCGCGAACCGATCGTTGATCTTCCGTATTTAATCCCACTTAAATCGAATAAGGACGCTGCATTGCTCAGTCGGTCTCGTCGCTACAATGTATAAACTCTTTTATTATGAAAATGATTGAAGCATTGAACCAAAGCGCGTTTTGGTGCACTGTTCATGTGTTGCCCGTACTCTCTGGAGTCCCGCGCGTGATGCGCTCACCGTAGCACCGGTTGTCGCGTGTGTCGTGTTTATACACATAGTCGAAGATTGGTCTTTCTTGTTCAAGTCAACTAGTCAAGTCAAGTCTTTACATAAACAATAGACAACCAAAGTTACGGAAGCCTCTATCGAATGTGCTCGAGGCGGCCAGCAGTGGTTGAAGGGAGTGGGCGGAGATGGCGGAGGAGTTCCATCTAGAGGTGACACGTCATTGGTGTGATTGACGTGACTTGTTCACAGGAAGCATTTACCGCGGGGCAAACAAAGATGGTGCTCGGGGTCACGTCTCGCCTCGCGGCGCCCATGATCGCCTTCGCGTCGACCGCACCACCATCCGTGTCGCTCGTTCCAACGACGCTGTTTGCTGAGGCCCTGCCGCAAGTGCTGCCCAACGGTGGTGTGGGCGCTCAGCCGACCGATCTCATCTACGTCGTGGGCGTTCTCGGCGTCCTTATGCTTGGCGGCCTCCAGATCTTTGACTCGACGTTTGCAGAGAACACTCAAAGTTTCGTCCCGCCGATGCCTGGCAGTGCTTCAGGTCTGCGTGGGCTGCCAGTCATCGGGCCGGCTCTCAGCCGGGTTTTCGGTGCGCCAGACGACCCTGAGGCTGCTTGTGAAGCTCTTCGCCAGCGACTCCAGGCTGCTGCAGAGGCCGGCGACCTAGAGACGGCGTTCCGCCTTGAGAAGGAGCTTAAGCAAATGCTGGCCGATACGGGAGTACGATACGTGGTCGAGGATAAGTCGGGCAGCGACTCGCTGCCCGAGAATTGGTGACCACAGTGGTTTGCGCATGTGTGCGGTTGTGGGGTTCCGCGGGGTTGCCCCGCTACCTGATTGTTGAAACCCTCCCCGCGGCCGACGCCGCGCGAGAAGAGGGGTGCGCGGCGCGCGGAGCACGCGGTAAAAACGGCGCACACGGACAAGCTCGCGCGTCGCGGGGCTGGCGCTCCGGTCGGCGACGTGTTGCACGGCGCTCGTTTCATTGTCGGAGACGGTCGCGCGCGTGTCGCTACGTCGATACTCGACAGTCGAGTTTTAAGCCCGGAGTTACCCACACGCTGCAATGTATTACACTCGTTGTCTCTACGTCGTACAGCCCAAAATCGACTCCGTCCGGAGCTCGCCCGCTCTGACGCGTAAACCGTAATGCTCTCTATCGTCTCTCAAGACTCCGCACTTCCACTTCCCACTTGTGCCCGTTGCATTCGGATTCGCGCGCCGTTGGATGATCGTCGCCGTGCATCTGCGCTATCTCCATGGCCATGCTCGCTGCCTCGCTCTTGTTACTCAGCGGCGCTCAGCCAGCCACAAATTGTCACGCGATGCAGTGGAACTTGCGCTTGGGTCCGGGGTACCACGGGCGCGCCGGTCGCAGCGGTGAGACGTGCCGCGAAGGCGGTCGAGCCCCGAGTGTCGCCGCTGCAGTTACCGCTGCAGTGCCTCCGCGCGCCAAAGGTCGGAGATCCTCGTCGTCCTCCTTGTCGTCCTCCTCACGCGCTGCCTCTTCTTCGCCCTCGCTGGTGAGGCCCTTAATGAGGCTCTCGTGCTCTTGTTGCGCTCCATGCTTCACAATTCGCTCGGAGCCTCCTTCGTTATGTGGTCCATTGCCGAGCTTAGCCTCGCCTGGTGGCTTCGCGCCATCTTCCACATCCTTTGTATGCGGAGCCTCACCGGGCTGGTTCGTGGCTGTACAGGAAGACCCGCGCGTGAATTTACCATCTAGGCCGCGCATAGAGCCATTGCGATCGCTACAAGTATGGGCGCGGTGGGCGCCGCGTGCGCAAGCAGCGCATTCTGAAGGGCTTTCGTTGAACGCTCTCGTCTTTGCCTGGGACCCGGCGCTGATCTCGCGGTTGATGTGGCTGCAAGTGGCCCGACCGTCATTGTGACCTTTGCCGGTGCCATTTGTAAACGCTGCACCCATGTGTGCCGCAGAAGAGCTCCCGCGTTGGGTTGCGTCAGTGTGAATGCTCTTCTCCCTCGGGCGGTACTTGGGCAGGCTACTCGGCACACCGTGTGCACGTGCCGACCCACAGAGACTCAGATGACCATCGCGATATCGATCGGGGCCTTCGCAGTACTCGATGTGTGCCATATTCATCCGACCACAGCACGAGCAGTACCATTTGTTACGCAACGACATGGGCCGTTTGCCTCCCGGGCCGGCTTTGTTATCCATTGTCCGCCGCTCAGCCCGAGTGCGCGCTTTTGCTGATGGCGGGCGGGCGTCAGAAAACTCGCAAGGAAACTAAAGTCGGAAAGAGTTGTGTTGTGCATGCTTGCAGAGGTCGAAGATACATTAAGATACATGACACCCAAGTGAGAACACAGAGAAACAGAGCTCACATTGATGACGAATTCCCTTTCAGTGGAAGCAACTTCCCGCAAACTTCTCCGATTAAGGACAAACACCTCCGTCCATGGTGATACCGGTAGTGACTCCTGTGCATGGGCGCGCGCGTTGTGTTGAACAGCAGCAGACCGGCGCGTTGTGTTGAGCTGCAGCCGCCGCAGTGGGGGCCCCCAGCAGGATTCCTGGCACCCGAGCATCGCACTCTCTGACTCTCGTTGCACACGACACGCACAAAACGCGATGATCATTCCAGTCGTCTTGGTTTCCACGCTATCCTTCTCGCTACCAGTGCGCCATGTGGCTTTCTGGAAACCAACCGTGACGCCTCGGCTCGCGGCCGACGCCCAGATGGCGCTGCCGTTGACAGAGGCCGCTGCTTGCATCTTTGCGGCCTCTGGCGCGCTGTCGTGGGTTTCGCCCGAGACAAAAATGTCAGGTTTGAAGCAGTATGATGACGCAGCGTCAAAGATCGTGCGAGCTGTGGGTGCATGGCAGCTCGCTCTTGCCGCTGTTCTTCTCACGGGTCCTTATGGTGCCACCGTGGCTGCCGGCCGAGGTATGTACATCGCTGCTCTCACGCAGCTGTCGGTCTTGCCAGTGTGGGACAGTATTGGGCGCGAGAAGGGCTCGCAAGTGGGTGCGATTCTCCTCTTCACCATACTTGGACGGCTGACGCTCGGCGGCCACGTGAGTCCAATCGTGTCCGCCGCCGTGTATGTGCTGACCGGCACACTGATTTACTTCACTCCCAAGGCGACTGCTGAGCTATACCAGCTCAACACGCCGCTCTCCGAGCTTGCATACTCGATGATGAGCCTGTACGGCGGGGTTATCGCCACGACTGGCATCTACCTCGCGGGCCTCGCGTGCGGTCTTGCACAGCCGCGATGCCTTGCCGCTGCTTTTGCAACGAATGCTTTCTTCTCACTCAAACTGGCAGCGACCGAGGCTGGCAAGGCTGGCAAGTAGTCCTCACCGCAGCGCACACTCGAGGAGCCAACACGCCAAGGGGCGTCGACTGGGTCACGTCACGTCACCGGGAGGTGCCAGTGAGCAGTGTCGCATTAATCGTCGTTTTGGAGCCACAGGGGGTCTCACACGAGTTACACCACCTGTTACGGTCTCTTTCTTACGGTACGGGGATATCGGCTATCGCGGTACGGCCGTACGCACATAAGTACGCACCATAGTTACTGAGCACACTTAGAGCACACGCCACGGACCAGCATCGACTCTTATAAAACCCGGGAACGCACACACCGGTCACCGCAAGGACACGCAGGACACGCGACACGATTGACGATATTTGGCCTTAGATATTTGGCCTTTTGAACCCTTTTCGTGCACTCTTGCACCCCCCCGGTGGGCACGTGGTCATTCTGTAAACCTGCTATAGGCCTAGATGTCTGATGACTGATGTGCCTTAAACACCAAGATAGAAGATACCAGCTCGTCCGTCACCGCATGCCACACTGAGTCATACACGTATTGCGACGAGACTGTTGGGGTTGCAAGAGGCAGACAGCCGACCGCCGGCGGCCACGTCGAACCCACCCCGTGCTTTCAGCGCTTGTGGCGAGTACGACTGCCGGGAGATGCTCGTCCGTAAGCGCTGTTCAGGATTGGAGTTGCCTTCGAAGTGGACGCCATGCGACCAGAGGTGCTGAGGCCACGCAAAATGGCATGGGCTGCCATCATGGTCGAGGCCATCGCATCGCTCCCCTCTGCTGCTGCCCAGCGTCAGGAACCAATTTGTGGGAGAGCTGAGCCTGAAGCGCTCATGTTCTAACACGGTTCTGGGTGGTGGCACGGGATCTTCGTGTCCTACATGGTGTCCGAACACGATGCTGCCCACAGTCGACCGTGGCGGGTTGAACGCACGGCGGCAGGAGACCTGCCCCGACGGCTCTTGATCTTGTCCAAATACGACGCTGCTCACAGTCGACTGCGGTGGGTTTGGTAGGAATCGTGGATTGTGCTCCCGGTGAATCCACGGGGGCTGTGGCACGGGGTGATGTTGCTGGAGGTGCTGCTGGCGCCGCTCGGCACTTTGTGGCTGCTGCTGCTGCTGCCGCGAGAAGGGTCCGTGCACAATGGTCTGATCCCATGCAACGCGTGCGCCTGTTGTGAGGGACCGACTGTACGTGAGCGCATTCGAGGAGTCTCGAGTTCGGCACGAAGCCGATAGCGGTGAGGGTTTGCCGGCGGGTGCGTGACACCACGACATCCCGCGCTGCGTGCCTGCGTGTGGTCGTGTGGCTGGAGACAAATCTTGAGACAGATCAACAGGAGGGGGAAGAAGGCGCTTTGCGAAAAAACTTGTGTCGAACCGTTTCACGTGAATGCATGCGAATTACTCTAATTTAGTCCACGGGGCTGGCTAGTAGCTAGTTAGACGAGCGCACGATGGAGACAACGAGTTGCATGTTTAGCGGTAATACGAACTTTAGACCCTTGGCGTAATGGGCCCGGCTCCCCCCGGTGTCTTTTTACCGGTAAAAAGACACCGGGGGGAGCCGGGACACACACGGGACACACGGGACACGCGGACGCACAAAGGCACACAGACCAATCTCACAACCAACCAAACCCACCAACAACAAACACCCCGACGTCTTTTTACCGGTACCCTGGTGATGCGAGGAGTGACCATGATTCAGGAGGTGGATCTGACCCCAGAGCGCGTGAGCGAGGCCGAGCGGCTCGTCGACGTTGAGGGCGCCGATGTGAGCGCGTCATCGCTGCCGCCAATGCCCGAGCCCGACGATCGGGTCTTCTGGCAGGCGGCCGGCGGTGTCGTCATTGTCGGTGGAACGATTGCCGGAATCGTCGCTGCGGTGCACATCTTTTCGTGGCTTCTCGGGGGCGAGCCGGCGTGGTTCTGGTGGATGGTTCATGGAATTATCCACACACTCGCGGCGATGGCGATTGTGGCGCACGCGGGGCTCCTCTACGTTGACCCGGGCGTCGTGCCGCGGACGCCGTTCACGACCGAGCCTGTGCCACCCGGCGTGGCAGAGCGACTGCGCTCGGGCGAGCCGCTCGATGGGCTCGATAACCAGAAACTCGAGAGCGACCCGGACGCCTCGTACTGCGTGCGCTGCTGCGTGTGGCGCCGGCCGCAGCATCATCGGTACTATTGTGGCAACTTCGTGGGCGCCTTGTTTCCTGACTGCGACCGCGCTGCCGCCCAGGCCTGCAAGGTGTTAACACTGGGCGAGAAAAGCGCCGCACACCACTGCCGGCAATGCGGCCGTTGCGTCGTCGAGTTCGACCATCACTGCGGCGTCCTCGGCCGCTGCATCGCGGGCTCCGGCTGCTGGTCGGGCAACATGCGCTTCTTCCTCTTACTCCTGCTGTGTGGCCAGTTCGCGGCCGCCACTTGCCTCGTTGCCTTCCTGTACACCATGTACGCCTACTTTGGCTGGCAGGGCATGCGCTGGCTCGGCGTCGGCTTTGCGTGCTACCTGTGCGTGGGCGTCTGCGTGATGGCTGCCATGGTACGCAATCAACGGCGGGGCAGGGGGGCGATGCAGATGCAGCTTGCGTCCGCGCAATCCGGGTGACGCCGACTTTGGCAGGGTGGACGCTTGTTCTTATGATGACCTTCTTGTCGTGTACTAGATTTCGGTAAGACAACTTGGGTGTTCCGTAATCTAAATGTGGTCCTGCTTGGCAACCGGAAAAAACCAGGGATGGGCCAGGTTTTCCCGGTTTGAACCAGGAAAAGTGGTCTGAACCAGGTGGGACTGGTTTTTTCAGCAGTTTGAAAATACCAGTTTTTCCTGGTCTGAACCACTTTATCTGGTCTGGACCACAAAAGAGTGGTCCGGACCGGAAATTTCTGGTCTGGACCACTCTTTTGTGGTTCAAACCACTGGCGCGGAACGTTCCAGAAAACAGTGGAATGAACCACGGTTCCAGGTTCAAACCGGAGAGCGTGGTTCGAACCAGAAATAGTGGTCTCAACCAGATCTCGTTTGGTTTTAAACCGGTAACTTGACGGCGGCGCTCAGATTGTGTACTACAGGATCCACACTCGAAACCGTACACACCGAACTCTACGCGACGCGCCGACACAGGGGCGACACGCGCCCTGCCTCTCCGCTCCACATAGCGAGGCCAGCGGCGGCTAGGGCGGCGGCGGAGGCGAGGCCAGCGGCGGCGAACGGCGGCGGCTAGGGCCGGCGGCGGCAGGCGGCCGGGGGGGGGAGGCGAGGGCGGCGGC
>Ga0210245_101902_pt1 | contig 14977 bp, 8 predicted proteins | sample ChrtobMetaP3_4mM_FD_155450 | JGI IMG/M metagenome (GOLD analysis project Ga0210245, IMG submission 155450) | Chrysochromulina tobin associated microbial communities from unialgal haptophyte culture, Seattle, Washington, United States - P3_4mM | ecosystem: Host-associated > Algae > Haptophytes >...
ATCCTCAGCATGCTCAGCGGGCAGAGTATCCTCATCATTCTTAGCGGGCTCAGCATCCTCATCATGCTCAGCGGGCTCAGCAAGCTCATTGTGCTCAGTGGGCTCATCATCACCGCCATCGCTGCAGTGTGCTCGGCGGCGCATGCCAAGCGTGCTCAGCGTGCTCAGCAAGCTCAGCAAGCTCAGCAGGCTGAGCCTGCTCCGCCTGCTTATCATCATCGGCATGCTCAGCGGGTTTAGCATCTTCATCGTGCTCAGCGGGCTCAGCAAGCTCATTATGCTCAGCGGGCTCATCATCACCGCCATCGCTGCAGCGTGCTCAGCTTGCTCAGCAGGCTCAGCAAGCTCAGCGAGCTCAGCCCGATCAGCCTGCTCCGCCTGCTCATCAGAAATATCACCCTCAGCATGCTCAGTGGGCTCAGCATCCTCATTGTGCTCAGCGGGCTCAGCAAGCTCATCGTGCTCAGCGGGCTCATCATCACCGCCATTGCTGCAGCGTGCTCGGCGCGTGCCCAGCGTGCTCAGCAAGCTCAGCGTGGTCAGCCTGTTCAGCCTGCTCAGCCTGCTCATCGGGCTCACCATCCCTATCGTGCTTATCGCGCTCAGTATCCTCATCGTGCTCAGCGGGTTCAGCAAGCTCATTGTGCTCAGCGGGCTCATCATCACTGCCATCGCTGCAGCTTGCTCGGCGCGTGCCCAGCGTGCTCAGCAAGCTCAGCCTGGGCAGCCTGGGCAGCCTGCTCAGCCTGCTCATCGGGCTCACCATCTCAAACGTGCTTATCGCGCTCAGTATCCTCATCGTGCTCAGCGGGTTCAGCAAGCTCATTGTGCTCAGCGGGCTCATCATCACTTCCATCGCTGCAGCTTGCTCGGCACGTGCCCAGCGTGCTCAGCAAGCTCAGCGATCTCAGCGAGCTCAGCCTGCTTACCCTGCTCATCAGGCTCATCATCCTCAGCATGCTCAGCGGGCTTAGCATCCTCATCATGCTCAGCGGGCTCAGCAAGCTCATTGTGCTCAGCGGGCTCATCATCACCGTCATCGCTGCAGCGTGCTCGGCGTGTGCCCGTGCCCAGGGTGCTCAGCTAGCTCAGCGAGCTCAGCGAGCTCAGCCTGCTCAACCTGCTTTTCGGGCTCATCCTCTTCAGCATGCTCAGCGGGCTTAGCATCCTCATCGTGCTCAGCGGGCTCAGCATCCTCATTGTGCTCAGCGTGTTCAACATCGCCAACATCTCCGCAGCGTGCTCAGCTTGCTCAGCAGGCTCAGCGGGCTCAGCAATCTCAGCGAGTTCAGGAAGCTTCGCGAGCTGAGCAGGCTCAGCACGCTCAGCACGCTCAGCACGCTCTTGTTGCTCAGCATCCTCATCCGTCGTGGCTCCGCGGAAGTGCTTGCGACCACAGGGCATCGGTGCCTCAAGCGATGTTGTACCCAACATGTGTTGATCGAGTACTTGAACGGGTTCTTCATGAGCAAGCGCGCGTTCGCGTCCGACCGTAGCGAGACCTGCGGATGCACGCGATGCATTGTCAAACAACAGCCCGAGTGTAAGGTGTTGATATTTGGTCATTGTGCGCACTCCAATATTGCAGCATTCGATAAACAGGAGGCGCTCCACCTCATGCCCGGCCTCGGTCTGCTCGTCCGCGCGCCGGAGCCGCATCTCGTCGCCGTTCATGATGACTGCCGCCTTGTCGAGGTCACGCGGCTTCGGGTTTAAGGTGCCCATGCCGGTGGCGCTGCGTGCGGCGACGACTCGCCATTGTGCACCGACCGAGTGCGCGACGTTGAACGCAGCACAATGAGCACAATGGCGAAATCTTCACAGTTCGGGGAATTAAATGCACCGTTAGATGCGTTTTGGAAGCCCGCACACATTACTTTCGAATCCCGTCATTGTTTTTGCTCGTGGAGTGTGTCAGGTGTCGCACAAGTTGGGGTGCATATTTTTCAACCTGAACAAAAAGTAGGGCGCCCGCATGCAACAAATCCGTTACGAAAACAAAACGGCCTAGCCGAAAGCAAAGCGGGGCCGCCCTTCAGCAGGCCGAATCAGATGACGCTCGCCCTGATCGCCCTCTTCACGCTCGCTCCGGCACTCGACTTCTTACCAAAGGACAAGATACCGAGAGCATACTTCGAGGCGGTAAGCGCCTTGAAGGCCATCGAGGTGTGCATCGGACGGGCACCAAGGCCCACAGCATCGGCTGGGTACATATTCGACACCGAAGGCGGCGACAAGCTTGTAAAACCAGTGCACCTGCGGCGAGTGCCGGTAGCTGCTGGATATGGGCTGCACTTCGACCTCGCAAAAAAGCTCGCCTTCCCATTCGCGGAAGGCAGGAAGCTGCTCACGCCAGACATGATCTGTGCCACTGAGCTCTCAGTCCAAAAAGGAGCAGATGGCTCTCTCCTCGAGCACAGAAGCACAATCATCGGCGTACTACGCGAGCATGGAGAGCTTCTCCGGCCATACTCGCTCCAGCTCAACAGCGAGCTCATGCCAGCAGACGTGTACAAGATATCCAGCAAGATGAATGTCTTGATGCTCGCAGCGCTGGTCGACGCCTTCGACATGCCCGACAAGGACATAGCCAGGTGCTTTTGGCATGGCTTTCAGGCAATAGGTGTCGTCGCTGACTCGTTCGCACACCGCCCGCTCCAACACCCCACCGCGCTCGAACTCGCTCGGTTCAACAAAGAGACGCGCGAGATCATGCTGGGCAACGAAGATTGGGCCGACGAAGTCGAGCGCATCGTCGCACGACGGAACACCGCCGCCAGCCAGAGCAAAGACACGCGTGAAAGACTGGCAGCCATTATCGAGACAACCAACAAAGAGCTCTCACGCGGCCTGATCTCGAAGGGCCTTACCAGGGGCCAGGTCATCAGCAAATGGGGCGCTGGAGGCTACCGCCCAATGATACGCTCGGCGGTCTTCCAGGGCGACAAGTGGCGCTGCATCGACGATGGGCGCAGAAGCCTGCTCAACCAGGCTACCTTGCTTGTTGAAACGATCGTGACGCCCAGCTACGAGCTGCCTCTGCACGTAGCCCGGGCAGCGGCCAAGTTCGCTAGGCAGCGAGGCTTGCCGCTCGCCGAGCTCCACTACGGGCTCGACGATCTCCTGGCAGCATTCCGGACGCTACCAACAGCTCAGCAACAGTACAACCTATTCGCGGCTTGGAACCCAAGCCTCAGGCGCGTGGAGTACCATTACTGCTTCGGCTTCGTCTTTGGCCTCAAATCGAGCGTCACCCAGTTCAACAGGTTTCCCGAGGTCACCGCAGCCGCCGCCCGCCACCTTGGAGTGCCGACCGCCCACTACTTCGACGACTTCCAGATCATCGACGTGGCCTCAGCACTGTCCACTGGGCAGGACGTAGTGTACGAGATCCATTGCCAAGTGGGCGATGGCGTCGCAGCCGGCGCACGCAGGACGAAAATCTCAGCGCCCGCCATCGAACTCGCCAAACGCAAGCCAATGGCGGCAATCAACGTCGGGCTCGGCGTGAGCGTCGACCTGTCAGCAGCGCACACCCAAGGCACAGTCACTTTCGAGCCAACGGCCAACCGCATCAAGAACATCCTCGCGATGTGGGCCAAAGCCAAGAGCTCCGATAGAATGACGTCAGGCGACGCCAGCACCCTCAGAGGCAAGCGCGCGTTCCTACTCGAGTGTGCGCAAGGACGGGTCGGCCGTGCCTCGTCGCTCTCGCTGGTGCAGCGGGAGTACTTCGACGAGGGCGAGACCAAATTTACGGAAAGCCTCCAACACGCGTTCGATTTCGACGCGGCCCTTCTCCCAAACCTCCCAGTCCGCGTCGAGCAAGTCGAGAGATCGAACATCCTCCCACTGCTTGTCTATACAGACGCGATGTTCCGCCCGCGTAAGCGCAAGCGGAGAGATTGCGACAATGAGGAGGCGAACGAATGGAAGGCGAAATTCGTGTCCAAGCTCGGGACAGTCCTCTATGACCCTCACTGCGACCCGAACAGCGAGGCGTACGCCCCAGATCTCGTCGCGGGCTGCGAGGAGGGACACCTCGTCTACGCAAGCGCCGTTCCGCCCGACGAGGTGGTCGCGACGTTCCAAAAGGCGCGCAACGGCGACTACCAGAAGACATACATTGCTCAACTGGAGATCCTAGCCGGGGTCGCAGTATACTACACGCACCCGGAGCGAGTGCGTGGGCGACAGGTCAACCACTTCATCGACAACACCGTGGCCCTGTCGGGCCTCGTACACGGATACGCGCGGAAGCTGGACCTGGCACGCATGATCAATGCCTTCCATCTACAGATCGCCGCCCTGGGCGCCAACGTCTACTACGAATTTGTGCCGTCGAAGTGCAACGTCGCAGACTTGCCTTCGAGGGACGAGTTCGAGTTGCTCGAGGAGCACGGCGGGAGGCGTACAGCCATGCTCTTCCCGCCCGTATCCGACTGGACGGGCCCGTTGGACCTTTGGTTCCGACGGCTTAGTGCCCCGCCCCAGTGAGCCCCGCATCAGCACCCGCTGCAGCGCCTTCGGGCCTCAGCGCAAGCCAAGTCCCGCACAGCAGTCAGGCCGAGGAGGCTCAGGTAGGCGATCGCAGTACGATCTCTCTGCCTGCAGTCTGGCGAAAGCACCTAAGTGTGCTCGAGCAACTCGTAGCGAAGGGTAGTAAGATACAGATGCCCCTCACGAGTACTATATATGCAACGTGAGCCAGCGGCCCACGCAGCAGAAAAGTACCAGTAAAAGGGGGGGGCTGAGTGAAGTACCTTCCCTCATCCACAATGGTGTACTCATGTACATGCGCACGGTTACAGAACCCCGAGGCACCCTCCATAGTGTGTGTGCCCCGGTCGGGCTCCGCCGCCCCTGTGCGCATACCTCAGACAGCCGCATACCAATACGGCGCCATCTGAGCAATCCCCAAAAGATCGTCAATACCGTTACAGACTACCCCGCGACGGTGCATCGGCACTATCGATAATGATCTCATGCCACTGTGCTCGACTGGTCGACGAATTCCGCAACGGTAAAAGGACTGATAGAACAACAATGGACCCAAGTTCTCCCGACCCGCTGTCACCCACGGGCCCGCTCGACGCCATGCCGCCGCGCGGCCGTGTACTCACTGCACGCCTACCAGGTGGCGTGCGGAAAGAGGCGTCACGTATCATCTACGGCACGCTCTTCCTGCACCTGCTACCGACCGAGGAGGAAGTACACAAACTGCTGGACAGCGTGTGGGCGACGGGTTGCAATACCTTTGACTGCGCCGCCATATATGGCGGCGGCCTCTGCGAGGAGCGCATGGGCCGCTGGCTGATGGCACGGCAGCTCTGCACAGGCAGGGCGCGCGAGGACCTGGTGCTCATCACCAAGGGCGGCTGCGAGACTCAGGAGAAGCTGTGGGCATGCACGATCAGTGATCAGCCGCGCGTGCGCTCCGAACTCGAGCGCTCGCTGCGCCGGCTCGGCGTCGCGTACCTCGACGTGTACCTGCTGCACCGCGACGACCCGATGGAGCCGGTCGAGCGCATCGCGGACTTCATGAGCGCCCTCGTGGATGAAGGGCTGATTCACGGCTGGGGCGTGTCCAACTGGCAGCTGCACAGGCTCGGCGCGGCTCTCGAGTATGCGCGCCGCTCGGGCAAGCACGCGCCGATCGCCGACTCGCCTCAGAACTCTCTCGCCGAGCCCTCTCGCGCCGTGTGGCCGAATACGAGCTTCATGAGTGCGGAGACGCGGCCCGCGTGGGCGAAGGTGACGCGCGGCCAGGTGGCGATGCTCGGCTGGGAATGCCTCGCCAAGGGCTTCATGTGCGGCAAATGGACGCCCGAGGATGACCAGGGCCTAGTGGAGATCTCGCTCGGGAAGGACAACGTCGCCGAGTGGCGCGAGTGGCAGTTACGACGCGCGTACTGCAACGGTCCCCTCAACTTCGATCGACGTGACAGGGCGGTCGCACTCGCGGCAGCCAAGGGCGTCGACCTGCCCGTGGTCGCTCTGGGCTACGTGCTCTCGCAGTCGCCGCTCAGCTTTGCCCTCGTTGGGACGACGAGCACGGCTCACTTTGAGCAGAATGTGCGTGCGGCAAGCCTCTCGTCACCCGTCGCGCGCATGAGCTCCGCGGAGCTCCGATATCTCGAGACGGGCGCGCCGCTGCCAGATATGAGCTCAGATAGCTCCGCGGAGCTCCGATATCTCGAGACGGGCGCGCCGCTGCCGGCGCAGCGCTCGCCGGCTTCGCTCGCGCCGTCTCGAGCCCGGGCCATGGGCGCCTTGGGCGCCGTAGTGGGCTGCTGGTCGGCCGCGCTGCTGGTCGCCGCCATGGGCGCCGTCGCGGGCACCAACCCTTCGTTACACTCGGTGCAGGCCAGCAGCGGACGTACCGATCCCGCGGACGGCAGCTTGCGCTTCGACGGCGGCTCGACGGATGCGGGCCGTGTGCAATTCTTCCGGAGAGGCGTGTGGGGAACCGTGTGTGCGCACGAGGCGGATGCACGGCGTGTGTCGGCCGTCGCTTGCCGTCAGCTCGGCTTCGGTGCGGCCACGGGCACGATGCGCATGCCTTCTGCTTCCGACGGCCCTATGTGGCTGCGTGGGCTGCGCTGCGTCGGTACCGAGACGCGGCTGGCTGAGTGCGAGCACGGCGGTGTTGGCGGCGAGGCTGCCGGCAGCCACTACAGCGCGGCGCCATGTACGGAGGCTCTTGGCGTCAGATGCCTTGCATGCGCCGAGGAGGCTTGTGAAGTGTACACCGTGCCTGTGACATTGCGGGGTGCACTTGAGGCAGCTGCCCAGGTAGCACCCGCCTACTACAATGCGAGCCGCGCGTTGCTGGACTTTGGGGTCGTGCTGATGGCGCAAGCGCTACTCCTCGAGTGCGCCAAGCGTGAGGGGTCGAGCTCGCGCGTCTCGCCTGTCGACTGCCACGTGAGTACATATGACGAGGCAGTCTATATGACGAGTACATATGACGTCCGCACAGATGACGTGAGTCCATATGTCGAGACAGAGCCGCGGCAGCCGAGCGGCGCGGACGCCGCATGCGCAGCCCCGACAGCACAGCGCGCCGACGAGACAGAAACCGACGAGACTCTCGAGACTCAAGGCGATGAAACCGATGAAACCGACGAAACCGACAAAACCGACGAGACTCAAGGCGATGAAACCGATGAAACCGACGAAACCGACGACGACGACGACAGTGTTCTCGCGGGGCTGCCGGACCCATTTCGACCCGAGGTGGCGCGCCGGGCGTACGTCTTCAGCGAAGGGCTTCAAGCCGAGTACCGCGCGCGGCGGCGCGCCCTCATTCGGTACCTGAGGGCACACGAAGCGGACGCGGCGGCGCTGCGCCGGCTGGTCGGCGAGGGCGTGCTGCAGTGGAACGACGCGGGCATCATGCGCCGGCCGTTACTGAGCGCGCTGAATGCGAGCTGCCGGGAGATTGGGCTGTTACGCCTCCTTTACCTGTCGCCACGTGTCAACATCGTGTGGGACCTCGACAAGGCTGTTGGCGAGCCGAAGGCGATCGAGGCGCTCGAGGCCGACGACCCGGCCGCCGCTGCGATCGCGCGCGGGCTGCAGCAGGAGGGGCTGGCCACAATCGACGACTTCGGGCTTGATATCAACGCAATCGAGGAGGCGGTCGACGCCGCCCTTGCACAGCCCGACCCCGCCGTCACGTCCGTCGCCTCCAACGGAGCGAGCATGGCGACGCGTGTGTACTTGCCAGCCCTTGCCCCGCTCCTCTCGAACAGCACGATCCTCAAGGCTGTTCGGGCCTACCTGGGACCAGACGCGGCTCTCGACGGGTACAAGGCAGTTCGCCTCGCACCGAATGCAAGCGGCGCACAGAATATCGCGGGGCTCTGGCACAATGACCGCGCAGGCAACCGCCTCAAGATCTTCGTTCGGCTGCATGCAGTCGACCCTCGGCCAGAGGCGGGAGGTCACCCCACGCTCGTCGCGGCGGGCTCGCACGGTCTGCTCCATTACTCTTTCGAGGGGTACGAGCACTCGCGATACACCGATGGCTTCGTGCGCTCCGAGTACACGGTGGCCTTCCTCGGAGGCCCGCGCGGCTCCGGCTTCGTCTTCGACACCAATACTCTCCATCGGGGAGTCCCCGAGGGACTCATCGCACGCACGACTCTCGTGCTCGAGTACCACGCCGCGGCCAAGTGCCCCGTGATCCAGACGCTCGACCTGCCCATCCCGTGCCCTTCGGGTGACCAGCGGCTCCTGAGCAGGCGCGAAAGTCAGCTGACGATCCTCGAGAAGCCAGCCGCCGCCCCCTCTTCCTCCCCCACTGTTGTCTCTGCGGCCGGCCTCACGACGACTACGATGGAGACGGCCACCATGGTGCCCGGCGCAGGCAACCAATGCGTCGTGTGGACGGCCCTGCCATACGAGATGACGCCCGGCCTTACTATCGTACGATCCGTAGATGATCCCGGCCTTGCTATCGTACGATCCGCAGATGATCCAGATGATCAGCTGCAGCTAACACCGCTTGGCTCATGGGTCGGGACCGGCCTGGCCCTGAGCGCGCGCATCGGCTGTACCGTCCAATGGCGCTTCTACTCATTCGACGTGATGCCGATGGATGGCAACACGGTATGGCTCGACACAGTGCTCAACGCCCCCTCAGGCCGGCAGGGCATCTGCCTGCTCGACAACGCGCTCGGGCGCGTGCCATTTGGCGGCGAGCATGCGGGCGGTTGCCTTGTGCCGGGTGCGCTCACTGCCGCCTTCGGGGGTTTCCACATGCTGCTCGCTTTCCGTACGCCATCCGCGTCCGAGCCATCCTCGTCCGAGACCCGCGCCGAAGCCTCCGCCGCGGCGTCCCTCGCCACCGACGCCGACGCCGAAGCCGCCGCCGCCGCTGCGCGCGTGGCGCCAGAGGTAGAGGTAGAGGTAGAGCGGCTTCGTGCGCTCGTCCTTGAGCACGTGAGCGACGACGACGCGGCGATGTTCAAGGCGGTGACACGTGTGAGCGTAGCCGACTTGGTCGGGCGCGTGGTCCGTGCGGCCACGGAGCCCATCGCCACGATGCAGGGTATCGTGCTTATCGATGCTGTGCTCTCTGCCGTGCGCTTCGTGCCTCATGCCCTCAATGCGGCTGGGCTGCACTTGCTGCGGGTACTACTCGCTGAGCGGATGGACGACTCGCGCCGCCGACTCGCATCCAACTGGTCGGCGGAGGCGGAGGCGCTACGGCCGGCATGGGAGCGTGACGGTGTCCTACTGCTAGATTGGGCAGAGTATACATCCTCACGTGGGACTGGTAACGAGCGACTCAATGAGGTCCTTCGGATGGCGGCTGCCTCGTCGATGCCCGAGCACACGCTTCGCTTTGTGCCCCGGGCCGTGCGACACGTGGCCGGCGACCCGCAGTACGCTCTGCACATGGACACGTTCCACAGCGTGGTCAAGATTTGGGTGTACCCTCGAAACATGAGCGAGGCTGAGGGGCCGCTGCACGTGGTGCGCGGCTCGCACCGCTGCTCCCCAGCGAAGCTGCGCTGGCTGTACGGGCGCACCCAGGCCAACGCACCCGACGTACTCAAAGAGCCGTCGATCCGCTTCGATGCTGCCTCGAGCACATGCACCCAGGCCGCCGCCGTACTGCACGCGATCGGGCTCCCTCGCGCTACGCCCATCCTGCCACTTCCAGACGTGGAACAAACGATCGTCGTCGCCGACACGTCGGCTCTTCACTGCCGCGGCGAGGCGCCGCCGCACACGTTGCGCACGGCGCTACGCCCCATGGGTACCGAGAATGACGGCGGCGTCCGCCGGCTCAACCCCTTCCGTAGCATCTAGCCTACCGTAGCCACACTGCAGTCTGCACCGACCACCGCACCGCGCCGTCGGACCGTGAGTCGAGCCCCATTCCCAATTCCGCTTTTCCGCAATCGCGAATGCCCACATCTTCATCTACGAAAGCGCTTTTAGAGCATAGCCGCCGAGGCAGCGAGGGCCGAGGCAGAGCACAGAAGACCCGACAGTGGGTTTTTACACTTTAGAACGAGGACCCCCGTCATTTGATCCACGTTTCAGATTAAACTTTACAGCTGCACTATGGATATGACGAGAGAGTCCACCTATATGGCTAATATAACGGAGGGGAGCGCAGCGCACTCCCGAACACGATCTATGGCAAGATACGTGCTACGAGCCGGACCGGTGACTGTAAAGCTCATCGAAACGGCCTTCACAGATAGAACCGCACGCACGCACGCGTCGCGCGTCATCCGCGCAGGACAGCACCTTAAGTGTAGCAAACTCACGGGGGGGGCGATGGAGACGGGAAGGGCACATAGTACGTCTCGACGTTCGTCGTGCCACACCATGCGTTCTCGCCGATAGCACGCGCCATGCAACCCTCGAACGTGCGCGAGTTGAGATTGTTCTCGCCATACGTGTCGCGGTTCCACCCTACGGGGAAGTACGCCGTACTGTTCGCAGTGCGGCAGCCACTGCCAGCTGCGCACGGACAGCCCGATGGGTGCTGCATCCAGCACGAGCCATACGGCGTTGTGGGCACCGTCAGAGCGGGCGCGGGCGTTGGAGGCGGAGGCGGAGGTTGAGACGAGCGGCTTGACATGTGCAGCCCCACCTCCTCTGCGAGCGCAGCGTTACTGGCCAGCTTGAGCCGAATGCGCTGCTTGTTGGGAACCACCTCGTCGTGCAGGCTGAGCTCATACGTGCGCTTGCCACCGGCGTCAAAAGGGCGGTACCAGCGCTCGACGTGGCCGCGCGCCCACGCGTACGACATGTGGTCGAAATGGTGGTGGTAGATTGGGCTGCGTGCCGACGAGATCGAGTCCTCGTTGAAAACAATGCCCGCGGGATCGCCTTTGCGAAGGAAAAAGTCCATGCGCACCATGTCCATCCCGGCGACCAGCGCTGCAGTTTCGGCCATGAAAAAGGCGCGCTCGAGGTGCCCCTCAGTCACAACCCACTGGAGCACCTTGGAGGACACGTGCCCATGGAGCATCGAGAGCCATTGATCATGGTAATCCTCCATCGTACCGTCGCGCAGCAGCAGGATGTCGTGGATCGAACCCATGTACGCGTGCCCCCAGATCACATACGTCTTCAACTCCACGACCGCACCGACCTCCTCTGCAGCTGGGTCGTAGTTGCCCACGAAATTGCCAGGGTACAGCTCCTGCACCAACGCGCCAGGCGAGAGCGTGTCGGTGAGCATGTTGTGCGCCGCCGCCCAAGGCCTCTCCCAGTCGTCCGGGTGCACTGCCCACAGCTTTCCAATCCAGTCCTCAACCTCTGCACGATTGGCCTCGAGCTCCTCGCGGCTCTTGAGCCGTCGCGTCGCACGCTGCCAGCCCTGAGTGAGATGGCACATCTTCAGGTACATCGGAAAGTCATGGCCCGTGCGGTTTTCGAGCAGGTCGGTGACCACCTGTTGGGCCCCACTCGCGGGCGAGGTGCCCCACTCGCCGCGCGCCGACCACCTGTAGATGACGCGCATCGCACGAAACCCGTTGAGCGCGTACCAGTCATACATGTCGCACTTGTTCTTCTCCATGCGGAAGTCGTCGGCGCGCGGGTCGGCGCGCATCTTCTCGAGCATCATGTCGTACCGATATGTGAGCAGCGAGTACCACTCGTACTTCTGTAACCCGGGGAACCAATTCGTTTCCATGGACGGCACGGTCAGGTTCTTGCACCAGTAGTCGAGGCAGTCGAAGCTGCGCGCGCTCGCCTCCAACAGGGGCAGTTGCTGCTCAAAGTATTCGCGCCCTTTACGAGAGGTTGCGCTCGGTTGCAGGACCAGGTTGAACAGCTGCGAGCTCGCAATCAGGCGTGGCCACAGCCGCACAGGGCTCTTCTCCGGAAGAGCCAACGGTCCTTCATGGTCAAGGAGCGCCTTTATGATGGCGCCAGCAAGCGCCAGAAGAAGCAGGAGACAGCAGCAGCAGCAGCAGCAGCGGCGGCAACATTGTCCCTTAGTGCGCTTCGAGCGCCCGAGCAACTCATCGTTTGATTGACGCAATCGTTGGATTGCGCAATCAACAGCAGCACGCGTCCTGTCGATCTCGAGATCGTCCCCGAGATCGGCAGCCTCCCCGTCAGCAGTCACCATTGGTTTGCGCTCGCTCACGTACTCTGTTGCGCGCTCGCGGGCAGCGGCGGAAAGAGCGGCAGCGCTTCGTCGCGACGAGGTGGCCATCGTATGGCGGCGGAAGACGGCGGCGCGGCGGCGGGCGCCCGTGTTTCCCCAAATTTGGGGTCGGGGGCGCACCCGTATCCGGCTCCAACGACTGTTCCCCCCCAGTATAACACGCGCGTTCACCTCAAACCCGTCTGACCGAACCGTCGACCATTCGTTCACACTCGCTCCTTCGGCTTCGCCTGCCAACGGATCTCCATGACGCAAGCCGTGATCCATGACGCGCCGGTACAGGTTAAACCCAACAACACCGAGTAAGGCAGCTTGACAGAACACTCTTCTGTTGTCAGGCCACCGGCCGCCCCCTCCGCCTTCGCTCACTCGTCCGGTGGTCCGTGCTCGCTCTCGCAGTGACATCGACATCGAGAAGCTTCGCAAGAAGTACAGCCGTCCGCGTGCTGACCTGCAAGCGGAGGCGAGTCGTGACGTTCGCCGCGATGTGCTTTCGAGTTCCGAGCAGAAAATGACCGAAGTGACCATGTGCCAGGCCTGCCAGGCGCACGGCACCGTCCAGCGGCAGTATGGCTTCCGTGTCCTCACCGAGGTATGCGAACAGTGCAATGGCGAGGGGTGCTTCATCAAGGGCCAGGGCAAGCTGGCGAGCATGGAGCTGAAGGAGAAGGTTGCAAAGGTGGAGGAGCTCATCGCCGCATGCGAGGACATTGACGAGCTCGAGGAGCTTGAGGCCGCGCTCAAGGATAAGTCGATGGTCAAACTGGACGCGGTCCTCAAGAAAGCTCGTATGAAGATGATCCTCGCGCGCGAGGCAGAGCTCGCGGCCGAGGAGGCGGCGAAGGCCGCGGCGGCGGAGACATCGACTGCCCAGAGCTCCAGCGACTCGCCCGCGCCTGCAGAGATCTCGTGAGAAACGCGCCGTGGGATGGTCCCACGTTGGGCGTGCGAGGCCACCGCGTCGGCCTTTGGTATACTCTCCTTGAATCACATTGATGCAGCAAACGCTTAGGCAAGGTATATTAAGTCCGACTGGCCCAGCTACACCGATCCCCCCAAAAAATTTCATCAACTTCGCATGACGCATCGCGCGCTCGAGCGCGGCCGCGCTCCGGGCAAGCGGGCATCGAAGATCGATGGCTCCGCGGCCCGTCCGCGCGGCTCGCCCGCGGCAGGACCGCCGCCGCCGCGCGCATGCCGCATCCCGCCCGGATTGCCGGTGAGGCATGAGTGCAGGAGCGTAAACAGAAACTGCTGTCTCGGAATTTGGAATCTGTATTTTGTCTTTCAATTTCCAAATCGCAGGGCGAGGCGCGTAATCTGGAATAATTCTGCATGGCGATATCTGGATCTTGAAATCTGTCCAGGTTCCAAAATCCGCGGCGAGGCGCGGAATCTGGATTCTGGATGGCCTGAGCCGGTTTTTGGAAACTGTCCAGTTCTCCAAAATCCGGGGCGAGGCGTGGAATCTGGAATCTGGATGACCAGAGCCGGTTCTTGGAAACTGAAGTACTCCCAAAACGCCCCCCCCCAGCTTTCCGGCACAGTGTCTCCGGCTCCCCCGGTGTTTTTGAACCGGTACCGCTCCTTTCTTTTTTCGGGGAAGGCGATTTTTCGGCGCTGGGCTGAGCGTGACGGCGCCAGCGGCGAAGCGTGACGGCGCACAGGCGAAGCGTGACGGCGCACTGGTGTAGCGCTTCGTTCGTCGTCACGATGTCACTGAACCTTCCCAAGTCAGAGGAGCTCGTCATTGAAGATGCCGAGCTTCGCTCCATACTTGCGAAGATCGCAAAGCGATCAGCTGGCGGCCGCGCGGTGAGTGGCCGATACAACAAGCATGACACGGCGCGGCTTCGCTTCATCCGCAGCATCGCGCTGCCCGGCATCCGCTTCGGCCAGCTCGTTCCCGATGATGATATGCGAATGCTGCGTCTCGGGCCGATGAACGTGCTCCAAGGCGTTGACTGCAGTGTGTGGCTGCAGCACCGCCCGCAGCGCACGACGCGCAGGACAGCAGATGGCTCCAGGACAGCGCAGATAGCGTCGCATGGGCGGCTCACGGCATGCCGGAGTCGCCTCATGAGTTATCCTGACTGGGCTGATGATCGGAGAGCATCACTCTTCTTGCGTAGGGGAGCACTGTGCATGCTCGCGTGCGTCGTACAGGGCATCTTGTGTGCATAATGTAGGTTTCCGTACTGCAGTGTGCGTCATACGTCGATCACTCTTTAACTTAGGATCGCACACCACTCTATAAGAGACACTTTATCGATTACAGGCGAGAGAAAGTGTTTTGGAGCTCGATTTGTGGAGCTGTGTGGCCAAAGTAACGTTCACACGGGTCGATATACGAGACGAAGCCGGATTTCGATGCACATCTCCAAGGATCGCGAGACAGCACATAGCTGGAGGGCCCTAAATCGAGTCTAGGGACCGTATGGACTCATACAACACAGAGAATCACGCCATCCCAAGTCACTGTCGCCACTCAGATGTCACATTGTGACCCCGAGTACGGCCTGTGAGGTCGCGTTTTGGTCGCATTTCGGTACTAGGGGCATGCAGAGCGACCTGTAATGGCGTGCTTCTCGGTGTTATATGACACCATATGATCCCCAGACTCGATCTATGGCCCTCCAGCTATGCACTATCTCTCGATCCTTGGAGATGTGCATCCAATTCCGGCTACGTCTCGCATGTCGAGCTACTTATTGTCTAAGGTCAATTTCGATGAACATCTCCAAGGATCGCGAGACAGCACATAGCTGGAGGGCCCTAGATCAAGTCTAGGGACCGTATGGATTCATACAACACAGAGAAGCACGC
>Ga0210245_101903_pt1 | contig 14954 bp, 7 predicted proteins | sample ChrtobMetaP3_4mM_FD_155450 | JGI IMG/M metagenome (GOLD analysis project Ga0210245, IMG submission 155450) | Chrysochromulina tobin associated microbial communities from unialgal haptophyte culture, Seattle, Washington, United States - P3_4mM | ecosystem: Host-associated > Algae > Haptophytes >...
TTTCCTGCATCTCCCATGCTATTGCTACCAAGCCACAGCTTGGTCAGCACCCCTGTGCCCGAGGACAGGGCACCCGCGATGGCCTTGGCACCCTCGTCACCGATTTTGTTGGTGTCCAGGCGCAGGGTGGTCAACACCGCCGTGCCCGACTTGAGGGAGTCGGCGATGGCCTTGGCGCCGTCGTCGCCGATGTTATTGTAGTACAGGCGCAGCTCGGTCAACACCGTTGTGCCCGAGGACAGGGCACCCGCCATTGCCTTGGCGCCGTCGTCGCTGATCTTATTGCTGCCCAGGCCCAAGGTGGTCAACACCGCTGTGCCCGAGGAAAGGGCACCCGCGATGGCCCTGGCGCCGTCGTCGCCGATATTGTTGCTGCCCAGGTGCAGGGTGATTAACACCGACGTGCCCGACTTCAGCGCCTTAGCGATTGCAATTGCACCCTCCTTGCCGATCTGATTGTAGCGGAGATTTAGACTAGTCACCACGGACATGCCCGAGTGCAAGGCCTCGGCAATTGCAATCGAACCCTCATCGCCGATATCGTTGCCGTGCAACTCGAGGTTGGTCACCGCCGATGTGCCAGAGGAGAGGGCACCCATGATGGCCTTGGCCCCCTCTGGACCGATGCAGTTGTTGCCGAGACTTAGATCGGTCAACACCGTCATAAACTTCAGATCGGACCCAATCAGGATGGTGTCGGCGGGTTGGAGGTCCTGGCCCGAGAGGTCGGCCTTCGTCTGGTCGCGTGTCATGCTTGTGAGCATGATGCCCTTGTCCGCGCCGATCTTGGCAAGCATCGTGGCCGACTCAATGTCGAAGCTGTTCTTGAGCAGATTGCACTTCTTGAGCACCGACGTAGCCGGAAGGAGATAAGCGACGAGCATGGCCGCAGCCACGTGGAGCCCCCTATCGGACAAGTCGAGCTCCGCCGTTACGCTGTCCTCGCGCATTTGCTGCACCGGAATGCCGCATACGACTCCCAAGCCTGCACAGGCAACGGCTGCGATCGCCAGCTCCAACGGCGGCTCTCCCTCGCCTGAGATGCAGCTGTTGAGAGCATCCTTAGCTGTACCAAGAAGAAAGAATCCTACTTCGCCCTCGTCGTCCATGTCGTCGTCCACGTCATTGTCCTCCTCATCATCCAGATTTGCGGCCCGAATGGCGGCCACGTCCACCACATGGCCGTAGCCATGGAGGCGCGCTAGTCCAGGCACCATCCGCCCTGCTATGGCCGCGTCTCCAGGCCGGCCGGCCTCGATGAGCTGCTCGACGTCGAGGTCGGTGATCGCATCCAGAAGTGTGGGTACGGGCTGCCCGTCGCGGCGGCAAAAGCGCGCGCAGAGGACACGTCGCGCCAGCGCTCGCCGAACTCGATCCACGCCCTTGAGCTCTGCAATTGTGGCCACGTCCACCAGGCCCAGAGCAGCCTCCATGGCATCCTCCGTGGCATCCAAGAACGGGGGCTGATGCAGCAGTGCGGGCGGTGCTGTGGAGCTGCTGGCTGACTGCGGCGGCGCCTCGAAGCCTTCTGGTACAAATACCGGCTCGGCGATGGACGCCGCGCCCTCCTCCGCGCTGCCAAAGTCACGATCTGCGCCAAGCAGCACACAGAGTTCGGAAGCGCACTTGCCGTTGAGCCGGGAGGCGATGACATGTTGGATGTTTTTGACCGCCGTGGGGGCGTCAAGGTAGAGGGCGTCCTCGATGAGTTTGGTTTGCTGCAATAGCCAAGCCCGAGCCGCATGATGCTCTTTGTCCGCTTGAGCCGCATGAAGCTCTTCCTCCGCCCGAGCCGCACAAAGCTCCTCCACTGCAGCTTCATGGCTAGCCTCCGCCTTGCGTAGCTTGGCGCGCAGATCCTCGAGCCGTGCTCGCAAATCCTCGAGCCGTGCATCCTCCTCAGACAGGGCCGCCTTCGCAGCAGCCACTCGCGCCGCCAACGCGTCCGTGGCCACAGCGTAAGCTCGCAAGGCTCTGTCTTGGGCACATTGCTCGAGGGCACAGGAGTCCGGGCCCTCATTGGTTGGCCATGTGAAGGCTGGGTCGTTCAACTTGCACACCATCTGAAGCGTCGAGGTCATGACCGTGGGCATGGGATAGATGCCATCCTCGGAGGTGGCGAGATCCATCAGATCCTTCAAGGTGCCCATGACTCGGGCTGCATCGCGCGACAACGTGACCTCTCCGTCTCGCGCTCGCACGCGTATTCGCTCATCGTGTTTGGCCTTCTTCGCCTTGGGCGCCTCCTCCTGCTCCTCGGCAGACGGCGCATCCTTTTCCTTGCCGCCGCCGACCGCCGCCACGAACTGGTCCTCGGTCCAGATCTCGACGCCCTTGGCCTTGGCGTCGTCCTCCTCCACGGCTCCCGCGCCCTGGCCTGCAACGAGGATGCTGGTATTCGTGGTGACGGAGGAGTCAACCTTTGCTCCTGCCGACTCGGCCGCTTTGGTCGCTTCAACGCGCGTCATCGTGAAGGTGTTGGTGAACACGATCGTCTTGCCTGACAGGCTCATTCCCGGCCCGGATTCCCGTCTCAGCTTTTGCGACTTCTCGTGCCCTAATCCTGTGCCGAATCACGCAATTGTGTGTGAATGTGAATGTGTGTCTACTTCTGGTAACTTCTAACACGCAAAAAAGATCTGTTAAACACCAGAAAGACACCGGGAAGAGCCGGAAACACGAAACGTACCGGTACAGGAAGAACAGTACGTGACGTCGGTGATCGTGTAGAGTCGGCATTGTGTTCGGTTCGTTCTTGACACTTGAGTCAAGTAACTTGAGACTGAGGCCTCGACTGTGCGGAGTCAAACTTGATCTTCATCTTGAATCCGGGACGGTCCCGACTTCGGACGCGTCCGACCGGGGTCCGAGTCAGACAGCACCCCGCGATTTCCCGCGGGGCTGTCGCCCGCGTGCCCCGTACCGTGATGCTGATCTTGAGCTGTCGCGTTCCCGCCCCCGCCGGCACAGCGGCACTGCCACAGCGGATAGCCGAATACTCAATACACGAGCTTGAGCCCTGGCTGTCGAGCTGTCGAGCTGTCGAGGCTCCGTCGAGCCGCTGTCGAGACTAAACAGAATCAGAAACGAACACGAGCCGCTGCCTCGAAGGACCCGATCCCGAACGCCGAAGCGCAAGCGGCCTCCCGCGCCGCATGCCCGCGCCGGTGTAACGCCGGTGTTTTTTCAACCTTGTTTTCAACACAATTCAACACCAGTACCGGGAGACTCGCTCATGACACGAATCGGGCGAGCCGGGACGCGCACACACGTACAGGTGCTAGCGTGACGAGGTCCCTGGTAACGGAACTACGCAGCGGGTCTGAAATCCCCCCGCGTATTGACGCAATCGCCACCACCCAACTGCCTCGCGCGCCGCGCTCGGATGGTGTCTTCGCCCGCGTGTCGGCGTGTGCTCCGTGACTGTGTGCGTCCATCGGCATGCTCGGAGGTCCCTTCGCGCGTCAGCTGAGCCCGTGGTGGTACCGAGTTGGGAAGTACTGGGTAGGTATTGGGTAGCAGTGCTCAACGGGAATGGGCAAGGGATGCAGGGACGCAACTATCAGAGGTGCTATGAACGACCGGGGCGTCAGTTGGAGCCACCAGCTTCTGCCGCAGGTCACGGATCTCGCGGAAGAGCTCTTGCTGCTCCTGTTGAAGCGAGAGCAGCAAAGAGCGATTCTCCTGCACCCTGCTCCAGAGATCATCGAGGGTACGTTTCGCGGACGTGCCGCCGGGCACGAGGCCGCACTCCTCCTCGAGATCATTGAGCAGAAAGCTCTCGAGCTCGCCGCTGGGTCCAGATTCGCCGATCGCGGCCTGGGGTTTCGCGGACGTGTCGCCGGGCACGAGGCCGCACTCCTCCTCGAGATCATCGAGCAGAAAGCTCTCGAGCTCACACCTGGGTCCAGATTCGCCCATCGCGGCCGCGGCTGCTTTGGCAGCAGCTTTCTTACCGGGCGGCCGGCGCAACTTGGTAATCGTGCGAATGGGCGCAGTGTACACGTCGAAGTCTGAGCGCTCGGCGCAGGTGACCTGCACGCGGAAGCGATTTCCGCGGCAGAGTGAAGAGAGCACAGTGATGCGCAGTTTGAAGGCTGCGATGCCATGATCGATGATTGCCTCGCCACCGAGCAGTGGGGGCTCGAGGGTCGCTGATAACTCCTCGACCCGGGAGCCATTCTGCTCGTACACGAGAGTCGCCTTGAGGCGGAGGCCGTCCTCGGCATCGGTTGGCGTGGCGCCGTCGCCTTCAAAGATGCCCACGCGAAGAATGAAGTAGCGAAGTGTTGACATGACATTCTCTGGCGTACCATCCATTGCATTGTCAAGGCGGTGGACGTCGTGCTGCAGGATGTGCAGCCAGAGCTGGCCCGATCGCCTGGAAGTTGAGACACTTGACATGGATGCAAACCTGATGACGCCAGATCACGGGCACAACGTTCTGATCCTTTCCTTCTTTGTAGCGGCCATAAATGGGCTTCTCTTGATAAAGCTTTACAGCGCGACGAATTCCTTCCCACCCCCCGGTTTCGTCTGTACACTGGGAGAGATGCTTCAGAGATTCACCGCCAGCGCGAAAATAGCGGTCGAAAGGTTTTGGGATTTGGCGGGTGAGCAAGCACTTTTTTCTTCGTTTACTGTGAGATGTGAGCATGTGAGGGTGACAGCGACTCTGGTGGCTTGGCGCCGAGTACGTGCCCGAGTACATGTACCGCACTCTACAATAAACATACACAGGAGTCCTTTCTGGGTACCTTGAGCGGTGACTCCCATAAAAAGGTCTGCCCACGGCGTTTTCATCATGGCGTCCTATGAATCGGGCGTGGTACAAGTAGACGACCGGACCCTCGAGACCATCTTCACCAAGTATGCGAGTAAGGATGGCCATGTAGGTACGAAGGAGCTCAAGAAGATGCTCGACTCGCTCGACATAGTCCTCAAGCCCGACCAATTAAAGGCGGCCATGGAGGAGGCCGACCCCGATGGGAGCGGCCAGATCGACTTTGAGGAGTTCAAGAAGGCGATGCACAGCAAAGCACTCGACGGATGCACGGTGGGCGGCGTGTTCCAAATGATGCGCGTCGTCTTCGACACCTTCGACCACGACAAGTCGGGCCACATAGACACTGGAGAGCTCCGGGCGATCTGCGAGAGGCTCGAAATGGATCTCAAGCCCGGTGAGCTTGAGAAGATGATGAAGGAGGCCGACCCCGACGGCTCGGGGCACATCGACTTCGGCGAGTTCGTAGTCACGGTGGGCGACCAGTTGAAAAAGGGCGGCAAGTTCGCCGAAGTGTACCAAAAGGCGCTCCACGCGGTCAACGAGGCCTCAAAGGAAGGGGCCGACTGGGTCAAAGGTTTCAACCCGCTGGTCGCGGCGGCGCAGCTCGCGAAGGCGAAGCAGCCGGCTCGCCGCGCCTTCCTCGGCGCGCCCACGAATGGCTCGTACGCGCTCGTTGCCGAGATGGGCACGCCCCCCGATGCGGACTGCTCCGAGCGTGCGCGCGACACGGTGCTCGGATTCTTCGTCGCGCAGAACACGCTGTTCATGGTGCTCGCGGGGATCAGCGCGCTCGTCATCGTGGGCTTTGGCGTCGCCATCGGCGTCTTCCTCCTCTCGGCCATCATCGGCGCTGAGATCTTCACCCTCACTGACATCTACCCAGAGTGCACGAACAAGACGCGTTCCATCGAGCTCTACCTGGAGCGCAACCCGAGCAAGTACTGGACAGAACGGGACGGGGTGTACGCGCCGGCGACGCACAACAAGGTCGACCGCGTCTTCGGCCAGGGCATGCACAAGGTGTGCACCGACGGCCAGCTCTGGTTCAATATCTGCATCAAGGTCTTCACCTTCGTCTTCTCGTACATCAACCTCTTGCCGGTGCCATGGCGCTTCGCCATCCTCTGTGACGCGTACGACACGGACAACCGGAACAAGGGCCAGGTCGGACTGTGATGGCCACGGATGGCCACGGATGGCCTCTCTGAGTGCGTCCTTGATTGCGTCCCTCATCAGGTCGGCGCCTCCTCATGGCTCTGATGATCTCTGAGTGCATGCTGATTGCGTCCCTCATCAGGTCGGCGTCGACTTCTACGGCCGGCCGACCGAAGCGCTCTGGTTCCACCTGCCAATGCGCACGCGCAAGATCGTGGCCTGGTGCCTCAACATCGGCTACGTGGCGCACTACGTCTCGCTGGGCACCCACATCTACTATTGGGAGTATTGGGACACCCAGGGAATGCCCGGGGCTCCTGCGGTCAATATTCCCTTCATCATCTCCATCGTCGCCCCCATCATCGGGGCACAATTCCAGGGTGCGGCCGAGAAGGCGGTGATGAAGGCCAACCCGAAGCGCTTCCCGCCCACGTTCGATGAGTACCTAGCCAAGGCCAAGGCCGACTACGCAGAAGACCTGAGGACCGGGAAGGCGACGCGCTTGGGGTGTGGCCTCGGCTTCCTCAAGCACCTGCTCAAAGCCCAGGCGCAGATGAAGAAGGACCAGAAGGAGTTTGAAGCTCTCAGCGGGCTCACGTCGTCCAACATGGCAGGCATCGTGACCAAAAAAGTCTCCCCAATATTCACAGTGGTGGTCGTTCCCAACGCTCCTTCGGCGTCCACTGCGGATGCGGTTTGACGAGACGCTTGAGTGTGGCGCCGTTAGAGGCGCACGCATGCGTACATTGACGAGGCGCAGCCGACGACGCGAACGCACCCCCCCCGGTGCTCAGCACGGCGCTCGACGAGTGCATGTACCCGTGTGACAGGCACAGAAGTGTCCATGCAAAGGACATCGAAGAGTTGCGCGACAGGTGGCCGAAAAGCAGCGGCAGGACGGGCGGCGTACACGTTGACGTCCTCTGCGATGACGGGGTCGAGCAGGCGATGGGGCAGAGGAGCTCGTTCACAGAGGAGCTCGTTCACAGAGGAGCTCGTTCACAGAGGAGCTCGTTCACAGAGGAGCTCGTTCACAGAGGAGCTCGTTCATGGCCTCGTTGACCCCGCTCTTGTGTCGGCGAAACTCCTGTGCCGTCCCGTCGGCAGCCGCGCGGCCGCGCTTGGACGACATGGCGACGCTGTCAACGAGCGCAGGTGCGGTGTCCGGTGGGGCGCACAGATAGGCGTCAGAGAGACAATGGCTTTCATCGCAAGACGGCTCGGACCGGAAAAAGTGCGTCTACAGAGTCGACGCAGATGAGTGAGAGAATTACAATAGTGATAGCATTGGGAAATGCATGATGGCACCTCCGTGTGTAGCGGGCTACGTTACGATTATGAGATGCATCCTTGAAGAGCGTATGTGACGATGTTCTCTTGTTCTGACCGAGGGGCGGACGAGCGCGGATTCCGCGGAACTGCGCCGTGGCCCGGTTAGCGTTCGGAGACGCGAGGTGAAGACGCCATCACACCATCGCGCCATGGTGTGCGGATGACCCTTATCACATATCAGCGCTCGGGTCCACCATTCCCTGGGGCGTGGACAGTGTGATGAGCCGTCGGGGGGGCCGCGACGAAACTTCGACTGTGGTCGTGTGGTGTGGTGAGCGCGGTGGGGGTCACTCAGACCGCGACGAAACTTACTGACGTGGCTGAAACTAACCTGACAGAGCTGACAGCTGTAGGAATCCTAGACTCTGTGACTCAGCTGTTCTCGTGAGAAATATGTAATTTCTGTTGATACTAGTACCAGGGGAAGGTACCAGGGGAAGGAATTAAGAAACGAGGCCGCGAGGGGCTCGACGGCCGGGTTTGGGGGCATTAGAGCGTACGTGAGGGTACCGAACTTGAACTTGAACTTGAACATCGAGCCGTCACGACTCCTACCAAGTTTTCCAGGCAATGCGCCTAGGCACTGCGCCTGCACCATGTCTGCAACCCGAGAGAGAATGCTGGGGCTGCGCCAGTTCTGTGTGATGTGTCTCGTTATCGGGGCGACCTCCTCCCCACCGCCACTCTTGCCGTCGCCGTCGCCGCCGCCGCCATCCCCATCACCGCCTCCGCCCTCCGGGCCTTTTGGCATCGCGGCATGCGCGGGTGCGAGTGCGTGCTGCGTGGTCATCTTCCGCGGCGCGTCTCAGTGCAATGACGTCCCTGTATGGGACCTCAGCGGCTGGACACATCCGGGCGGCGGAAACGTCAGGGCCACATCTCTCTGTGGCACGGTTCGCAAGAACTGGCAATCGCGTTCCTCCAGCCACGGCAGCTCCCAAAATCCGGAGACCGACGCCTCCAGCCTCAGTGGTGGAGGCCAGCGTGTCGGCTATTGGCGTGACCCAGACTGCGACAACCCGTGCTTCCCGTCGCACGCCTCCGTCACGATGGCCGATGGCACGCGCGTGCCCATCGCGTCCCTCCGGGAAGGTGACGCCATCGTTGCCGCGACCAGCGAAGGTGCCCTCACCACCGACACCGTCTCGCTCCTCTCGATTGCCAAGCCAGAGGCGAGTGCGGACTTTCTCACCCTCACTATCGCAGACGGGCGGAGCCTCAGCCTCACCGCGACTCACCACGTGCCCATCGGCCCACGCTGCTGTGGAGTTCTCGAACAAGCCAAGGATCTCGTCGTGGGTACGACTATCTGGACGGTGCCCGCAACGGGCGGCGGCGGACTGGTGGCTCAGCCCATTACCAAGATTGGTCGTACGGCCGCAGTGGGGCTCCACTCGCCCGTCCTTAGCAACGGAGGCTTCCCCGTCGTCGACGGCCTCGTCACCTCCTTCGACTCGATGGGCAAGGTCAGGCTCGCCACGTACGTCCTTAAGCCACTTCTCAGCTTGTGCAAGCTCACCGACACGTGCGGGCACCTACGCACGCTCCTGCTCGGCGCTGAGATGGCATACATCGTGTGATCTACTAAGGGCTCACGGGGCCTGCGAGCCACCCAGCTGTGCGATCATGATCACGTGTCCTCATGCCCTCGTGCAACTCGCCCCGGAGGCAACTCGACGAGCTTTCCTCTTTTGACGCCTCCGATTCGTGCGCTGCTCATTATGGGGGGCGCATCCTGTTCGCCCTTCTGACGTTGCAGCATTAGGGGAAAGGTTTGCTTTTGGTGATTGGACCATACCTTGACGCTACGCTGCTGCTTTACGCCGTACCCTGGTACCCACGTGCGGGTGCGTTGGTGTGGGTTGGGATGAACTTGTGAGGTTCGTCTGTGTGATCCGTGTGCCCGTGTGCGCCCGCGTGTCCCGTGTGTGTCCCGGCACCCCCCGGTGTCTATTTACCAATCCAACCCCCCGAAACAAAATGGATTTGGGCATCTGCGGACTTGTGTTCATGTTTGGACCATTTTTTGGAAGTTTTGCACACGCTTTTACACACCCTCGTGTAGTGCGAGGCCCGACCTGATTTACAGGCTTGCGTCGCATGGGTGACCCGTTTAACGTCTTTGGCCGTGACTCGGATGCCGGCTCTACCGACGGGGGTAGTGAGCGCCGCCAGCCAGCGCTGTCTAGCCATCCACGCAGGTCTGATGATACCGGCAGCAACAGCAGGATGCCGGCAGAGCTCTCCTCAACGCCATTCAATCGACAGCAGCTGATGCCTACGCCGTCGCCCAACTCTACGAGCTCGAAGCGGCTAAAAGAGCCACATCGGCTGCTCGACCGTTCGGGCCGCGCCGAACGAAAGGAGCGCCGGATAAAGGAGGCCGACATGAAACAAGCCTTGCGGGCCGAGCTGGACGCTGCGACCGCACCGATCAAGTACGAGTCGGGAGCGCCGCGCACGGTCGAGGGCGGCGCGTTCGCGCTGCACACGAAGCAGGATCTGATCGCCGTCGGTTTCACGCCCGGTCAAGCGGACGGCGTGCTCGCTGGGCGCAAGGTTGCCGACGAGGCGAACGCTCCGAGCTCGCGATTTCACAGCCCTCTACAACCGTTCCGTCCACGAAAGCCCGAGGACGCGGCTGCGTACGTGCCGGGCGTGACGCGCCTCTCGCCGCCCGCCCGGATCCCATCGGTCCAGCCGCCGGCCGTCATCCCCCTACTGCCGCCGAGCGTCGCCCATGCAGACGGGAGCGATGGAGCGGCGGCCGAGGCGGCGGCGGCGGCGGCTGCGGCGGCACTCGCGACAGCGCTTGCGAGCGGCGCCGGCGCCAAGGGTTCGAAGGCCAAGCAGCCGTTGGCTCTCAAGGGTGCTCAAGGGTGGCTCTCACGAGTGGTAACCGCGCAGCAGCAGCTGCCTCCGCTTGATCGCACGCCGAGGTCGACAGCCCATCTGATCGGAATGGAGCTCTACCGACGCGAGCTCTCCGCGATCGAGATGGTACGCGTCCTCAATAGCCGCACGCGGAGTGCCATGTGATGCACTCGGTGTGCCACGCTGATGAGCTCTAATGAGCTCTGAGGACGTCTGATGGTCTTCTTCATCAGAAACACGCGGGCACCACGCGCGAGGTCGGAAGTGCGACTAATGACGTCTGAAGACGTGTAATGATGTCGTTGATTGCCTGCCTCGTCGTGCTGCTCTGGTTGACATTGATGGTCACTGATGGCCTGCCTGATGAAATGACCGCCCTCATCAGGTACGCGCGGGCTTCACGCACGACGTGGTGCGCCAGGCGGGCTTTTCCGTCGAGGAGATGCTCGAGGCCGGCGTACTCGTCCACCGCTCCGAAGCCATCCATCCAAGGGAGCTGCGCGAGGCCGGCTACACTGGCGAACAGCTTCGGCTCTCGGGCTACAAGCCGAACGAGCTCCGGCGCGAGCTCCGGATCTCGATGCGTGAGCTCAAGGAGGCGGGCTACACCGCGGCGGCGCTCAAGGCGGACGGTTTCGGGCCAGCTGAGCTGCGTGAGGCGGGTTTTGACCTCGCGAGCATCCGGCGGGCCGGCTTCAGTGCAGCCCAGCTACACCGCAAGGGGGGGTACGTGCCGCATGTCCATCCATATAGGGCACCCCCTGATGCACTCCCTGATGCACTCCCTGATCGTCTCTTGATGACCTCTGATGACCTCTGATGACCTCTGATGACCTTTGATGACCTTTGATGACCTCTGATGCACCTCTGATGCACACCCTGATGGTCTCTTGATGACCACTTGATGGCCACTGATGACCTCTGCCCCCCCCTCCCCTTCCTTGATCACCCCCTTTGTCAGGTACACGCTTCGTGACCTGCGCGAGGCGGGCTACTCGATCCAGCAGTTGCATGCCATCGGCGGCGACGTGACGCCGCAGGCGCTCCTGAGCGCCGGCTTTTCACAGCTCGAGCTTCGTCAATTCCTCAACAACCTGCAGCGCGGCGGCGGCGGCTTCAGCGACAAGAAGGAGACCCAATCCAAAAACCTCTTCGCCCTGACGCGCGCGGTGAAGAAGGACGAGCGTGAGCGCAAGAGCTTCGCGCTGCCTGAGGTGGTCAAGCCGGCTCTGCATACTCGAGCCCAATCCCTTGCATGCATACGCTCACCACGGCGCACCTTCGTATTCTCCGCATACTCGAGCCCAATCCCTTGCATGCATACGCTCACCACGGCGCCTCCCTCTTTCCCCACAGGTGGTCAAGCCGGGTCTGGTGGCGCTGTATGCGGATCCGCCCGCCAAGATTATCAAGGGAGACGTGAGTGGGCGCACGTACGGAGGTCGCTCGTTTGGCTGCCTGCGCCCTTACCATCTGCCCCGGCGCCTTGCGATCCACGCGCTTGAGAGCTGCTGCTTCGAGCCATTCATCCTGACGGTGATCCTCGCCAACCTGCTCACGATGGCGTGGGCCTCGCCGCTCGACCCCCCTGGCACGTGGAAGGCGGACTTTCTTGAGCGCATCGAGCCGATCTACCTGTACATCTACACGGTGGAGCTCGCACTCAAGACGATCGCGTACGGGCTCACAGGCACGCCCTCTCCCTACCTACACGACCCCTGGTGCCTCCTGCATGCATGTGCTCACCACGGCGCCCACCTCCCCACAGGCACGCCCTCTCCGTACCTGAAGGACCCCTGGTGCCTCCTCGACGCGCTCGTCGTCTCGGTCGCTTGGCTACCTCTCCTAACACCCCTCACGCTCGCGAACATGAGCTTCGTGCGTACTCTGCGGGCCCTCCGTCCGCTGCGCGCCCTGCGCAGTCTGCCTGACATGCCCGCACTCGTCGAGTCGATCCTCTTCGCGCTTCCCAAATTAGGCAATATCGTCGGCCTGTGTGCGTTCACCTTTCTCCTCTTCGGCATCGTAGGCGCACAGCTCTTCGGGGGAGCGCTCCATTACCGGTGCGCCTCGGCCGGCTTCGACGCCGCCGCCGCCGCCGCGCTCATCCAGTGCGGATGGACGCGGGAGTCACCGAGGAAGCTCGACGAGTGCGGCTGGACAGCCGTCGAGCAGGCGCCCTTTGATACCCAGGTGGCGTGCAACCCGGAGATGCCGAGCGCCTGTGATGACCTCGCCGCTGAGGCGCTCGGCGCGGGCGAGGGCAGCGGCGGCATCGACGGCTGTCGGCTCTTCGAGGCTTCCATGTCAGGGGGGCTCCTCTCGTTTGACTCGGTACCTTTGGCGCAGATCATCCTGATGCAGATCATCACGTTTGATGACTGGGCGACGTCCATGTACGCCTTGATGGCCTCCGTCAGCCCGTGGGTGGTCGTCTACTACATGGCCGCGCTCGTCATCGGCGGTTTCTTCATCACCAACCTCTTCCTGGCCGTGCTCTTTGACGAATTCCTCACCGTCAAGCGCATTGACAAAGCCACCGAAGCGATGCTCGGGGGCGCGCGCGCGCCCGCCCAAGTCCCAGCGCCCGCCAAAAGCGCCGAGATGAGCGCCGAGATGGCGAGCACGAAGGCCAAGAGCGTGCGGAAAGGCAAGGGCGGCAAGGGCGGCGGCAACGGCGGCGAGGCCGATGCGCTCCTCGAGGCGAGCGCGGCGCGCTCCGATGGCCTCGATCCGCCGCCCATCCCCCCGTCGCGCTGGGTGGAAGCATTCCACTCCGCAGCGGTTTCATCCTGGCTGAGCACGGCATCGACGGCGCTCGTGCTGCTCAACATGGTACTGATGGCCGTGCCGTACTATGGGATGGCACCCGCCTTCGCGGAGCTCCTCGAAGAGGCCATCACGACGATCACGCTCCTGTTCAGCGCCGAGATGGGCATCAAGTTGCTCGGGCTCGGCTGTAACGGCTACTGGTCCGACGGTTGGAATACGCTCGACGGGACGCTCGTCACCATGTCGCTCGCTGAGCTCCTCATCATGGAGATCGTCGGAGATCTCAAGGTGCCGAATCTCTCCTTCCTCAGAGTGCTGCGCATGCTACGAATCCTGCGCATCCTGCGGCTGATGAAGTCGTGGGAGGGGCTGTACAAGGTGGTGATGGCCTTTGGGCGCGCACTCAGCCAAATGGGCGCGCTGGCTACGCTCATGCTGCTCATGCTCTCCGTCTTCTCGTTGATCGGCATGCAGCTCTTCGGCGGCATGTACTCGACCGAGCATGGCTACTCAGCGGAGCCGTGTCCTGCGGGCGAATGCACCGACCCCGAGCTCCTCGAGAAGCCGTACTATCACTTTGACTACTTTGGGCCGGCGATGCTGACCGTGCTGTGCGTCGCGACGGGGGCATGGACGGACGGCATGCTCGCCTCGTCCGACGTGTACGGGCCGGTGGTCGTGCTCTACTTCGTCCCCGTTGCTTTGATCGGCGTCTTCTTGCTGCTCAACCTCTTTGTCGGCGTGCTGCTCAATGCGTTTGGCGAGGAGGAGGAGGAGCCCGCTGCCTCTTCTGACGAACCTAATGCGTCTGACGAAACCCCGGCGTCTGACGAGGCCCCCGCCGAAGAGGCTCAGCCCAACGAGCATTCACATTCACAGCCCAACGCCGCGAGCTCCAGCGCCATCGCCGCCCCTGGCGCCGTATCGGGCGCCTCTAAGAAGCGGGGATCATCGCCCGATACGGCGCCACCCGCCCTGCAGCCTGCCGTGTGGCCGCGCGACTACAGCTGTCTCCTCTGCTCGCCTACCAACCCGGTGCGCTCAGGATTGCGTCGCTCATCAGCTGTCTCCCTTTGATGGATTGCGTCCCTCATCAGCTGTCTCCCTGTGATGGATTGCGTCCCTCATCAGCTGTCTCCCTGTGATGGATTGCCTCCCTCATCAGCTGTCTCACTCTGATGGCCTCCTCACATCAGCTGTCTCACTCTGATGGCCTCCCTCATCAGCTGTGCCGAGCGCTCGTCGAGCCCCCGTGAGTGCCAGCGACATTCACCGCTGACCCTCTGAAGGCCTCTCATGGCCTCCCTCATCAGGTGCGCGCGCTGTGCCGAGCGCTCGTCGAGCAACCTTGCTTCGACGCGCTGATCATGCTGCTGATCCTCGGATCGACCCTCAGCCTGGCGCTCGATTCGCCCCGAAACGACCCTAACTCGGAGCTCGAGGCGACCCTGGGCCTGCTCGATGTCGTGTGGACGGCCGCCTTCACGTGCGAGCTGCTCCTCAAGGTCATCGCGTATGGCTTCGTGGGCGGCAAGGGCACCTACCTGAGCTCGTGGTGGAATTGGCTCGACTTTTCGATTGTGACCGCCTCGCTGCTCACCCTCGCCGCCGATGCACTGCCGCAGTTCGCCTTCCTGCAGCCACTCAAGACGTTACGGATCCTGCGAGTGCTGCGCCCCTTGCGCCTCATCGCCCGCGACCCTGGCATGAAGTTGATCGTCGGTTCGCTCGCCCGAGCGATGCCGGACTGCCTGAACGTGGTCGCCGTCGTCCTCGCCATCCAGGCGATCTTTGCCATATTAGGCATGCAGCTCTTCATGGGCCAGTTCGGGGCATGCACCGATCCTACCATCTTCACCATCGACGAGTGCCACCCGCCTTTCTCACCCCCGTTGCCGCCTCCGCCTCCGCCTCCGCCGCCGCTTCCTTTCCCCCCCCCGCCGCCGCCGCCGGCGCCGCTGCCACCACTACCGTCGCCCTCGCCGCCCCCCCGGCCCCCGCCGCCGCATCCACCACCACCGTCGCCATCACCACA
>Ga0210245_101915_pt1 | contig 14825 bp, 8 predicted proteins | sample ChrtobMetaP3_4mM_FD_155450 | JGI IMG/M metagenome (GOLD analysis project Ga0210245, IMG submission 155450) | Chrysochromulina tobin associated microbial communities from unialgal haptophyte culture, Seattle, Washington, United States - P3_4mM | ecosystem: Host-associated > Algae > Haptophytes >...
CGCATTTTTAGTGTCTGACACTCCAGTGTGACCCTTCGACTCTCAAACCTCGGCCCGGGGGGTCGGGTCTGGTCGCCTAGGGTCCGCGGAGGGGTTGACCTCGGAGGTCGGGGTCGGGGTCGGAGGGGGGGTGTTTTCCCGGAAACGACACTGAATTTCCTGGACTCGCTCCAGACCCGACCCGACCCGACCCGACCTCGACCTCGGAGCCCAATTTTCATATCCTATCCCCCGACCCGACCCCCTCCGACCCGACCCCATACTGGAGAGTGGTGACGCGCCGTGTTGGGCGCTTTTCATATCGGATCACTGGGTAAGGTTTACTGCGTAAGGTGCCTGGCGTGGACCTGCAACGTAGGCGCCATCATGATTCAAAACCCAGTAACCGTGTTGATTAAAACAACTGATTAAACATAGGAGGATACTCTACAGGCCATGCGATAGATCGAGGCCTAATCGTCAAGTTCCATGGGCTATCGTCGCCAAGATTGCGCAGCAAATTCGTATCGTAATTAAGTTCAAAAAGACGATCGTATATTTACGGTGAATCGTGCATCCCGCAACGTGCGTGTTCGCTGTCACTAATCCAATCACTGTACCTGCATGAAGTTGTCGACTGCTCTAGTCGACTGCGGTGCACCGTGCTCTACTGGACATCGGACACTCCTGAGATCTCATGCACGCACCCATACCGTACAGTAGCGGCGAGCCGGCGACGGCAGGTTTCCCACAGCGAGGGAGGCAAGAGTGTGACTGCCAACGGCAACGCTTCAATCCCGCTTCTCACGCGACTCAACTCGCTGCGAACTCGTGCCGCCGGCGCCCGCGGCGTCCGCACCATCGCCCTCGCCCGCTGGACTTGCCGCCGCGCGCCTCTTCAGCAGCACCTTCCACCCGCCGGCTTTCTGCAAGAAGCATGCAAAGGGCACTGCGGAGCCCAAGAGGGAAAGGACGGGGGGTGCGCTCAGCGGGAATGGCAGGGGGGCTAGCCGGTACAGCGAGCCGACCGAGCCTGTCGGCGGCCAACCCAGCATCAACCCCAGCATCTCCATCACGCCCGCGCCGGCGACGTGCAGCGCACTCATGACCGTGAGGGCGAAGGCTAGGGACCATGCCGTGACCGCAGCGGTGTGACAAGTCTCCGCATCGACCGCCTTCGGTACTGCAACGCTGAGCACGCCCAGCAGCGCGCCGCCCACGATCCACAGCGTGCCCACGGACATCCACACCACCGCGAGTGCGGCGCGTTCGTCGACAGCACGCCAGCTGCGCCCCGCTGCCAAAGCGCCCGTACCGAGGACGGACATGACCGCGGGCAGTGGAAGACGCGATCCCCACACCAAGGGCTGAAGAGTCACCTCGCCATCAGCCAGGCCATCCTCGGACGCGCTCGCCGCACCCGTCACCTCGCCCTTGTCGCCCACGCCGCCATCCGAGGCCACAGACGGTGCACTCGTCGTCACGTCACCCTTATCGGGCTTGTCGCCGTAGAGAGGTTTTTGGAACGCACGGCTGTACACCTGCCGTGCCTCCTGCTGCTCCATCTTGAGCTCCTTGCACACGCGCTGCAGCCCACGCCGCGCATCCGCATTGCCGGGCTCCGCCTGCAGCACCTGCTCAAAGTCTCGCCTCGCCTCGTCCCACTGGGCGAGTTGCATGCAAGCCGTGCCATGACGGTAGCGTGCCTTGAGGCTCCGAGGGTCGAGCTTGAGCGCCATCTCGGTGTCCTTGCGTGCCTGCATCCAGTTGGCGAGTTTGAGGGCGCACTGCGCGCGGTTGAGGAAGCAGAGCAGCCCCAGCTGCTTGACGGCTACCTTCTCCTCGGGCGTGTAGTTGCGGTCGAGCGCCACCGTGTCGATCGCAGTTGAGTATCGCCGGAAGGAGCGCGCAAACGACTGCTCACCGAACCAACGGTTGCCGTCGGCGCGCATACGCTCGGCGAACTCGATCCGGGCCGCGTTGGCCATCTCCTGCACATTCGTACTCCGTTTCACTTTGACGAGCTCAACCTCGACATCGAAGGCCTCGTCAGCCTCAGCAGCATTATCATCACCATCGTCGCCGACCGGCGGCACATACTGGCGAATCATGCGGAACGTGCGCCGCTCGTGTTCGCCCATATCCTTCACCGCCCAATCTATCCCGCCGAGCCGCTCCTCGCTTCCGTCATCCACGACGAACTCGACTTGCTCTCGTCTGCCAATCACAGTAGCGTCCGCCTCACCCACTGTCGAGGGGCGGCGAACCCAATAGTTTACGACGACGGTGCTCAAATCCTTGGGTCGCGCCGGGAATTCGGCCGTGGTCTTCTGGAATGTCAGCACGCCCCCGTCTCCGCTCAAGTCGCGCGGCTCGGTGCCCTCTTTCACGGTCGATCCCATTGTCCTCAAGACAAGTCAAGCCAAGTCAAGCCAAGTCAAGACAAGTCAATCCCCGCAGAGGCAAGAGGGGCGAGTGAGGGGTGTGCCACATGTTCTGAGTACCGGTAAAAAGACACACGGTTGTGTCTCTGATGCTGTGATGCACAGCGGTCGATCGGCCGCTCTACGGACTACGCAAGGCAGCCTCGAGGGGAGCACACCTCGAGCAACCCCTCACCCCCCCACCCCTCACCACCGTGTTATGCATTTCAGAGATGGCAGGGTCGTTAATTAATGCAGTCATCGATCGCGCCGAAACTCGTGCTTCGTCGCAAGTCTCTCGAGGGCCTCGAAAGGTCCCAACGCCCCCTCGTGGTGCTCCATCGAGTTCGTTCGACGGCTCGACGCGAGAGTCTCGACAGAGGCCTCTCGCGTTCACGCGGGCGCTCGCTCGATGCTGCAGCATCTTCCACGCATCCGCTACTTGCTGGGCGAAGTCGTGAGCCGCGTGGCTTCCGTCGCGAACAACAAGAATGTAAGCCAGCACCCGCAGCACTGCGTCAATTGCCATGATCACACTGATGGGATGGGCTCTCTACCCACAATCCTCTGCGGCGACGTGGTATCAGCACTCATACTCCAGGGCGCGTTGTGGGTGATCACCATTGCTATCAGCCTGATCGTCATAGCCATCCCACGCAAGAAATTTGCTCAGCAGCTCGAACAGTTGGCGAGCCACAACCCGCTCGCCTTCATTGCGCCCGACCTTGAGAAGTTCCGGCACTCGTTTCAAGTCAAGCTGCCCAAGTGCGGCGTGGTGATGCCGGTGAAAGGCGTGCACGATCAGTCGTACGCCAACTGGCGAGCTCAGATAACGTCCATGTACGGCGGCCCCCTAGAATTTTTCTTCTGCCTGGAGTCAAGTGATGACCCAGCCTTCCGACATGTCCAGCGGCTGATCGAGGAGAATCCGGACGTACAGATTCACCTCCTCGTGGCGGGCGTCTCCTGGCACTGCTCGCAGAAGATCCACAACCAGATGTGCGGCTTCGAGCGCGCCATGCGCTCGTGCGAGTACGTGATTGTCATCGATGATGACATCAAGTTGCATCCGGGCACGATCCGCGCGTGGGTGGAAGAGATGGAGACGGACCCGCAAGTGCTCGCTGCCACTGGCTACGCCTTTGAGTACGTGGCGCCGGGCGAATGCGGCTGGCCCTCGTTCTTTGCCATGCTCTGGCGTCTCAACGCGTCCACCGGCTTCAACTCGCCAACCGACCGGCCGAACAACGCCTGGGGCGGCGCGATGATGTTTCGAGCGAGTGAGCTGCGAGCGAATGTCTACGGACTGCTAGATGCATGGCGCGACGGCGGCTACTCAGAGGACTTCATCACCCTCTCCGTGGCAAGGCGTCAGGGACGGACGCTCGCCGTGCCCAAGGTGGCAATGTTCCCCAACCAAGTCGGCGCAGTCAAGTTCGACCGCTTTTGGAACTTTCTGTGTCGGCAGGTGTTCGTGCTCATTCAGACGTATGCCACCGACGCTCAGCGAGCGATCGCCTTTCCGGTTGGCGCTATGAACGGCGCCTCGCACGCATGCATCGCAATCGGTGGCGCATGCGCCTCGCTGCTCTCTCTTTACGTGCTGGCTGCCATGACGGCGGGGGCGCTCGCCGAGCCGTGGCACAGCCGCCAACCAGCATTGCTGGGGGCTCAGGGACAGTGCAACTTCGCCGCTGGTGCGGCATGCGTTTTTTGGGCGGCGCTGCTCTTCTTTGGGCTATCCGCCGCCTTCACCCTTCGCTCTTTCGCCTCGCTGTGCAATGTGCTCTCGCCTCATGGGTTTGGCGGCACGCCCATCGACGTGAGCCACATCGGTCCCCTACGCCTCGGCGTCGCGTACCTGCTCTACGCAGCGCTGATCCCAGCTGCAACGATCTCAACGATGTGGAACTCTGCGATTGTGTGGTCGGGCGTACGCTTCCACATAACACGAGGGCGTGTCTCGGCGATGCACCGCAAGGATGCCAAGGGGAATTGGTACACGGTGCCAGCAGCCGAGTCGATAGAGAACTCCTTGAAAGAGCTCGCACACTTCCAGCAATCTACAGCCTACAAAAGCTAGGTTCGGTTCGGTTCGGTTCGGCAAAAGGGTTAGGCTTCATGGTTCATTGCGCTATTCCATGAACATGTGATCCATGTGCTTCTCCCGTTATCGTGAGGTTATGGGTGCGCGTCGTCTGTAAGAGGGTTGGGGCGGCATAGGTTCGCGGCCCGTCGTCGGTCGGGTTAGGGCGGCTGCCTCCTTGGGTCTACCACTCCTCTTGTGTTGCGGTTTGCGGTGTTGGCGCCGGCTTGCGGTGTTGGCGTGCGGTGCGTTGCGCGGCTTGCGTGGTGTCGTGCACGTCGGTCACGTCCGAGGTCCCGGGGTGTTCGCCGGGTTGTGGGTGTCCTGGACCTCGGTACTGTTTAAGCAACGCCTGCGTTCGATAAAAAGTCCGTGCCGCGTGCAGCGCGTCCCCGCGGTGGAACTCCATTGTAGAGTCAAGACCACAACTACAGTACTGGATGGGTGGATGCGTGGACGCACTGAGCGGTGAGAGGTCCTCACTGATGTACTTGGGTCCCGGTCCATCGGTTCAAAAACACCGTGGGGAGCCGTGACACAACAGGTTTTCGAACCGGTATACTCATGGTACACAGTCATCTTGGGTAAGGGGCCTTTCACAGCGGACGTTTTCCACGTGGTTGACTTGACTTGACTTGATTTGCCTTCAGAAAGATAAAGATGGCCGACGTCGCTCTGCACAAGCCAGCTCGCTCGAACCACATGCTCAAGCACGTGCCGCATGCAGCTGACTTTGGCATCTCCCGCCCCATACGGCATCAGCATCGCCTCAACCGACGGCGCACAGGCAGCAATGTTGTCTGGCGCTGGCACACGCGCTCATCCGTAGCTGCTGACAAGCGGCAGGCGCTTTTAGGTCAGAGCCGTCGCGATCGCCGCCGTGCGAGCGTTCTGCGCGCACGCGCTGCTAACGGCAGCAGACTGGAGACGGAGGCGTGGCACGCGAAAAGATTCGCTATGGTGAATATGTTTGGCCTCCGGTTGCCGTGGCGTGCTGCTGGGCGCTCTGAAGGCTCAGCTGTGCGTGTAGCCAACGAGGCATGTGTGCTGCACGATGCCTCGTACTGGCGCTGCATGCGCGTTGTGGGCAGCCGCTCGGCTGTCTTCACGCTCCTGGAGCAGACGACTGACATCACTGCCGAGCGGCTGAGCGCGCGGCTCGGACTCGGGCGTGAGGTGCAGTGCAGGCTGTTCGAATCCAACTCCGCAGCGGTTTCAGTGGTTGGGCCTGTACGGTTACTCACCTGCCACGACAGCAATCTCAGCGAGGGCGACGCGGCGGTTTGGCTCTTTGTGCACCCGACGGCGCTCCCTCTTGCATCCACAGTGCTCGTTGCGGCGAGCAGTCTACTCGGCGGCCGCTCAGTCGCAGTCACGCCCGGCCCGACGCTGCTTCGCTTCCAGCTCCGTGGTCCTACGAGTCACGCAGTGCTGACGCGCGCTCTGGCGCACGTTGACGACACGCCGCCGCCGCCGCCACCTCCAACAAGCGTAGGCTCTCCATCAGCGGCACCACTGCGACAGCCCGTCAGTGGTCTGCCTGTGTGGCGAGCACTCTGTGCGCTGTCCTCTCCATCCACGCTACCATCGAGGGTGGTCCTCGCCGTCTGTGTGAGCCATCCGACGCACGTGCGGCCACCTGCTGCAGGCAGGGCTGCCATCCCTGTTCGCCCATCGCCCCTACTCCAGGAACTCCTCACTGCCTGGCCACCCTCGCTCGCCAACCGCTCAGCACTCTACGCCGCGGCCACGGGTGCCGAGGCAACAGGCAGCGGCCGCCACTCCGCTCCGGCCGCTCCGCTCGAGCTTCTTCTGGTGCAAGAGCCAGCTGCCGCCACGGGGTCGCACTCGTCCGGAGCTGCAGCTGGAGTTCGCGGCGGCTTTGGGAGCGGTTGGGACATGCTGCTGCCAGCTGGCTCGGGCCGGGCGGTGTGGCATGCGCTCGTGCAAGCCGGCGCGCGTGTGGTCGGCCTCAAGGAGATGCATGCTCTCGGGCTGCACGCTGACCAGCCCTTTGTGTCTCACGACACGCCGGACGATCTCAACAGGTTGCAGCGCGAGCTGGCAGAGGCCCAGACCCAGCATGAAGCTCCCGCAGCACGCCTGACCTCTCGCAAGCCCCGGCCTGCCGCGACGAAACTGACGAAACGCTTTGGGCCAGATTGGACAGTCCGCGCGCCGTCCCGATCGCCACCTGCCTATTCAGAGGCGCCGTTTCGAGCGCAAGTGCCCACAACGGCGCCGCCAGTTCCCGAGCCGAACGTGAAGGAAGGCGCGGGTACCGGTACTACAATGGCGGCCGCCGAGTCGCCGACGGCACAGCCGGTGGCATTGGTGCAAATCGTGCACTTCTGTCGATTGCGCGCTGCCAAAGAGCCGACCCTCGCGCTCGCCACTGCGCTCACCACGGCGCTCACCTCTGCAACGGGCGCGAGGCCGTTGGTGCCCGCTGACGAGAAGGCCGCCATGTCTTGCATGCCTCCCCTGCCGCGCACAATACTGCCTCGCATGCTACTGCGCGTGAGGCTCACGCTCCCGCGGCGCGGCGGGGCACGAGCACCGGCGTTCATCTTCGCGGCAGAGCAGCCGGCCATTGATGCTTGGCACACCGACCTCCAGTGGCGAGGCTCGCTGCTCACGTCTGGTCAAGGGCCTGACATCCAGATTCGTCAGGCGGGCGAGCTGCTTGGACTGGTGACCGATGGCGGTTTCAGCCGGCTGTTCGGCTGTGGTGTCGCCGTCGGCTACTGCGCCGCCGTGCCTTTCCTGACGCTCTTGCATGGGCCTGCCCATTTGTCTGATGGGCCTGCTAATTTGTCCAGTCGCCATGGTGATGGCGAGGTCGGCGGCGGTCCGTTTTCCTTCCGAGCCGCCATACTCGTCATGGTGCGCAGCGCTCACTCGAGGATGTTGCGGCCCGCCATCGCAGAGGTCATCCTTGATTAAGAGCATCACGATCAACGTACGCCGTAAGCATGCTAACGCGTATCGAGGTCTGCACTCTTCTAGAAGAAGTGATTACGTGTACACGTGGTCGTGACACGATGCATGCCCGGTTCTCGGACGCGCCGGTGTACCGTACCGTACAGCACTAGACAAATCGAGACAATTGTTACACGGTGTAACGCGGCCCGGCCCTACTGGGTCACGCGCCGCCGCGCCGCGCGCGGCCCGGGGCGGGCGGCCGGCCACATTCCGTTCTTCCCGTTCGCTTCGCCCTTCGGATCGCGAGTCCCAACACGGCGGGACGACCTCACGGCCACGTCAATACACGCGGCCACGACGCTCGAGCCTCGGGACACACGTCGTCATCACACTCGACACTGCGCTGACGCTCCCTGCATGTCTTGCTCACTGAGACGAATATACACGGGACCCCCGCCGCCCGCGCCGCCGAGTGAGTAACACGCACAATTCACAAGGTAACAACTCACGAGGTCACAACACGCGAGTCGCGACGGCCATGCGGCGCGTCGGATCGGTCGATCACCGTTGCATCATCGTGCCCTGCGCAACTTCCATGACCGATGCATCATCGTGCCCTGCGCGACCCCCAGCAACCTCTCTCTGCGGCTCTTCCTGGGCAGTGACTTGGCAATGGCTGGGCTCATGCGCGCACGACCACGCCCCAACCCAACCAGCCGCTGAAGACGTCCGAAATCAAGAGAAGCGCGTGGAAGTCCTCATGCAACGTCCACACGCCCCGCCGATGGTGTGCGAAGACGAGCGGCTCAGTACACCTCTCCCGGAAATGATCGACGCCGGCCGCGCACAAAAACGCCGAGCCGTAGAGGAAGGGCGTGAGCCACCAGAGCGAGCTATCGAAGCCGAGGGCGCGGCCCGCCACGATCTCGATGTACACATAGTACGCCACGCACACGAGCGAGCGCGGCATCGAGTTGCCGGGCAAGTGCTTGTAACCGCGACGGAACTGGATCGCGACGAGTAGGACGTTGAGTGCTAGCACGGCCGCGCCGAGCATGCAATCGGTCGTCACACCGAGACCACCGGCGTCGGAGAAGGGCAAAATACCTCCGAGAATAGCGAGCGGCACAAGGCTCACGTCCGCAATCAACGCCATGCGCTCGTGGAAGCCAGTTGGCCAACAGACGAGATGAAAGGAGGCGGAAGCGGCGTACACGACGGCCTTGCAAGCGACCATCCACACGAGTGCTCCGGGGACGCCAACCATGACCATCGAAAACATCAAGAAGGCTGCGGCAAGCGTGCCGATGCCATGGATCCAGCCTCGGCATATGGGCTGCTCATTACCGTCGTGGTACTTGGAGCGAGCTCCGAGATGCCACCACCGGAGCGGCGTGTCGCACTGCTCCGGCATGTCGCATGTCGCACTGCTGCCCTCGCTCCGGCGCCGCGCTCCAATGCTGTCCGCGCTCCGGCGCCGCACTCCCATTGCAACAAGCCCTCTTGGATGTCCAAAAGGTCCCAAGAGGCAAGAACACAAGCGCGCCGCGAAAACCCCACGCGCTGAGTGCTGTCGTGCAAGCCTGCAACTAATAATCAGCCGAAGTATTTCTTTCGGGAACTTGGAAGAGTTGAGATCTCGGAGATCTCACCTCCGCCAAATTCCCAACATACTCCGATCGTCCTGATTGCACTCCGGTGAAGACCCTCTGGCCTCTCTGTCGCGTGGCACGGCGCACGCTCCATGGCTCCAAGCGGAATGTTGAGCGCGAGTCCTGTGGTGAAAGAAAAACTCTAAGTCAAGTCAAGATAGGCTTCCGTATGGTTGTCTGTTGTTTATGTATAGACTTGACTTGAAAAAATCTCTATCCCGCCTTCCAAGCCGGCCGAAGTTCAAGTTCAAGTGTTGAGCCGACCGACCGCTCCGCGCCTTGTATGGGGTCATGTAAGGTGTGTGTATACATGTACTAAGCGGGCCTTTACAACGTGTATTAACGTTCACACTCCATCTCCCCAACATCCAGTGGAGACATTTGAAACGCGCTCGCGTGTATGTCACACACCGCCCTCAGTCCAATCGCCTCCATCTCGCGCCCACCGCGTCCCGGCGGCCTCCGCGCCAAAGCGCTCGAGATCCGCGCCCGCGCCCGCACTGTGCAGTCGAGTGGTGCTCTGCCATCACTGCCGCCACCGCTGCCCCCACCGCCTCCGCCGCCGAGCGAGGAAGATGCGACCGCCAAGCTCAAAGCGGCTTTGAAGGCTGAGCTGAAGGCGGAGCTTCTCGCCGAGATGCAGGCGGCACATAAGGCAGCCGTGGATGAGCCAATCAGCACTGCTGATGACACGGCACAAAAGGCCATCGTGGATGAGCCAACGAACACCGTTTACGACATGGCCCTTGGCAACGAGTCCCCACGGAGCAGGCGTGCACGCACCCTGTACTGTGCGCATAAGCCTCTGGGCGCGGAGGTACCGAAATCTTACCTCGATGAGCTCAAGGAGGCGATGCTCGCCCGTGCTAAGCGGCTCGAGGAGGGCTCCCACCAAGCCACGCATGGCGACAATGGTGCCGACACGCACCACCTCAACGATGAGCCAGGCGGCATTGAGCCGGACGGCGGATCATGGTGGGCGGTGGCGACCCCGAAAGGGCGCGTCTACTATTGCAACTACGAGACTGAAGAGAGTGCGTGGCAGCTGCCGGCGGGTGCACAGCTCGTGGCGGATGAGCCGAAGGACGCAGGCAGCGCGGCGCTGGGCGCGCAGAAGGACCATCCTAATATGGACCATCCTAATATGGACCATCCTAATATGGACCATCTGCATGCGCGCGCCGAGAAGGCGGAGGCAAAGGTGGCCGCGATGCTGGTGAGCCTCGAGCAGAGCGCCAAGGAGCATGCGAGCGAGCTGCTAGCACACCAGCAGCAGTTGCAGCAGTGCTTGGAGCGCGAGACGCAACGGAAGGCCGAGCTGGCCGAGAAGGCCGAGATAATAGCCGAGATGGCGGAGCAGCTGGCACAGGTCCGCCGGAATGCTCAAGCGCGTGAGGCGGAGCTTGAGGCGATGCTTGAGGCGGCGAGGGCGGACGCGGAGTCGATCACCTTGGCGGCCAAGCTGCGTGCCGATGCTGAGGTGCGCGCGGCGGCACGTGCAGCTGCACGCGAGGCGAAGACGCTCGCTAAGGCCGGACAAGCGCCGTCCATGGAGGCAGCGCCACCGACGGTGGCAGCACCGCTGATGGAGGCAGCGCCCGAGACAGCGCCCCAGCTTGGGAGATCGCCGCTGATGGAGGAAGTGCCGCCGACTGAGGCACTGCCACTGATAGAGGCAGCACCGCATCCCTCGGATGCGCTCGCGACAGCGCCCAACCCCTCGGAGGCGCTCACGACAGCGCCCAACCCCTCGGAGGCGCTCACGACAGCGCCCAACCCCTCGGAAGCGCTCACGACAGCGCCCAACCCCTCGGAGGCGCTCACGACAGCGCCCAACCCCCCGGAAGCGCTCACGACAGCGCCCAACCCCTCGGAGGCGCTCACGACAGCGCCCAACCCCTCGGAAGCGCTCACGACAGCGCCCAACCCCTCGGAGGCGCTCACGACAGCGCCCAACCCCTCGGAGGCGCTTATGGAGGCCTTCTTCGACGATCACGACGGCGAGGGCATGCACGACGAAACGGACGAAACTGACGAAGCGGAGCGCGTCCACGATGCCGCGATGGCCCACGTGGTCGGCGAGGCGGCTGCCATGGCGCCCGCGCTGCCTGCACTGCCATCGCTCGTGGCGTCCGCCGCCACGCTGCCGTCGCTCCCACGCCCTCTTGCCTCGGCCAGCACCGGCGCCCACAACGGCGCTCACAACGGCCCCAGTACCAGAGCCCAGGGCGGCGCTCCAAAGCGATTCCGCAGCCCGAGCCCGATGCACATGGTGGTTGGCGGGCTCCTCCGCGCCACGTCGCTGAGCGTGCTTGCCGTGAGCGGTCCGCCGTCTCGCAAACGGCGAGGAAGTGAAGTGACGACTCACACGTCTGAATATGAGTGCCATCTTTGACGCGCCCCGACGCACGTGCGCCTCGCCCTCGGGAACACGAGTGCCACGTGAGTGAGTACGGCTGTACGGCGTAACACACGGACCGGACGGAGCCCTTTCGGCAACTTTCGGCAACGCGCAGCACACCACGTGCGCGCAAGGCCAAGGGGCCGGGACCGAAAAAGTACATAGCTGCATGGCGGTATTATAATACGGTATTAGCTTCGGGGGCCCCACAGCCCACACCCGAGTTCCGTCTGCGCACTGCCCACTGCCCACTGCGGATGAACGGTTTTCGGTAATTTCCGGGTATTTGCGATGGATCACAGATAGCTCTCATATGCGATTTTGAGAAAGGGTCAGTTGAATCGACACAAAAGGCGATTATTGTATTATATTGCTGTGAACAGAGTTCGGTCTGTGCGTGTTGGTGTGTTGTGAATGAACAGAGTTGACGATGACAGCAAGGCAGGATGCAGAGCGCCTCATCGCCGTCCAGGCGGAGGTTATCGCGCTCAAGCGCAAGGCTGCAGCATGGGGCGCCAACGAGGACGAGGAGACGATCTCAGCCTTCATCGGTCGGTGGGAGGCTCTCGCTAACTGGTTCCAGAGTGCGGTCTTCTACGAGGGTGAGCGGTACCCGAGCGTCGAGCACGCCTTCCAGGCGGCCAAGGCGGGTGCCGACGCCGTCGCGGCCAAGGCCATCCGCGAGGCTGCGACACCCAAGCTCGCGCACGAGCTCGGCCGCAAGCTGCCGCTACCCGTCGACTGGGAGCGCCGCAAGCGGCCGCTGATGCAAGCGCTGCTGAGGGACAAGTTTCGGCGCGACAGCGCGCTGCACGAGCGGCTGCTGCGCACGGACAACAGGAATCTGATCGCCGGCAACGACTGGGGCGAAACCTTCTGGGGCGTGAGTGGCGGGCGCGGCGCCAACGAACTCGGCAAGGCGCTCATGGCCGTGCGCGACGAGGCACGGGCGGGTACCGACCTCGAGGCGTGGCTGGCGGCTGCGTTCCCGCTCGCGAGGGCCGAGGACGCGGACGCGACACTCGCACTCCAGGTACACAAGGGCGGCGCACTCGTCGAGAGCCTGCCGCTCGGCACAGCGTCCAAGGCGCTCGTGGGAAAGCACTCAAGCTGTGACGTGCAGCTCGATCACCCCTCGATCTCCCGACGGCACGCGGCGATCGTACGGCATCAGGACGGGAGGCTGCTTCTCGTCGACCTCGCGTCCAAGGCGGGCGTCACGCTCGACGGCAAACGCGTGCCACCGCTCGTGGGTGTGCGCCTCTCCCAGGGCAGCACGATCGTTTTCGGAGGCTCCTCGCGTTCCCATTTAGTGCAGCTCGAGAACATCGACGTTCTCTCGAGGCTCGAGGCACAGCGCGCGGCGCTCCAGCACGAGATCGCGACGCTCGAGGCCGAGGCGGGCGACGCCACATGCCTGTACGGCCTGCTGCCTGCTGAGAAGCGCCTCGACAGCAATAAGACGTGCTGCTACCTGGGCAACATGCCATTTGATGCCACGGCACAGGGTCTCTCTGAATGGCTCTCGACCAAAGGTTTCCATGTCGCCCCGAGCGCGTGCCGGCTGCCCACCGACAAGGCGACAGGCGAGCCACGCGGCTTCGCCTTCGTCGAGTTTGGCGACGCACAGGCCGCCTTCGCGGCGAGCAAGGCGCTCCACGACGAGGTCTTCGAAGGGCGCTCCGTGAAGGCAGATGTCGCACAGGGCAGCGGCGGTGGCGGCAAGGGCGGCGGCGGCAAGGGCGGCGGCGGCAAGGGCGCTGGCGACAGGGGCGCTGGCAGCTACGGCGCTGGCGGCAAGGGCGGCGCTTACGGTGGCGTCTCGGGCTCAGGCACCAGCGGTGCAGGCCGCGGGGTCAGCGCTGTGATGGGCGGATCTACCGGCGGCGGCCGCGGGGACAGCGCCCATCACAGCGCCCATCACAGCGCCCATCACAGCGCCCATCACAGCGGCGGCGGATCCACCGGCGGCGGCCGCGGGGACAGCGCCCATCACAGCGCCCATCGTTTCGTCACGCATCACCTTAGTAGCGGCGGCGGCGGCGGCGGCGGCGGCGGCGGCGGCGGCGGCGGCGGCGGCGGCGGATACGACGAAGGGCGCAGAGACCGTCATGAGGAGGACGAGCGGCGCAGAGACCGCCATGAGGATGACGAGCGGCGGCACCGACGAGATCGAGATTGAGATCTTTCGCCATTCGCCTCGGCGCGATGGAACGGCACGGACTGTGACAGTGCCACTGTGTCATTTCCAACTCTGTCAGGAGACAGGACGCGCGACGTGTGGATAGAGATGTTCGCATCTTCGGTAGGAATCCCTACAGGGGGCTGTGTATTTCGCGCTAGTAATTATTCCATATAACGTCCTGTGAGCCCAAGTCGGGGGAGTTCGCCGGACTGTGGGTTGCAACACTCCAGCCTCCCGCCCGGCCGGACTCTCGGAAACCGTTCGGCCTCATCGGTTCGGCCGCCCCTGATGAGCCCTGGCTGCCCACGTGGCCTCCGCCTTGGCGGCCTTGAGCGAGTAACTAAGCGCAGCGCCGAGAGCTGCACGAGCATCAGCGCATCACGGACTCATACGTTCTCAACTCCAACGCCCCGCATCCGTCGGCCATTTGTTGAGCGACTTGCTGCCGCTGCGCTCAGCGTCGACGAATGCCAGCTCTTGGCCAGCCTCGTCGATGACCACCAGTGCTGGCACGCCGCTGCGCCGTCCAGTGCCCAGCTTGCCCTGCTCGACACCTGCCCAGATCTGATACTTGGCTTTCAGAGCGTCGCGGACGCTGCCATCATACTCAACCTGAAGCATCTTTAAAGCAAGAGCCCGCTTGCCAGCGTCGGCCGCTGAACGGTCGGAAGAGACCATGACGCACAGCACCGGGTTTCCTGATTCCTCGGCCGCTGCGCGGTACTTTTCAAGAGCAGGCTCAAAGTCGAGGCACATCGGGCACCATCCCGCTGTGAAGTAGAGTGCCACCCGCTTCCCTCTTGCCATCGATGGTAGATTGACGGGCTGGCCCGATATGTCTTTTACGGGCAGTTCGGACATGGTGAGCTGCATCTTTGTTGTCAAGGTACGGTGCCGCATAACACTATAGCGGCCCATCGGACGCGCTGCGCAGGAAGAGTACACCATAAGAGCGGTGACGAGCATGGGAACTCAAACTTGTATCCGGTACACCGCTTCGTGAGTTCGTCTCACGCCGCGCTCCGCGCGCCGTACCAGGCGTTCACACAACACACACTCGGGTAGCTCACTGAGCTCTTCCTCACTAAGAGGGGATGACCTCCACACGGTTGGCACAACGGAACAGGTCCCGGGAGTGGGCGGCGGCGCCAAGCGCTGCTACCCACATACCCCA
>Ga0210245_101935_pt1 | contig 14692 bp, 3 predicted proteins | sample ChrtobMetaP3_4mM_FD_155450 | JGI IMG/M metagenome (GOLD analysis project Ga0210245, IMG submission 155450) | Chrysochromulina tobin associated microbial communities from unialgal haptophyte culture, Seattle, Washington, United States - P3_4mM | ecosystem: Host-associated > Algae > Haptophytes >...
GCCGTTCACGGCTGGCTCACCGCGGCAGCCAGCCTCGGCTGGTCTGTCGAGATAAGATGTTGAGACCCAACCCTCGAACACATGTTCACATGAACGACCGCAAAGGCGCCGCAACGTGAAGGCACAAGGCTTTTCTTTCACAACGATTGCGTTGCCGCTCAAATCAAAAATGGAGGCCTCGTCCGTGGTGGATGCGGCGCGCCAGAGCGTCGAGCGCTTCGACCCGTTGGCCAAGACCGCGAAGAAGCAGCTGTCAAAGCTGCGGCTCGAGCACGGGGAGGAGCTCATGCGCTTCGTCAAGGAGGCGCTGCGTGACCTTCCTGAAAAGGCGGACGGCGGAGTGGCGGTGGAGGCGTCGTCGTCAGTGCTCATCGAGGCGTGCGATGCGGCGCGGCTCATCCTCTGGCTCGGTGCGTACCCATCTCCAGTTCCGCATAAGGCGTGCCATAACGTTTCGGTCCGGTGCAAGGCACTGCGCCGCCTCGATCTCGCCGCGGAGATGAGTGCGTTCGTCGCGGAGTCGCTCCGTGCTGCGAGCGGGGGCGTAGCGAGCAAGGGGCTGTGCGCTCCGCCGCCTCGGATGGGCAGCGCAGACGGCCGCCTGCGCTTCTGTGCAGCGGTCGGCGTCGAGACGGCCGAGGAGCTCGAGCTCGGCGTCAAGGCACTGAGCGTGTACGGCGCAGTGGCGCTCGAGACACTCCAGTTGACGGCGTCGGCACGCGCAGCACCGCTGCCGGTGCCGGTCGATGAGCCGCGCCTCCTCGTGCCCACTGGTCTAACCTGGGTGCGAGCACTCCGGCGCGCCTTGGTGCCGCCGGAGGACGCGAGCAAGGAGAACAGCCCGGCGGCGGCCGCCGCCGCCAGCGCCATGGGGGCAGCTGCCAAGGCGGAGGCGGCGCTTGGGTATGCATGCGCGGCGCTGGCGGAGGTGGTGCGGGCGGGGCGGCGGGCTGTGGCGGGCGGCGAGGGCGGCACGGCCATGGGCAGCCCCGAGGAGCAGGCCGCGTGGGAAAGGGAGCTGCGTGCACTCTCGGGAGCGGCAGCAGCCGCCGCGGTTGACGAAGCGCCGCCCGCCACGCCCGCGCCAAAGCTAGCGCCGGCCGCCAAGCCCGCCACCGCCGCACAAGCCGCCGCTCCACTCACCAAGCCCGTCGTCATCGCCGCTGTGCCTGACGGGCCGGTGGGCGCTGCAATCAAGGCCGAGGTCGAGGCATACGTCGCCGCGCTTGGCGCGCTCGCCCCCACAGCCTCGAGTGCCGCTACCGCCTCGACACCTCACGCGAGGGGAGGGAGTGTGGCGACCGGAGCCAGTGCGCTGCCCGCGACGCCGTCCCGCCGTGGCGCTGTGACCCTCCTGAGCGCTGCCGCAAGCGAGCAAGCCGCACGTTACCTCGGCGCTGCCAGGGCCGCGGGCGCGACGGCTGGTGCTGCCACCGGTAGAGGTACTCAAGAGAGCGCTCTGAACTTGAGCGAGTGCCACGCGCTCGAGATGGCGCTCCGCCCGCTCTACGATGTGTACGCGCGCACCCTCGACGGCGGGCTGACCCTTCGCGACCGGCGCGACGCCGAGGCCGAGGCCGAGGGCGGCGCCGGCGCCGGTGGGGTCCCGGGGGCGCCAGTGCCGCTGCTGTCGGCGATGGCGGACGCTATGGATCGTCTGGCGTCCGTGCTCGGCGTGCTCGCGACGGCGTCCGGCGCGCACGAGCGACGCAGCCGCACAGCTCGATGCCTCGTGCAGTCGCTGTACGCGGCAAGCAAGCTGCGACTCGCTTGCGACGGCGCGGCCGATGATGAGGATTGCGAGAGGGCGGACGTGGCGGCAGGGCGCGACTGGGTGTGTGGCGTGTTGCGCCGTTTGGGCCGCGCCGCCGCCGCCGTCACCTCCGACGCGTGCGCAAGCGACGCCGAGTGGCCACCCAGCACCCTCGCCGCCTTCACCGACGCCACCGAAGCGGCGGACGCGGCAGAACCACCGCCTCCGCTCCCACTTCCTTCAGCGGCCGCGGCGGCCGAAGCAGCGACCTGGCTCGTCACACTGGGCGCGCGCACGCACAAATGCGCCAAACGCCTCTTCGGTTCTTCGCAGCGCCAACGCGCCCTCGCGTTCGCCGAGGCGGCCGCAGCGATGGCGCGTCACGCAGTCGCCCTCTCCGCCGCTGTCGCCCACTCCGCCCGGCTCGACGATGCGCCCGTGACGGCAGCGCGCGGGCTGGCGACACCTCAGAAGCCGGCTCGTCCTCCCGGCGGCGCCGCCGCCGCCGTGCTCACGCACGCGCCCATGGCGACCGCACCGAAGAGCGTCGCGGGTGCCGTCGCGGGCGGGACCACCGTCGGCGTGAGCAGCACCGTCGCCGGCGAGAGGCTCGAGGAGGCCCTCAGCCTACAGTGCAGCGCGAGCTTCCTAGTCGCGCACTGCTGGTTACCTCGGGGGGAGTCGGCGCGCGCCGAGGCACTCGCGGAGCCCGCGCTCGTGGCGCAGGTGCTCGGTGCTGTCGGCAAGGCGATCGAGAGTCGCGCGCGACTCGAGACGCTCAACATGGCGCTCAACGAGGCGGGCGCTGCAAAGGGCGGGGAGGCGGGCTGTGGGGAGGCGGGCTGTGCGTCGGCGGGCAGAGATGCGCACCGTGGCGCCACCGCGACCGTCGCGAAGATGGCGCCACGCACGCCCGCGGCCCCCGGCACGATGGCGCCTCCCGTCACCAACGGTCGTGCCGCCGCCGCGCAGCCGCCCTCGCTCTCTGAGCTGATCAGCCTTCATGCGTCGGTGCGGGCCAAGGCGCTCACCGCGGCGCTCGCCAAGGCCAAGGCGCAGGTGCCAGCAGAGGCGGCGGCGTCCGCGTCGAGACATGTGGCGACGACGGCGAGTGCGCTTGGGTGTCTCGTCGCGCTGTCGACGTCGAGGATGCCGCCCGCACTCGTGGCGCGCGTGGCGGCGTGGGAGATGGCCGAGCTGGCCGCCCGCGCGCCTGCCGCGCTCGCCACCGCGCCGCAGCTGCTGCTGACCGTCGCCGACGAGGCCGCCCGCATGCTCGCTGCCCCCTCCCTCGACCTCGAGCGTGCGAGCGTTGCAGTCGCGTGTGCCGAGGCGCTGCTGCGCTTGCCGGCGGCGGGCGCAACAGCGAGTGCGGTGCGTGAGGCAGGCTGGGAGCACGCGAGACGGGCGATAGCGCTCGCTACCCCTCTGTGTGGCGCACTGGTGGCCACGCCGCCTGGCGGTGTTCACACCATGCTTCACACCACGCTGGTGGCCACGCTGCCCGGCGGCGCACCGGCGCCGACGGCAGAGGGAGCTGTGGCGGCCCCGGCGGCGGGCGTCCCGGTGGCTGGCGTCCCGGCGGCTGGCGTCCCGGCGGCTGGCGTGCCCAGCACGGCGGCTGGCGTCGGGGACGGTCTGACAGCATCGTTGGTGATGGATCTCAAGGCGACGGAGCTGCGAGCGGCTCTTGAGGCACGCGGCCTCGAGTCGCACGGGCGCAAGGCGGAGATGGCGGCACGCCTGACGGCCGCCCTCGAGGCCGCCGAGGCAGCGGCGACGACCGGTGTTCACACCATCGCGGCAGCCGCGGTGCTCACACCATCGCGAGCCCCAGTGCCCGAGACAGCGCGAATGACGATGGCGAGCATGGTCGAGATGGCACCCCCCAAGGTTGAGATTGCGATCTCGGCACCCACCATGGTCGAGATGGCACCCCCGGCGCTCGCACGTTGTCGGGCGCTCGAGGTGCTGGGGCGGGCCCATCTCGCGTGCGCCGCGAGCGTGCTCGTCCTACACGCTCCTGCGGCGGCGGCAGCGGCCATGGCGACCAGCTTGCCAGCTGACAGCGCGGGGGCGCGAGAGAGGGCGGCGGAGGCGCGGGCGGCAGAGGCGGCGGCGGCGGAGATGGCTGAGGCGGCTGCGTGCGCCGGCGCGAGCACGGTAGCCGTGGCCGAAGCGACGGCGGCGATGGCGGCATGGGAGGCGCTCGCGGTGAGCGCGGAGGCGTCGGAGGCGGCGGCGGCGGCGGTGCGTGAGGCGATCCCGGAGCTCGAGGCGGCGGTGGGTGCGGCTCTGCGATGTGGTTGGCTGCTCGGCATGGCCCTCGCTTCGGAGCCCGCGCTCGCGGCGGCAGCCGTCGCAGAGCGGCTTGCTGCTGTGCTCGGCATGAGTGCTCATCCCGTGCACCGGCAGCGAGCGCGGCTGCTCACGGCCATGGGCTTGGGCGAGAGCGGCCGGCTGGCCCTGCGGCGTGCAGCCGCGGCCGAGGTCGAGCTAGCACCACGCCGACTGGGCACGTTTGATGACCTCGATGAGGGCAGCCCCACCTCGGTGGGCTCGCTCCCCCTCGCCGCCGATCTTGCTGCTCTCGATCTCGCCGCTGACGCGACGGATGCGGCCGACGCGGCGGCGGCGGCGGCGGCGACGGCGGCAATGGCGCGGCTGGCACGGCAGCTGGATGACCTTCGGGCGGCGTCGCGTTGGGCGGAGGCGGCATCCGTGTCACTCGCGCTCGCCCATGTGCATCGCGCGCACGGCCGGCCATCGGAGGCCCTCGCCCACGCGACCAGCGCGGCGCGACTCGCCATGCGGGGACTGAATGGCGGCCGAGGGAGTGGCGAGGGCGGCGGGGGCAGCCTCGGCGTCGTTGGCAGCGAGGGAGGTGCGGAGGTGACAGCCGCTGAGGGCCTGCTCTTGGCGTCGGAGCTGTGGGCGGCACGTGGCTCGCTCGGTGATGCGCAGCGGTATGTGAGTGCAGCGGCGCGGCTCGGGCGCTCGACGCATGGCTGGCCGCGGCTGCGCGTGCGATCGCTCCTCACCCAGGCGACCCTGCACCTGGAGGCAGGGCGTTCATACGAGGCGGGTGCCTCCCTCGACGCCGCCGCCACCGCCATGGGGCTGCCAAACTCCACCGTCGCCACCGCCGCCATCGCCACCATCGCCACCGCCACCAGCACGATGCCCTCGGGCGCCGAGCTCCTATGTCTTTCGCTCGATGCTCTGCGCGCGGCATGGCACGAGAGGCGGGGTGAGCCGTCCGCAGCTCTCGCGATGACGAGGGCGGCGCTGCATGCCCTGCCCGCTCTCACTTGCCAGCTCGCGGCCACCGCCACGCGCGAACGCGGCGGAGCGTCGGCGGATGCGGCGGAGGCCAAGGCCGAGGCAGCAGCAGCGGTCGCGCCGTCGCGAGCGGCGATGCTGCTCACCGCGGGCCGTGCGCATCGCGCTTTGGGTGACTTAAGCGCCGCCCTCGACAGCCTTCATGCCGCACGCTCCGCGGCCGAGGCTATGTCGACGGCCGAGGGCGCGGCCGCTGCGGGGGCGGCGGCGGGGGCGGCGGCGGAGGGCGTAGTGGCCGCCGGCGGCGGCGCGCCGCTGGCAGAGGTGTGGGCGGAGATCGGGCTGACGCAGCTGCAAGCCACGTGGCAGCCCTCCGTACCAACGGCCGGGCTGCCACGTGCCCTCCCCGCCAGGCAGCCCTCCCCTGCTGCCACGTGGCAGCCCTCCCCGGCTGCCGCCCGTGCCTCGTGGCGCGCGGCCCGCATCGCGATGTCGAGGGCGCTGTACCTCGGGCGCGGCGGCGGCGGGTTCGGCGGCGGAAGCGCGTGCGAATCCCTCCGACCAGCGACGTGGCAGCGCCTCTGCGTCGGACTCGCCGTGTGCTGCGGTGCTCGGCACGGTGCGTGCGCGGCGCAGCTGCTCACCGCCTCGATTGGGGCGGGCGTCGGAGCCCAGATGCGGTGGGTGGCAGCGGACGCGGCCGCCGCACAGCCTACAAGCGCGGCTTCCGTCCTCGCCACGGCGGCCACCAACGCCGCCACGTCGGGGGCGGGGGACGAGGACGACGTAGAGGCCGCCATGCTGGCCGAAGCCGTCGGATCGCTCTCCCTTGCTTCTGCAACCAACGCTGCGACCGCGACCCCAGCCGTCGGCAGCAGACGCAGCGCCGAGGACAGCGGCGCGACGGACGATGCGGTGACGAAGGCCCTGCGTGCGGCTATCTTGGTGATGGAGGCGGAGGATGAGGCAGAGGATGAGGGCGAGCCGTCGTCTGAGGCAGCGTGGGCAGAGGCGGTGGCTGCGGCTGGCGGCTGGGAAGCCCCTGCCGACGTCGCTGCCAGCGCCGCGGAGCCGCAGTTGATCCCACGCGACGCGCTCAGTGCGTGGATGCACTCGCCGCCAGAGGGGGTGGTGGTCACGGCGGTGGCGGTGGGTCCGTCTGGCAAGGGCCTTGTTGTGAGTCGCTGGCGACGTGGCGCTGACCCCGCGTTTGTGGCCGTGCCCGAACCAGCAGTGGAGGCGATGGACGCGAGCACGGGTGCTGACGAGGCTGGGGGAGGCGATGCGACTTGTCCCGAGGCGAGGGGCGAGGTGGCAGCGGTGCTGGCATCGCTGCGGCATCTGATGAGCCGCGCTCGCGACAGCTCGATGGCGTTGGGTGGTGCGGCCGAAGGGGAGGGCCACGCACGTGCTGCGAGCCACGAGCTTCCCTCGGCGCGCGCACCGGGCGGCATCGTCGCCGCACTCGAGGCTGCAGCCGCTCCCCCGCCATCCGATCCAGCGCCACAGAGCTCTGTTGCCGCCGCCAAGCCCGGGGCGTCGGCCGCGGGGCTAGAGATGGTGGCGAGGCTCGTGCGCTTGCCTGAGACGCGCGTCGGCGGCGCCCGGGGAACGGAAGCGCCTCTCGAGCTACGTGGTGGTGGCGCGCGCGCCGTGCTGGGCAGCGGGCAGGAGGGCGCTTGCCGTGTGCCGGGCGAGTGCGTGAGCAGCGCGCATTGCTCCCTCGAGCTCGATGCTGCTGGGCTGCTCTGGCTGACCGACAGCTCAACCAACGGGACCTACGTGGACGGCGAGACACGCCGCCTCAAGCGGGGCAAGCAGCGCGAGCTTCGGCATGACTCGACGTTCACACTCACGCGCGATGGCCCGGCCTTCCGCGTCGAGATTGTATCTGGCGCCGCCGAGGGCGAGGCGATGGCTGCTGTTTCTGCGGCGACACTTACCGAGCCCGCGGTCGCGCTGCCACCACCGCCGCCGCCCTCCGCTGCACCGGCCGCAGGCGTGGCGGCGGAGGCGGTGAATGACCGGGCGGAACGTGAAGCGTACTGGACGCGGCGTCGGGCACTGGACAGCGAGCTTGGCGCTCTGTGCGAGCGCATGCAGTCGCGGCTGCTCGGACCGGCAGCGTGCTTGTTGCTCCCGCCCCCCACCGCCACCCCGGCCGCCGCCACCGCCGCGCTCGCCGCTCTGCGCGCGTGGGCGTTGGCCGAGGCGGTGGCGAAGCGGTGGCGCGTCCTCAATGCACCTTTGCTCGTGGCAGCGTGTGAGGCGGCAGCGGGCGACGAGGCGGCGGCCGGGGTGGCGAGGGAGGCGTTTGGCGCGGCGCTGGCATCCGACAAGGGCCAGCCACTGCCACAGAGCGCGATCGTCGCCCTGAGCATGGCCGCTCGCAAGCAGTGGGCGCATGCGGTCGTGGAGGCCGAGGCGGCGGCTGAGGCGGCCAAGGGACGCACCGCCGCAGGCACCAAGGGCGGAGGCGGCGCCAAGGGCAAGGTCAAGGCGGCCGCGGAGGCAGCCTCGCTCGGTGAGGTGGCGTCGGCGGTGGCGTCGGCAGTGGCTGGCAGCACGGCCGCAGCGGCGGCGGCGGCGGCGGCGGCACGCGCCGCGGTGGTGCTTGTGCTCGACGAGCGGTTGGCGTCGCTGCCGTGGGAGTGTGTGCCGGTGCTGCGTGCGCTGCCCGTGTGTCGGCTGCCGTGCGCTGCCTTCCTGCCAGGCTGCGCCGAGGCGGCGGACGCACTACATGCGCGCGGCGGCGGCGGCGCCCACGGCGGCGATGCCTTTTACGTTCTCAACCCGTCGGGCGAGCTGCGCCGCACCCACGAGACGTTTGCTGCGGACTTTGCGCGCCCGCCGTGGCGTGGCGTCGCGGGCGAGCCGCCCGAGCGGGCGGTGCTCGAGGCGGAGCTGCCGGCGCGCCACCTGTACGTCTACTGCGGCCACGGCGACGGCGGGCGGTACCTGGGGGCGGAGGCGCTGCAGCGGCTGCCGCGCTGCGCGGCGACGATGCTCATGGGATGCTCGTCGGGGGCGCTGCAGCAGCACGGGCGGCTCGGGCCGAGCGGGATGGCGCTTGCGTACCTTCACGCGCGCTGCCCCGCCCTCGTCGCCAACCTGTGGGACGTGACGGACGGCGACATCGACCGCCTGTGCAAGGCGCTCCTTGCGCACCTCGGGCGCGGGGGCAGCGTGCTCGGCGCGCTCGCGGCTGCGCGCGGCGCGTGCCGGCTGCCGTTCCTCACCGGCGCCGCGCCCGTCTGCTACGGCGTGCCGCTCGCCTTCCGCCCGAGGGACGCGCCCCCGCTCCGGGCGAGCGGTGAGGCAAAACAGCAATAACTAAGTGCCGGTCCGCGCAGGGCTACACTAGCTGCTTGTGCAAGTAAACGCGAGTTCACGATTTAGACTTTTACTGCGAGCTTTTGCGATTTTGATCGCTTCAAATACCGTTTCAACCGCGACACAAAACAATCGACAAAACAATACAGTGCGACCGACTTATCCGATCCATGCGAATCCATGCACTCTATCCCAGAAACGAAAACCGCTCCAAACCACAAACGCGGACCCAGACGTGACACGAGAGATGACGGGATCATGCACTTGCGCGTCGACTTGCGCGCTCGGTCCATCCTGTTCGTCAACTAACGTCGGAACTCGGATGAGGTTCCCTCTTGCGTCTTGGTCGTTGCACGTTGGTCGTAGTGCACATTGGTCCTTGCCACTCGCCTGGACGCTGAGGCAATTCGTGAAATTCGCAACGGCCCCCCGCCGCGTCTCTCAGCTGCTGCTCTTAAGCTGCCTTGTCCACGGCCAGAGGATGTGATGCAGACCTGAGACTGCTAAGCCAGTGCAACTGGAGCAATCTGCTCTGCTGCTCAATCGTCAGCCATTGGGGAATCGGTTAGCGGCTTGGCGCTGCCACATTATTGCTTGAACTTGTCCCTACGTCTGCGTTCAATTTCTTTCTTCAACGGTGCCTCCATGTCTTTCTTGGACAGGTCATCCTCCATCACACCAGCATTTTGGCACAACTGTACTAAATGCTTTTTGGGGAGATCGAACAGGTGGGCCCACTCCAGACTCGGAGCTGCTGTCGGCTGACAGCTATCAATGCATGCCCGTCGCAGATCTTTTGGAATTCCGTCCTCATTTCTCACATCGCATCCTGTTTCAAGCATTCTGAGGCGATCAGGACTGATTATGTTGCCCTTCTCAAGCAGTTTGATTAATGTTGGCCAGCTGGCACCTATCTCGTCGATCAAAATCCGCATGTCGTTCGGCTCTAATGATGTCTCGTCGCGGGTGAGATCGATTGGTGCAGTTGTCCCTCCGCATGCACGCTTCTCGCGCTGCCGCGATGAAAGTCGGCCGCCGGATTCGACGTCTCCGACCGGAGCTCCGCCTTTACGTTTGCGCGCTGGTGAATCAATCGGAGGCTCAGCCGATGGCCCCGGAAGAGGCGCGGCGGTAGCGATGTGAGCTGACATGTTATCCGCGCTTCCAGGTTGTCGCCGTAATTGCTTCCCGGTGGTCGCCGCCCGCGTATCGTAGCTGTACTCGAAGAGGCCTTGGGGCGCTACAGAAGAGGAATCGAAGGAATATTTGCTACTTCCGACGAAGTCCTCATAGCTCACAGGCTCGAGAAGCTGTTTTCCGACGGGCTGCTCGACAATCATGAGGTGAGAAGGCCACACGCGGGTTTTCTTGGTGAACTCTGAAGCTGGTAGGTTCGATCCATCGCCAATCTCAATGTCAGGCCCGCGGGTTGACGGCAGCGCGGAGAGATCGCGTATTTCGCCTCTGACGTCGGCGTGAGCCACCGTTGCGGAGAAATTCGACAGCTCCGTCTGACGAGGGCGGCGCTGAATCTTTTGCTCACGCTCGCCCAGCTTCTGAAGAATCTCACCGCAGAGTGTGTCGTCAGCACGCAGGCAGTGACGCAGAGCATCACCCGAGAGCCCGCAGTAGGTAGTAGTGCCGGATTCAGCAGCTTCTTTGAGAAGATCCTCGATGCCCTTGGCTGTCATCCAAGCGCCTCGCTTTTCTCTCAGGAGCTCTACAACCACCTTCTGAATCTTGGTCTTCTCTTCCAAGGCCCAACGCTCATGTTTCTTGTGACCATGGCCAATCTCCTCCTTGTGACGCTTCCAGTGGCTACCGTCCGCGTCGAGCACTAGCCACTCGTCTAAGTTGACGACAGAATCGTCGGTGCACCTTAGCAGATACTCCACATCATCAGCAGTAGGCTCGTCACCGTTGCCATCTTCCTTGAAGCGAACCTTGACCACCTTGCACTCATACCACGTGCGTTCTTGAGCATAGTCATACCAGATCTTCTCGGCCCGCTTTGGGAGCCGTAGTCTCGTCAGCACGTCATCGAGGCTCTCTCGGTCGCCAGACCCAGCCTCTTGGCTGCCCATCCACCACTTGGTTGGATAATTCTTTCGTTTGTCACCAAACCCGTGGCGATGGCTTCCACTGAGCTCCTTGAGCAGTTCAAGATCCTGAAAGACGCTCTCATCGCCGAAGAGCTCTTGAAGCGTCTTGCCACCTCGTACATGCTCGTCCACGAGGTCGATGAGCTTCGGGTAGCTACGCACGACGTCATAGTCCTGCTTTGGCATGAGGACTCGTACTGCAGGCTTCTTCTCCTCGTCTACCCAGCCATTACTCTCAAGAAGCTCTCGACGCAAGAATGTGGCACGTCCAGCGGTCTGTACGAGGAGGTCAAAGCTCGCTCCCTTGGTCATGAAGAGAACGAGATGGGACGGCACCCGCAGGTCCGTCACAAAGCTCTCGCCGCGCGCCATCATCGTGTAGCCGAATACTGCGATCGGATCGTTGCCTCGACCGGCATGCTCAAGCGCACACTCAAGCGCGTTGAGCACCTCATCCACACGCGCAAGACGGCCGGTCTCACCGACCTCGCGGCCTGGGCCGATGATCTTACCGCTATCGATGCTCTTGCCCCAGTCGCTCTTCGCCGTCGTGTACCACGCGCCTCCTCGCTGCCCGGCTCCAGGCGCGATGATTCTTTGCGTCCACTTAGGCAGCAGTACCTTGCCGCTCCGCGAGGATGCGACGTCAATCTCACTGCCTGACTGCATGTCGAAGTCCTCGGCGAGACGGACCACGACGCCACGCCCACAGTACACGACAGCATGCATTGGGGGGTTCTTCGCTTGCATTTCCTCAGCCTTTTCGAAGATGCTTCCCGCCGCGTACACCCTGGTGAGAGAGATGTCGAGCACCAAGCCCTTTTTCCTCCCGCCATCATTTCTGCAAGCGTCCTCGAAGATCTTCTCGACCTGCTTGTTGATACCAAGACTGTCTGGGTCGCGTGATAGGGCCGAATCGAGGAAGACCGGGCGTGATTCTATGACTTCGTCGCCCTTCTCATCAGGATGCATTTCGGGATCCTCGCTTTCGAGCGGCAAGAACTGGTTCACTCCCGAATACTCCTTCCGGGATCCCTTTGGCACTGATGTCAGAAAGACTGGGCCACGCGGCTGGGCCTTCGTCCTTGCCATCTCCAAAAAGACCGGCATGAGCGTTGCGGAAATGTTGACAATGAGCTGCGCGCCCCGATACGAGCTCGTCGTTTGTTTGAGCTTCTCAATGGCCTGCTCGAGCTTCAGGCTCCCATCTTCCGTGCGCAGCATTGCGTCAGCTTCGTCCATGAAGATGATGAAGCGGCCGTCGCCGCTGCCATCGCGCTGCAAGGATTGCAGGATGCGGTACACACTGCCCTTGGCCTCGGTAATCTGCGATGCAGTGTCAGAGACTACGATGCAATTGTAACCGATCAGCATTTCTTTCCTGACCTCTTCGCTCTTGCCCTTCTCGGCGTACGCCATGCAACGCGGGTTGAGGAGATGGCCTTGTTTGTCAGCTTTGTCCAGCTGATTGAGCGCCCGATTCACCTTGGTCGCCAGTGAGTTGCGGCCGGCGACTTTGTGGGTGATGACCACGCTCGCCGCTTGCAGCTTCTTGGCGACGCACACGCCGATGACGACGAACATGGTCTTGCCCATCTGCGTGCTACCGCCGGCGAGCATCTGCGGAATGTCGTCCGACGTGCTCAGCCGATGCGTCTTGTCGTGCAAGTAGTCCCTGATCTTGAGCATGTATTTGGGCACGTCGAAGAAGCACTGGTCCAAAATCCGATCGCGGCCAGCCTGAGCCTCTTCAGCGTCGAGGCAGCGCCACACCTCCAAAAGGCGATTGTCTGGTTGGCCGTCCTTGTAAACTAGGCCTTCGAGCAGCTCCGTAGAGTGTTGGATGGCTTCATCAGGCATTGGAGGCGTCATGCCGCCGCCGTCTTCGCCTTCCTCCTCGTCTCCACTCAGTTCGCCTCCACTCAAGTCGCCTCCGTCCTCGTCTGTGTCGGTTGGCGACGACGGCGGGTCGGGTGCCACTTCGTCGGTCTTGACAACCCCGACGGCAACGGCACGCATGTCGAGCACGCCCTGCAGCTCCTCTCTTAGTACTCGCCGCGCGTCCAAGCTCGTGCACTGCTCGTTATACGCGATCAGGATGACTCCTTCGCAGTCAGGGCAGCTCAAGTAGTCAGCCTGCTGCCCCTTATACCGATCGCGAGCTGCCTTGTTGCTGAAGAGTCGGCTATACTTCGCCTCGATGACGAAGTAGCCGACACTTCCGCGTTTCGTAGAGATGAAGTCCGGATTGGTGTTGTGACCACGCGGGTCCCGCAAGTTAGGGTATCCGGGCCGCTCCCGAACAAACTTCTTGTCTAGTGCAAACTGGTTACCGCGGTCCTCGAGTTTCTTCAGGGCGTGCTCGATGTCGGAATGAAAGCAGGGCTCGTCTCTGTCCTCTCGCTCGGGCTCATTGAGCTCGCCGCTGAGGTAGCATCGCTTCAACTCAAGAGCGAGTTCCTGCGCAAATTTCTGAGCGCCACTCTTATCCACGTCGGGCAGCTGGCTGATCCGGCTTGCAGCTGCCTCCCATTGATAATCCTGGTAGAGCTTCAGTTCTTCTTCGTGATCGGTCTTTTTCTTGCGGAGAACATAACGCTTCATGTCGAACGGATGGGCGTCGTAGCTCTTCCCCTTCCGTGTGGCTTTCTGTCGCTCACACTCTTCATCGTCGTCAACATGCTTGAGATCCCTTTTGCAATCTTCGATTGTGTCTTCGAGTTCCTCGATGAGATTCTTTATCTGCGGGTGAGGTCCCACTCGTGCAGCAGCCGCGTTGCTCATGCGAGGCGTGCGTGCGTGGGAGAGGGACGCTCCCTCACGGGAACCACAGACCAGGGGCAATCCGCGGAGAGGGACCGAGCGTCCCCGTCTACAATTCTGTTTCATCCGGGACGCTCGCTTTCTTCCGGTTGCTCATTGCGGCGCCCTATGTGAAGGTTTGCCCTCAGGAACAAGTGAAATGCCAGAAGAAAAAGGCACGGCAGTCCTCAGGGTCCGACACGTGTTCACTCTGGTCTTTCAAGACACTGTCCCGCTCGATGCAGCAGCCACCGCTACCCTTGCACACGCCGATGTTGCTAGTGCCTATGCCGACGCGCTAGAGTCTTCCGAACTCCCATCGGCGCAGGCACGTGCGGATGCGGACCGTGCGCTTGCCGCTCACCGCACTGCTCTGATTGACGCCGCTAACGCGTGGCGTCGATCGACTGCTGCAGAGGCACACTATCGAGACCGCAACACGCGTGCCTATCTCATTTCCGTCTTTGCGGGCTGGGCATCGCAGACTGTGTCAGGTCTCATTCGGGAGGGGCAGCGCGCCGCGGCTAGGACCCGCAGGGCTTTACACGCTGCCGCAGCTACTCTACGCTATGCGCCGACGACTCCACTTACTCCTGAGGAGCGGCGGGCTCTCACGGTAAAGCGCAAACGACGGCTCCATGACGATGCCGCAGCGGTTACCGCCATACGGTGTGCCCAACGAGAACGCGCTCACCTGCTGGCGACGCGTCGCCTTGCCGCTTGCCCTGGGGCAGCCGACACGGTGGAGCGCGCCCGACTTGCTGCTCGAGCGCGTCGCGCTACTGTTGTGGGACTCGACGATCAGGTACGTGATTTGCGCCGCGCTGCTGGCATGGCCAACCACGACATCCTGCGGGTAGCACACGAGGAGGCTCAACGAGAGGTACAGGAGTTTACCGAGCGCTCAAGGGCCGCTGCGCGCGCGTGGCGCGCGTCTGCGCTAGCACGGCGCAAGGGCACACGGGCGGAGTATGAAAGACGGGTGCAGCTGCTGCTCACGGGCGTTACGCCCCCACGGCGCTCGCGAGTACGAGCTGCTGCAGCCGAGGCCGCTGCCAATAGCGGCCCCATTGGTACTACTGGTATACATTCGGGGGAAGCGGGGCACCAGTCTGGCGCAGATGCTAGACCGGCGCTCTCCCTTCCCCCAATCTTCGCCGATTAACGGCCTGTGTTAATACGGGTGTTGTGTTAGCACGGGCTGTGTCGGCCACACCTCCGTCCATAGCGACAGTGGCCTCCGTGCTTGGGGGTCCGGAGAGTGTGCGCGCGTTGTGTTGAACAGCAGCAGCAGCACTCAAAGCCGCGGCGGCCGCGCGGGCGGCGGCCCCTCCCCCCATCTCGCCCGAAGAACGGCACGCGCTCACCACGCGGCGCACAGCACGGCGACGGGAAGAGGGTGCAGCGAGCGCCGCTATAC
>Ga0210245_101937_pt1 | contig 14679 bp, 12 predicted proteins | sample ChrtobMetaP3_4mM_FD_155450 | JGI IMG/M metagenome (GOLD analysis project Ga0210245, IMG submission 155450) | Chrysochromulina tobin associated microbial communities from unialgal haptophyte culture, Seattle, Washington, United States - P3_4mM | ecosystem: Host-associated > Algae > Haptophytes >...
CACCCTCGCCACAGCCACCACCGCCGCACCACCCGCCGCCGAGCCCGCCGAGCCCGCCGCCGCCGCCGCCGCCATCCTTGCCGCCCATCACGCTTCCCCGACCAGGCCGCCCACCGCCTCTGCATCCGGGCGGCGCAGTGCTGCCTCCCAAGAAGCCGCCACCCTTGCCCCCTCCACGGTCACCACCGCCACCCTCGCCACCGCCCTCGCCGCCGGCGATGAGCCTCGTCAGATTCACCCTCGAGCTCGCCGGCGACGTCTCCTCGTTCACCCCGAGCGTGCAGGCCCAGATACAGGGCGTGATCGCGGCTCTGGCGGGCGTCAACCCATCGGCGGTGGAGTTGACGATATCGCCGGGCAGCGTCATCATCGACGTGCGCATCCAGACGTACGCGGGGACGGCGGCCTTGGTGCAGTCGACGATTGCCAGCGCGACGAGCAGCCCGAGCAGCGCAACCCTCATGCTCGCAAACGTCACCGGCGTCGCAATCACCGTGCTCGCGGTCGTGACGCCACCCTTCGTCGCAAACATCTCGCCGCCACCACCGCCTTCACCATCGCCGCCCACAACCATGCCACCCAGTTCGACTGATGCGCTGGCTGCATCGGCAGTCGAGACGAGCGGCTCGATGGGAATCATCATCGGCGCCGTGGTTGGTGTGATTGCTGTCGTTGGCGCCTGCATCGGTGTCGCCATCGTGCTGCGCCGCAAACGTAGTCGGCGGCCCAAGCACAAAAGGGGGAGTGTGCAGGACCCTTCTCCGGGGATTGTCATCGAGCCCATGGCTTCACGAACAGCTTCGCGCACCAAACGCACGCTCCTCCCAGAGGCGTTTGATCGCGCGCTGCTCAAGACGCGCGTCCGACGCCTTCGGCCGATGCTGCGCCCTGGCCAGAGCTGGATCTTGCACTCGCCAGGGGTGCTGCGAGGGCCCTCGTCGGACTGCGAGATGCGCATCACGGCGGGCAGGCTCTACCTTGAGCAGAAGGACGCTTCCGACGGGGCCGATTCGAGTGGCACCTTGGAGCAATGGCCGCTCGCGGCGTTGACGAGCGTGAGGCGTCGCCGGCACGAGCTGCGCCACACAGCGCTCGAGCTCCTCATGGCCGCATCGCACTCGGGGCACCAGGCGGGCGGCGCACAAGGCTCGGTGGTGCTCGAGTTCCACAGCCACGAGGAGCGCGAGCAGGTGGTGCGCACCCTGGTCGGCCAGAAGCCACACCTCCGCCCCTTGGATGAGCAGCTGCCGGAGATGACGGAGAAGTGGCACGCTGGAGAGATTGACAACTACACGTACCTGCTGCATCTCAACGACTGCGCCTCACGCTCCTTGGACGATCTGTCGCAGTATCCCATCATGCCGTGGGTGCTCAGCGACTACAGCAGCGATGCACTCGACCTCAACGACCCTCGCCGCTATCGGCCGCTCTGGAAGCCTGTCGGCGCACTGGACGAGCGCCGCCTCGCCGCCACGCATCGCCAACGCCACGAGCTCCAGGTCGACGCCGAGGCGGGGCAGACGATTCCGCTCTACCGCACCCACTACTCTTCGCCCGCCTATGTGGCCTACTACCTGCTGCGCATCTTCCCCGAAATCACAATCCACATCCAGAGTGGCGAGTTTGACCATGAGGCGCGCTCCTTCTCGTCGGTGGACAGGACGTGGTTGAATGTCTCCGGACGCGCCACCGGCGACGTCAAAGAACTCATCCCCCAATTCTACGCGGACCCCGCGTTCTTGAGAAAGGAGAGGGGCGTCGCGCTGCCTCCTTGGTGCGAGGACGTGGTCCTGCCTCCGTGGGCGGGCGGCTCCTTCGACGAGTTTGTGCGCCAGATGCGCGCCGCGCTCGAGTCCGACTTCGTCTCGGCGCACCTGCACCTCTGGATCGACCTCATCTTTGGCAGCAAGCAGCAAGGCGCCCCCGCTCTCAAGGCGAACAACCTCTTCGAGGGCTACACATACGAGAGCGCGCTGGAGAGCGGCGAGCTCGACGCTGCCGCCCGCGAGCTCATCCACGCGTGCGTGACCGAATTCGGCCAGACACCGCCCCAGCTCTTTGCGCAAGCCCACCCTCCTCGGCGGCTTCACGTCAATGGGCTGCCGCAGCCATGGCGAGCGGCCGAGCCGAGCGCCACGCTCATCCAGGCGAATGCTCGGCGCTGGCTGGGCCGGCGCCACATCGTGGCGACCGCGGTCGACTTCTTCTTTAATGAGAAGGCCTTTCGCGGCACGGCGGCGCTTTCCATCGAGGTGCCGCCGGTTGATGTCGTGCTGCGCACCGACTACACCGACGGCTTCTCCTTCGCCTACTCCAAGCGCACTAGAGACTGGATGCTCGCCTTGGGCGCCGCGGCGGAGGCGGCCTCGGATGAGCAGGAGATTGGCACGTTTCTGGAGAGCTGCTTTCGCAGCGATGACGAACGCCGGTATGCACCATCCGAGTGCCATCCGTTCGCGAATGCGCTGCGCGAGTACTGTGGCTTCGTCTCGCAGCTGTTCGCCCAGAACGGTCGCAGCCCGGCGACGCGAATGACTGCGGCTGTGCGCCTCAAGAACCTGTCAAAGGCCGTACAGCTGGGTCTCAAGCGGATGCACGAAATAGTCGTGCGGGTCCTGCCGCCTCTGCAGGAGCCAAGGCGATCGGCGCTGGTGCGCGCGTTGGTGCTGGACGAAATCACAACACGCCTCTTTCGCCCGCTGATCATGCCCCTCATTCAGAGTGTCCACGGCGCCGACGACGCCGCCTATGCGGACAGCGTCGCCTGCTTTGCCAAGCTGCGCCCACACCACTTGGAGGGCATCGTCAACCTGCCGCCGCTTTTTTGGCTGGGCAGCAGCGACGCCGACGCGAGTAGTCACGTGCCGTACGCAACGGCGATCAAGGCGCTCTCGCACGTCTCCGCCACGTACTCAACGCGACGAAAGCTCGCCCTCCTGATGGATGTGCTGCAAGCGATCCAGCACCACGTGTGGAGCTACCACGGCATCGCCTCCCCAGAGGACCAAGCCAACGACAGGCGGCTCCGGCTCGCGGCCGACGAGCTGATCTCGGTGGTCGCGTACGTCCTCTCTCAGGCGCGGCCGGTGCTGCACCTCGGCTCGGAACTCGCATTCATCGAGCGCTTTGCCGACGACGGGTGCCTGCTTGGCGAGCATGGCTACTGCCTCGCGACGGTCCAGGCCGCCTCTGGGTTCCTCCGCACGCTGACCTGGCCCCAGATTGAGCTTGGCTTGCAGAATGTGGCGCTTCGCAAAGGAGCGGAGGCGGCGGCGGCAGAGGCGGCGGCGGCGGCGGCGGCGGCGGCGGCGCCCCACAATGCCCAGCTGTTGCACGGCGACACTGGCGCAGCCGTAGCCGCATCAATAGCCGATGCCAGCAGCTCAGGATCGAACACGCCAAAACCACCGCGAACATTCGGGCCGAGATACTCTGGAATTGTGGAGCAAATCCGGGCCCGCAAGGCGAACGGAGGCACCCCAGCTGGAAGTAGCTCAGAATCGAACGCGCCAAAATCACCGGCACCGCGAACGCTCGGGCCGAAATACTCTGCAATAGTCGAGCAAGTCCGGGCCCGCAAGGCGAATGGAGGCACCTCGGCTGGAAGTAGCTCAGAGTCGAACGCGCCAAAACCACCGTGACCGCTCGGGCCGAGATACTCTGAAGTCGCCGAGAGAATCCGGGCCCGCAAGGCGAACGGAGGCACCCCGGCTGATGCAGCGATGAACGCGGACAACACCATGAGACGCATACGCCGCGAGCAGCGGCGGGTCGTGGGAGATCCTCCAGGAGATCATTCGGGAGATCCTCTGGGAGATCCTCCAGGAGATCCTCTGGGAGATCCTCTGGGAGATCCTCTGGGAGATCCACCGGGAGATCGGATTTGAGTACTTCGGTGTGTCTGGTGTAGCGACGGCCTTGCTTGTGGAGTCTCTGTTTGAGTTTCGGTAGGGAGGGGTCTCTCTCGCTTGCTGTGTGCAGCGACGGATGGGGGGGCGCTTGACGCTTGAGACATCTTGACGGATGACGCTCCCTGCAGCCTGCACCGCACCCTCGCTCCACGCCATCCCCATCGGCCATGTGTATTCGCGATTGTTCCGTTACCAAGTGAAACTCGAATCAGTCAAATACAGTCTCAGTCATTAGTATAGCCGAGGCCGACACGCATATCGTCATGCCACATCCGGACTCTCACTCTGGGGCGTTCATGTCTTCCTGGTGCTTCGCGCTTCCCCACGGCTGCTATTCGAGTATTCGTCCTCTTCCCAATCCGAAGGCGGATCCTCAAGCGCGCCGCCGCTGTCCCGCGACTGCTCGTCATCGTCGTCAAAGGCCTGCATCCAGTTCTTGGGCTGGGCGCCATACTGGGCGCCCGCGCGGCTGTCGTGCGCCTGGGAGGTGTGCGGCCTCGTTGGTGGCGCGCCCTCCTCGAGATCCTCAAACGCGGTGGTCCAGTCGGCCGCGGCGGCCGCTGCAGCGTCCTTCACAGCGTCCTTCACAGCGTCCTCGTGGGCGCCCTTCGAGCGCGGGGGCATCGCCCCCGGCAGTTGCCCATAGTGCGGCGAGAAGGTCGCATCCCACAGCTCCGCGGCCATCAACGCCTCCTCGGCACTCGGCGGCGCCTTGAGAGCCAGCGCCATCGCTTCCACAGCAGCCTGCTCGGGAGTGAGCGCCGTGCCGGGCGCACCGGACTGGGCGTGCAGGCGCGCACGCGGGGTGGACACCGACATGGGCGCCGCCGTGGGCGTTGCCCGCCCGCCGCCACCACCACCGCCCGCCGACTTGCGACTGCGCGGACGCTGTCGGCGAAGCGTCCCGCAGAGACATCCTGCACAGCTGAGGGCGAAGGCGAGGATGACGAGGAGAGGCCCGATGAGCTCCATCGCCAGCCGCCGCCCCGATCGGATCGCCTCGAGTGCGCCGCCACCCCACGTGAACAGCAGCAGCAGCGCCGTCAGCGTCACGAGCCAGAGCCCTCGACGCGACTGGCGCCACCACGCCTGAAGCTTATCCGCCGGATGGGCATTCGCTGGCAGGGAGCGGTCCGCGCCACCGCAGTAGATGGACGCTGTGAGTGCGAGCTCGAGGAGGAGCCACACGTGCATCGGCAGCAGCGCCAAGCGCCAGCTCACGTGCAGGCCACCGTCCCCGAGCAGTGGAGGCAGCACAGTGAGCTGCGTCGTACTGAGCAGCAGCCATGCGGCGTCACGCGCCCAGCCGCCACTCGGGCTGTCGAGGCGGGTTGGGCGCGCGGCGGGCTGGCACGTGGCCGCGAGCAGCTGGCGCTCGCGCAGCGCCTCTGGCAGCCCCGACAGCGCCACTCCCCGCTGCACGAAAAGCGGTGCGAAGACATGCAACCAGGCGAGTGGCATCGCGTCAGGCCGAGTGTAACGGTCACGCTCGGCGTCGGGGCTCGTCTGATGGAGCCGATAGCACAAGAGCACGAGGAAGCTCAGCTGGAGCGCCGCCGTCGGAACGAGCTCACGCACCGCTTCGCGCGCCGCTGCGGGCGTGTCCGCGCCGGCGCCGATCACGGCCGCCATCGCCGTCGCCAGCGGCAGCGCCAGCCACAGCGGAAGGAACAGCAGCCACCACGGCACCGCGTCCAAGTAGCCGTCGTAGTGGAGCGCGGCGAGCACGAGGGCGAGGCCGAGCAGCACCACAAGCAGCGCGCCGCCCGCCACGAGCCCCGTTGCGAAGTAGACCCTCGGAGGCGAGGAGGTCGGCTCAACGGCGCCGACCGTGCGTGCAAAGCGATGAGCCTCCTCGTAGAGATGCAGCACGTCAAGCCCGAACGCATCGTAAACCTCTCGCCTTCGAGGGTCGCTCAAAATATCGTACGCCTCCGTGACCGCTGCAAACTGCGCCTTTGTGTCCTGGGCTGATTTGTCGGGGTGCAGCTGCACGGCGAGGCGGCGGTAGGCGCGCCGGACATCGTCGAGCGTCGCGTCCACCTCGCAGCCAAGCGTCCGATACAGGTCGTGCGGCGTGTAAGGCTCCATAGGATGGCCCCCGCTCAGGCACGCTCAGGCGCACTCTGGTGGGCGCCGTGATCCAGAAAAACAGGTCGCCATTTTACCTTCGCGCCAATACAGCGCGTTTTGTCAACATCTCACAGATGTTCACAGCATCCGCCCCGGGGCCAATTTGTAAGTTGTCTGCTCTGGCCTCTGCAGAGTTCCGCCCCTACGCATGGTACGAGCGTTCGAGGTGCATGCCCGCGCTCGGGCCGGCGACCACATGCGCGAGGGTCATCTTGGTGTCCGCGCCCTCCCTCCCCGCCGCCCGGAGCGCCTCGACCGCCTCACCGAGCAGCTGGCGCTCAAACTCGAGCAGCCGCCGCGCCACCTCCGCTTCCGTGGAGCCATGCTTCATCATCATCGTGCTGAGCGCCGTACCGAGCGCGCCCCCTCCCATCCCCTCGGCCCCCTCCGCGACGGCCGCGTCGTACCGAGCGCTCAGAACGGCGCCCTCGGCGATGGCGTCGTCGTGGCGCCGCTTGTGGGCCTCGAGCAGCGCGATCATGTGCTCCCTCGCGAGCGCCTCATCTCGGATGGGCCGCTGCAGGTTGAACTCGCGTCTCCATGCGCCGAGTAGGGGGCCATCAACGCCCTCGCCCTCTCCATTGCAGCCATCAGCCCCCTCGCCCTCCGCCGTCTTGAGCGCCGTCTTGGGCGCCGTATTGGGCACTTGTACGATGGCCGCCGCCTCGGCCACCTCGTCCTCGCGCACGAGCATCGCCCGCACCGCCGCGAACAGCGGGCATGCCTCGAGCCGATGATCGGGCACCCACCTGTGGGGAGTGAAGGGCGTCGTGGTGAGCACTTGCATGCAGCAGAACAGCGGGCATGCCTCGAGCGGTTGATCGGGCACCCACCACGCATGCATCGCTTCGTCACATCCGATGGCTGCCTGGGCGGCGGCAAGCTCGATGCGCCACGTGTCAATGGCGGCGGTCGGCGTGGCCTTGCCCTCGCCGCCCCCACCGCCCCCGCCGCCCTCGCCGCCGCCGTCGCCACCCCATCGGCCCAGCGCGATCGCGAGGAGCTCGTGCGGGGTCACGGGCACCTGTGGGGAGGGGAGCGCGTCGTGGTGAGCACTTGCATGCGAGGAGCTCGTGCGGGGTCACGGGCACCTGTGGGGAGGGGAGCGCGTCGTGGTGAGCACTTGCATGCGCGCACCTCGGCGGTGTGAAGCACACCGCCGGGCGTCGTGGTGAGCACTTGCATGCGCGCACCTCGGCGGTGTGCAGCACCGACGTCGCGTCAAAGAAGCCATAGCGCTCGAAGAAGTCGAGATAATCGCCCTCGTCCACCGAGATCGAGATTGCATCTCCCGCCGAGAGCGTGAATTCCGCATGTAACGCCACGCACGTCGCGTCGGCGCCAAGGCGTAAGGAGGCCACCGGCCCAACCTGATGAGGAAGGCAATCATAGGTCATCATAGGCAATCAGAGGCAATCAAGGTGAGTGGTTCACAGGAGGCCACCGGCCCAACCGAGGCATGCGCGGCGAGGTCGATGAGCGGGCAGAGGGCGAGGCCGTCGAGGCCCTCCACGCGGCGTGCACGTGTCTGCGTGAGAAGCGCCGCCCAACGGAAACGAGCTTCGTCCCAGTAGACAATCGAGAGGTTCAAAGCTGACAGCACAGCCAGTCGCTCCGCCTCCACCCGTCGCCGCCACGCGCGCGCGCGGTGCCACGCGACGCAGTGCCGCAGGAGGCGCGCCGCGGCGCTGCCCTCCTCCCAAGCGGCCAACATGGCTGATTCGAGCCGCTCGGGCGGCGCCAAGCGCGCAAAGTACGCCGCGCGAGCGTCGGGCAGGCAAGCTGGGGCTTCTTGGGCGCGTAGGCATGTGTTGGCGGATGGGCTGCTCGCGTCGTGTCGAGCGGATGGGCTGCTCGCGTCGTGTCGAGCGGATGTGTCAAGCAGCCGCAGCAGCGCCACGAACAAGCGCCCATCCTCACGCACGGCAACGCTCGCCTCGTCGCTCGCCTTCTCCAAGCCGCCCAACGCCTGCACGCGCGCCACCACCGCCGCCCACTCGGGCTCCGGCACCTCGGATGCCAAGACGCACGCCGCGAGGGGGATGGAGAGTAGCGTGTCGCCGCACGCACAGCCGGCGCCGGCATGCAGTGAGGCGCCTCGGGCAGAGTTGGGGCGTACCTGTGGGGAGTGGAGGGCGTCGCGGTGAGCACTTGCATGCAGCCGCGGGCAGCGTTGGGGCGTACCTCGAGGGTGTGGGAAGTGGCCAACGTCGCCAGCGCGGCCGTCGCATGCGCGGCGCGGTCATCGGCCTCGAGTACAGCCCACATGCGTACCCTCCGATGCGCCACCCACGCCGCCATCGCCTCTCGCCGCACCACCGCCTCGGCCACCATCCCATGCTGTCTGAGGGCCGCGTTCAACGCCGACGCCTCCCGCGCGAGCTCCGGCGTCTCGAGCCAGCACAGCCTCGCGCACCTGTGGGGAGGGGGGGAGGGCGTCGTGGTGAGCACTTGCATGCAAGCAGTCTCGAGCCAGCACAGCCTAGCGCACCGAGAGCGCAGCACGCGACCGAGCTCCGCGAGCTCCGCGTGGTACGCGAAGAGGGCGGCGGCCCCGGCCGCGGAGAGCGCTGTGCTGGGCACGGGCCGCGAGTCGAGCCACGCACGCAGCCACGCGGGATCGAGGAAGACGACCGCGTCCGCGCCGTGGTGAGCGTCCGCGCCGTGGTGAGCGTCCGCGCCGTGGTGAGCGTCAGCGCCGTGGTGAGCGTCCGCGCCGTGGTGAGCGTCAGCGCCGTGGTGAGCGTCAGCGCTGTGATGAGCATCAGCGCCGGTCGCTCCGCCGCCACGGCCGCTGTCGGCGTCGCCGCTGCCAGCGTCTCCGCCGCTGCCAGCATCGCCGCTGTTGTCAGCCCCTACGCTGGTCGTCGGCGTGGTCGTCGACGTGGTCGTCAGCGTGGGTGGCGTCGCGCGCCATCCCGGGCGCCATCGGAGGTCGAGCCGCGTGTCGGCACTGTCGAGGGTGGCGTTGGCGGGCACGGTGGGCGTCGTCGGCGGGCTCGGCATTGGCAGCCGTGCCGCGAGCGCCGGGCGCGCGCCTGTGGGGAGGGCGAGGGCGCCGTGGTGAGCACTTGCATGCGCGCACCTCGGCGGTGTGCAGCACCGCCGGGCGTCGTGCTGAGCACTTGCATGCGCGCACCTCGGAGCATCTCATGCAGCCCCATGGCGAAGGGGAAGTTGTGATCGACCAGCTGTGCCCATAAGCTTATGGAGCCTGAGCGCGGCTGAGCGCATAGCGCGGCTGGGGCCATGAAGTTCTGCGAGACGGCGGAGGTCCACTCGAGATTGACGACGGCGTGATGCCAGCCGGCTGGGATGAAGACCATGTCGCCCGCCCCCTGCACGCACCTGTGGGGAGGCGAGGGCGCCGTGGTGAGCACTTGCATGCGCGCACCTCACGAAGACCATGTCGCCCGGCCCCTTGCACGCACTCGAGCATCGTGAGCTTGCCCGCCACCGCGCTCCGCTGCAGCCGCGGATGCTCATCCAAGAACCAGCAAACGGGCAGCTGATGCTTTCCTTGGGCAAAGTGCTCGAGACCGTGCACGGCCATGTCGGTCTCGGGCGCGAGCATGCACCAGCGCTTGCGCCCGGCCAGGCACACGTTCCACGCGCTCGTGCACAGCGGGTCCACGTGCAGGAAGGTGCCGCTGCGCGCGCCGCCAAAGAAGCAGTAGCGCGCGCGCTTCGAGCCTGGGATCTCCGCGAGGAGGTCGTCGGCGAAGAAGGAGGGCGGCGCGAAGTCGTCGAGCAGCGCCGCGCGCTCGCCCTGGAAGCTGCGCTCCACCAGGTAGTATGGCGAGTCGGCCGCGTTGTTCGCTGCGTACTCCACGTACTCGCGCAGCGGCAGCCGCACATCATCAGCAAGGTCCATCTCAAAGTCGCCATAGTGCGCCACGAGCGCCTCGGCGCTCGACCACCGCTCGGCTGCGCGCCAGCCCCACGCCTTGGCGGCGCCGCGCATCACAAAGGGCGTCGTACGCGCGCTCAGGCTCGCCGCGAGAGGCTGCTCCGCCGCATCCACGCGGAGCTCCTCCATCGTCGTCGCCGCCGGTGGCGCAGCACCCAGGCTATCGACAACGCGGACGGCCTCCTCGCCACGCTCACGAATGTTGTGCAGAGTCGAGCTGCCGAGCGGCTCCAGCCAGCGTCGGGCCATCGGCGAGGTTGGCTCCGAGAACTCCATGTTCACTATGAATACACAGCGACGCGTCGGTATCTCCGGAAAGAGAAAGAGCGGCGAGACCCATGTATGAACTCGGGAGGGAGCGCGCCCGCCGACATGGGCGGTGGACCCCCAGATGTCCGCGCGGAACTAGGCGTGAATTTGCGAGGTTGGCGCGAAACTTCGCCTGTTCAACACAACGCGCTTCGAAGCACGATTTCTTTTTGTGAAGGTGCGTGCAAAAATGCATAACCTCTTGCTGTCTGCAGCGAGCGGCTACCCGGATAGAATGGACTGCTCGCAGGCCTTGACTGTGGGCAACACCATCATGTTTGACATATCCAAAAGCGATTCCCTGAGCACGGCCTCCTTTGTCGGCAAGGCGTGCGGCGGCACGTTCACCGCCGGCGAGACGCTCACCGCGACAACAAACGCGCCAGGCCAACACCTTATGGAGCTCACTGGCGGCGCGACGTTCACTGGCGGCAAGTGCGACGGGTTGCGCATCGACAATGCTAACTCCGCGACCGTCTCGACGACGGGCGCCGGCGCCGGCGCCACGATCGCCCTCTTCCTATTCGATACCTTCTCCATCGCGCCCAAGTTTGAGACGGGCGGCTCGTCGGCCAAGGTCGAGCGTCATGTGGCGCCGGAGCCCTTGGCGGACACTTCCGCCTCGCCGAGCCCTAATGCGTCGACGATCGTGGGCACGGAGCTCACCCACAGCCTCGACGACGGACCCGCGTTCGTCGTCTGCATCTCGGCCGCCAACTTGCCCCTGGCGGGCCGCCTCACGGCGTGCATCATCAACGACGGCTCATGCCCGAACACGATATCGCGCCCGTACCTGTCCACCGCGGTCGGCGGCACTGGCCTCTACCGCATCCCGGCTGGCAACTCCACCATCGACCCGTGCGCCTTCTACCGCGCTGCCGCGAGCACGCGCGCCGGGCGTCGTGTCTGGCGTGACTCGCGTCGTGTCGGGCGTGACTCGATGACGGCCGACGACGGGCTGCGCAAGGGCGCGCGCCAGGTCTTTGAGGTCGCGCTCGAGGAACCCTTCATCGAGGGCAAGGTCGGGGACGCCGACGTTAAGTACGAGTACTCGTTCCCGTACGGCCAGACGAATGTGAATGAGGATACGGCGGGCGGCGACCCCGTCGAGGAAGCGGCAAAAAGGGGCGGGGTGCCTCTGCGGTGGGTGGAGCGCTTCGACGGCGCACTCGTGCTGCTCGGGCTCGGGTTGCTCGGGTTCATCTTGGTTGCAGGTTGCTCGGAGCAGGATCGGTGCAGACCAAACAAGCGCTCCGCGAGTCGGTCGAAAACCAATCGCTCCTACCGTAACAAGTGGTTCGAACTGGCCTTGCTCGCGCACTTGGTCCCGCGCGTCGCCGACGCACAGAGCGCCTACTTCACCGTCGCCTCCGGCCCATGCACCGTCGATCCGAGCGCCCCGAACTGCATTCGCTCGCCCAACTTTCCGTCGAATTACGGCGTCAACGAGGCGTGCTCCATCACGTCGACCGCGCTCGCCATTGGAAGGCCCCTGACAGCGACCTCCTTTGTTACGGAGGCTGGTTACGACTTTCTCTACATGCCTAGCCACCCGTCAGGGACGTTGACGGCCTTCTCAGGATCGACCGGACCTTCCAATTTCATCTTGGGCCCGGGGACGATCCAATGGTCTTCAGACAACAGAGCCACCAGTACCGGCTGGCGAGTGTGCGTGCCGCTTGCGCCGCCGTCGCAGCCGCCGCCGCCGCCGCCGTCGCTGCCGCCGCCGTCGCCGCCGCCGCCGTCGCCGCCGCCGTCGCCGCCGCCGTCGCCGCCGCCGCCGTCGCCGCCGCCGTCGCCGCCGCCGTCGCCGCCGCCGTCGCCGCCGCCGCCGTCGCCGCCGCCGCCGTCGCCGCCGCCGCCGTCGCCGCCGCCGTCGCCGCCGCCGTCGCCGCCGCCGCCGTCACCGCCGCCGCCGCCGCCGCCGCCGTCGCCGCCGCCGCCGTCGCCGCCGCCGTCGCCGCCGCCGTCGCCGCCGCCGCCATCGCCGCCGCCGTCGCCGCCGCCGTCGCCCCCGCCGCCCTCGCCTCCGCCGTCGCCGCCGCCGCCGTCGCCGCCGTCGCCGTCGCCGCCGCCATCGCCGCCGCCGCCGTCGCCGCCGCCGTCGCCGCCGCCGTTGCCGCCGCCGCCGTCGCCGCCGCCGTCGCCGCCCGACGTTGGGTTCTCCCCCTCGACCATCGCGACGAACTCACCGATCACCCTCAGCGTTCTCGGCAGCTTTGCATCCCCAGGCGACACCCTCGTCCTCCTCCCGGCCGGCACGCCCGACTGCACCGGCGCCGTCCACGCCTTCTCCACCTCCGGCGGCCTCGTCAGCTCCTCGAGGACCCTGACCGTGACCATCGGCGTGAGCGGCACGTACAAGACGTGCATCTCGCGCCTCACCGGCCCAACGCTCGACTCGCAGTTCATCTACCTCAACGGGCCTCGGCTGATCGTTGCGAGCGCGAACGCCTACTTCACCGTCACCTCCGGCCCATGCACTGTCGATCCGAGCGCCCCGAACTGCATTCGCTCGCCCAACTTTCCGTCGGAATACGGCAGATACCAGCTACCCTGCTCCATCACGTCCACCACGCTCGCCATCGGAAGGCCCCTGACAGCGACCTCCTTTAACACGGGCGGCGCGTCGTACGACTCTCTCAACATACCTAGCCACCCGTCGGGCACGTTGACGAGCTTCTCAGGATATTATATATATAACGGGCCTTCCAATTTCATCTTGGGTCCGGGGACGATCACATGGTCTTCAGGCTACTACAGCAACACCGGCTGGCGAGTGTGCTCGCACTCGTGGCCGCCGCCGCCGCCGCCGCCGCCGCCGCCGCCGCCGTCGCCGCCGCCGCCGTCGCCACCGCCGTCGCCGCCGCTGAACACACTGAGATTTACCGTCACCTCCGGCCCATGCACCGTCGATCCGAGCGCCCCGAACTGCATTCGCTCGCCCTACTTTCCGTCGAATTACGGCGTCAACGAGACGTGCTCCATCACGTCGACCGCGCTCGCCATTGGAAGGCCCCTGACAGCGACCTCCTTTAATACGGAGGCTGGTTACGACTATCTCCACATACCTAGCCACCCGTCAGGGACGTTGACGGCCTTCTCAGGATACACCGGACCTTCCAATTTCATCTTGGGTCCGGGGACGATCCAATGGTCTGCAAACCTCTATCACGCCTCCACCGGCTGGCGAGTGTGCTCGCACTCGTGGCCGCCGCCGTCGCCGCCGTTGCCGCCGCCGCCCCCGTCGCCGCCGCCGTCGCCGCCCGACGTTGGGTTCTCCCCCTCGACCATCGCGCCGAACACACAGATCACCCTCAGCGTCCTCGGCAGCTTTGCGTCCCCAGGCGACACCCTCGTCCTCCTGCCGGCCGGCACGCCCGACTGCACCGGCGCCGTCCACGCCTCCTCCACCACCGGGGGCCTCGTCAGCTCCTCGAGGACCCTGGCCGTGACCTTCGGCGTGAGCGGCACGTACAAGACGTGCATCTCGCGCCTCACCGGCCCAACGCTCGACTCGCAGTTCATCTACCTCAACGGGCCTCGGCTGATCGTTACGATGCCGACGTCGCCAACGGCTGCCACGTCGGTCGAGGCCCTCGCTCAACAGATTGCCGCTCTCTCTGCCAGCGTGGCTGCCCTGTCCCCTCTCTCTGCCAATGTAGCTGCTCAGAGCAGTGCTCTTGCGACTCAGAGCAGTACTCTCTCGACTCTCTCTGCCAGTGTGGCTGCCCTGTCCCCTCTCTCTGCCAATGTAGCCGCCCTTTCGGCAGCCCTCTCATGCGGCGCGGGCGGCCGCCGGCTGGAAACGGACGCGTCTTCCGCAGCCTCCGTGCTATCAGAGCCATCGGGGCCATCCGAGTCCACCACTGCACAGACAGTCGTGGACGACTTCCTGAGCCTCCGCCCCGACCTTGCCGGGACGCTCACCGCGGAGCAGCGAGCGGGGATGGAGGAGCTCGGGCAGCATTTTGGGCTGCCGGCGCTCGCGTAAGGCGATCGAGCGTCGGCATCCCATCGCCTAGTACCCCATCCGTCATGACATCCGCATTCGCTCTATCGGCGGCGCTGTTGTCCCGCCGTCGTCTTCAGGGGAGTACGTGCCCGCTCGCCGCTCTTGCAAGCCGGTGCTCCTGCGGACCGTTACAGTACCCGCCAGCTCCACCCTCGCTGCCGCCGCCGCCGCAGCCGCCGTCCCCATCCCCGCCGCCACCGACTCTGCCTCCGTCGCCTCCACCTCCTTGGCCGCTGCCGCCCTCGCCGCCGCCGCCTCCATCCCCACCGCCGCCTTCGCCACCACCACCGTCGCCGCCCCCGCCCTCTCCACCTCCACCCTCTCCACCGCCGCCCTCACCGCCACCGCCCTCGCCACCGCCCTCGCCACCGCCACCGTCGCCGCCGCCTCCTTCTCCGCCG
>Ga0210245_101943_pt1 | contig 14640 bp, 21 predicted proteins | sample ChrtobMetaP3_4mM_FD_155450 | JGI IMG/M metagenome (GOLD analysis project Ga0210245, IMG submission 155450) | Chrysochromulina tobin associated microbial communities from unialgal haptophyte culture, Seattle, Washington, United States - P3_4mM | ecosystem: Host-associated > Algae > Haptophytes >...
GGGTGCGGTGTACGTTGCAATTTGCATGGGTGTATTGGTGAAGGCCGGGCGAAACGCGGGTTCGGTCAGCGTTGCAGTTCGGTCCGCGTCCGCAGCGCGCGCCAGCGGGCACAGACCCGGGGCGAATAACGCGAAATACGAACCGCACTAGAGACACACACACAGCCAACCTACTCTTCGGCGGCGCGACGCCCCCAGTCTCTAAGGACTAAGCGCGCGCGCGCGACCGGGCCGCGACGCCGCCGCAGGGCCGCCGCCGCGCCTCTTCGCGCCATACGCTCGCCCTCGAAGGCAATGCCTTCGACTCCGGGGCGGCAGCCTGCGGCCGCACCACGCAGCCGGCGGAGGCGTTAGGCGGGCGTTCGGCGGGCGGCAGCCTGCGGCGCACACGCAGCCGCGCTCTGCACTGTCGGTAGACGCGCCCTTTGGCGCGCCCCCCGAAAGGGAACGCAAAATAAGTCACTCGACGCCGCCGTCGCGTGACGAGCGACGGCATCGAGTAACCAGCTAACCACAGTGTCATGGCGAAGACGAGGGCAACACGGTGAGCCATCGGGAGGGCGCCGCGAGCGGGACTATGGGCGAGCAGGGACCAGGGAAGCACGCGCCGCCGCCAAAGGAGCGCCCACGCTCGCCCATGCGCCGCCAGGCCACGATCAGGAGCCAGGAGAGGTGTGCGCTAAACGCTCAAAACCATGGTGATCGTGCCGCAACGGCACAACTCGGCACAAGCCGAGGCCAACAGGGCGTGGTCGGGGACCCTCTAAAAGAGCCACACGCCAATGGGCGCGACATGGAAATGCATGGAACCCGGACAATCAGCATATCACGCGATTCCTCGAAAACGGAGGTGCGGGGCGCGGCCGAGTGCGGGGCAGCGCGCGCGGCGACAGGCCATGGCGCGCACCGGTGAGCTGCGCGACGGTCTCGGCCTCCTCGTAGCCCGCTTCCGGCGGCACCATCTTGTCGCCCGGGGCGTGAGAGCCACCGCGGCCTCGGCCTCCTCGCGCGAGAAAAAGAGGCCCATCGCACCGCCGCTTGTCCGTGGCCTAAGTGTCCTGTGGTGTGCTTCACTTCCGTGTGGTGGTTACAAAAAGTTGGGAAACCTCAGGGGGGGGCGTTGCCCCCCGGAGGGGGGGCGGCCCCCCCCGGAGGGGGGGGCCACTTAGGCCACGTGTTTAGGGGCCAGCCTGTGGGGTGCTTCACTTCCGTGTGGTGGTTACAAAAAGTTGGGAAACCTCAGGTGCCCCCCGGAGGGGGGGCGGCTCCCCCCGGAGGGGGGGGCGCACTTAGGCCACGTGTTTAGGGGCCAGGGCCGGACCGACGTTTGTGGACTTCCAATTATGGCGGCCTCTTCAATGCCGTCCTGGCCGTCAACTCTGCTCACAATCAGCTTCGATGGCGATATCAACGAGCTTGGCCCTGGCTTTCAGCAGCTCGTGCCTGACTGGTCGATGTCGCAGCGCGTCGATGTCGCAGACGTCGAAACACATCTTGGCCCGCGACTAGGTGGCGCTCGTCCGGCTCGTGCTGTTCTCGGGTGGTGCAACAGCACGCATGGCATTGTGTACCTGGCGGGTGGGGGTCAATTCGAAGCCGATTATTATGTGCGTCACGCTCACTTGGGCAGCAGCCCCTGGCCAGAGGTACCTCATGGTCAGCGGAACCGCACCAACTTTTTGCACTTCGTCGAGGCGCCGGCACACTTTGAAGGGCCGCCGCTTGCGCACGGCTACCAAGGGTTTGTCGCCAACACACGCGAGGCTACGATTTGGAGGCCTTTGATCACCTTAGCTAACGTGCACGAGGCGGTGCGCGGACTGGCGTTCAATCCTTCACGCGACACAATCGGCATCTGGACTGACCACTGCTATCCACACACGCGGCGGGGGCTGATCAGCGAGCTCGTTGCGAGCAACATGCCCGTGCGCTCGTTCGGCAGGTGCCGCCACAACACAGGGCTACTCGGTACACCATCGCAACACACGATGTACAGCCGACTGGAACGGCCGGAAGACGACTGCCGTAGCAATCGGATCATAGTGGCCATCGAGAACAACAATTGTGTCGACTGGGTGTCCGGCAATCTGCTCGCGGCGCTCCGATGCGGCGCAATACCACTCCTCTATCAGATCAATGGCCTGCCCGACTATGCCTCGCTCTATGGTCCCTTTCCTCACATCAACGCCTCGCGGCTCGGATGGCAGCAGGAGGTTGAACAAGTGATGCGGAACGACTCCTATTATCACGAACTCCTTCACCGTTATAAGAAGCTGCAGCGCGCGGCCTCCGCCACCTCCGCCGCCATCTCAGCATCCGCTGGCGGCGCCACCACTCGCGCTCCATCGACGTTCATCGCGCATGGTGATAGCTCCTACCACTGTGCCTGGTACGACAAAGCGGTGCGTACGTCTTCTCAATGCCATCCAGTAATGACCTCTGATTGCCCCTAATGACCTCTGATTGCCTCCCTCATCAGATGGTGCGTACGTCTCGTCGCCGTGAAGTGAGCTGGACACGTTGTGTGTACTGCGACGGAGAGGTGTCGGCGAACGACCATGAGTGCTCCAAGGTGCATTCGGATGGGAACTGTGAGCCCGACCAGTACTTACACACCACCTGCCCACACCAGCTGCCGGGGTATGCCTCGTTCAGCGGTCGGGCCGCGGGCAGTCCGACCTTGCCTCTGCGGAGCAAGTGGCCTCTCGAGGCGACCCCTGCGCCCGACTCTCTCGGGAAGTGTGAGGGCGATTGCGATGATGACATGCAATGCGCCGGCTCGCTTTTCTGCTTTCAGAGACTCAAAAATGAGAGGGTCCCTGGCTGTGACGACCTGGGTGATGTGAAGCCTGGGTGGGACTACTGCACTGATGCGGTGCATGCAGTGGAGCAGCCGATTGAGCCATGGCGCAAATGCACCCACTGCGCGGAGTCGTGATTCATGAAAGATCGCCGCCGCGTTGACGCGGATTCGTGCCGCTCGGGTGTGAACGTTGAACAGGGAATGTTGAGGTGGTCCCCATGTTCGCGTTTACGCCGGCGCGCGATCCCGACGGCGCGCGCCGCGACCCGGACGCTTATGTGCGACCGTGTGCACTTCAATGTCAATTGACAGCTCTGTAGTCTGTTGTCCTCTTTTAACGACCTACCCAAACTGTGCTAACCTACCCTGCGTACCATTGAAGTATGATGGCCTTGTTGCGCATGGTTGATGATAAAAGGCCATGATGACATCTCGAATCTATGGTCGATGAGCGTATGAACACATGACATTGTGTGGAACTACGGTAGAATCCAAACGGATCCCCCCCTCAGACACCTCCCCACCTCCAAGCACCGTCTGGTAAGTTCCATCGTCGGAGCACTTGCGCCCCTCACCAGAGCTCTCAGCCCGTCACGGTCACGGAGCAGTCCCACGGTCCTTTCGTTTGTGGCGGCCGCGCCACCGGGTCTTCGGAGATGTTGAGAAACCGATAGCTGGCTGTGGGCAGGCCCGTGGGCGTTGGAGTCAGTGTGACCTGCACGAGCGTGCCCGAGTCGCCGTTGTCGTACCCGACGCAGCTGATCGGGCGCTTGAAGTCATTCCCCACACAGACTAACGGCGCGGCGCTGTGGTAATTGTCCATGATGGAGGCGGCCGTCACCGTAAAATAGCCGCTGCCAGGTGCCCACCCGCTGTCATCGAGGGTGGCATGGAAGGACGTGGAAGAAGAGCCTCCTTTGCGGCACTCGAGCTGCCGCATCGCGCCCGCCACAGCGCGCGCCACAGCGCGGTCGGTCCGCTCGACGGCGATGTAATAGATGGCGTCATCGGAGAGGAACGCCCTCGGGTCCGTATAGCTCCAAGTGGCACTCGTGGCGGTAAACTCGATCTTGTCGTCGTAGCCCTCGATGCCCGTAGTGGGGAAAGAGTTGAAGCCCCTGTAGGCGTAGAGCGTGTACTGGTGCCCCGCGGTGAGCCCACTCACCTAATGAGGGAGACCATCAGCATGCCATCAGAGGCAATCAGCATGCAATGAGGGAGGCAATCAGCATGCAATGAGGGATCCTCCAGTGCCCAACGGCCACTCACGTTCACACGTGCATGCATCGGTACTGGCTTCTGCCCTTCGCGCGGATCGGGCTCCAAGTCGCGGAGGACGTCGATGCGCACGGGGAGTTCCTTATTAGGGAGGCTCGCCTCAGTGCGCGCAAAACCGTGCACAGCGATCCCGTAGGTCACGTCCTGGTCGAAGCACGGGTAAGCGCAGCTACGGCTCGGGTCGGCCTCGAGACAATTACCTAATGAGGGAGATCATCAGCATGCAATCAGAGGCAATCAGCATGCGACCATACCATTCATCGAGGGAGCAATCAGCATGCAATCAGAGGCAATCAGCATGCAACCACACCATTCATCGAGGGAGCGTCTTCGAGGCTGCCAAAGGTGCGATAGTAGGTGACGAGCTCGCCTTCGTCCTCGTCGCTCAGGTGGGCTATCCAGTCGTCCTCATACACCGTCGGGTCGCTCAGGCTACGGTTCGACCCGATCCCAAGCACGGGCTCATGGTGGTTGAAGTGCCCTCCGCCCGGGCAGCTGCGCGCCCCGTACGGCGTGTTGCTCGCCCCTTTGAGCATCGGGACCCATACGAGGCCGACGCCGGTGACGAGGTGCGATTTCATCCACCGCTTGAACGCACTCGCCTGCGGCTTCGGCTGCGAGTAGTCCCACACGTCGCACCGCAGCCGGAGGCCCGAGCAGGTCTGCGCGTAGTTCTCGGGTCCGACCTCACAGCCCAAGGGCGCGGTGCTGATGCACTCGGTGTCGTTTTTGCTCTGGCAGATGGTGCTGTTTGGGCCGTTGCCGTGGCCAAAGCACGGCGCCCCGATGTTCGCTTTGCGAACGAGGTCCTCCGACACCCAAGCGCCGTGAGTCATCATCAGCGTTTGCAGGGAGAACGCCCCACAAAAGCCGCCATTGTAGTTCCATTGCTGACGCGGGTGCTCCAAGTTGGCTCGGACAAACTTGGCTGGTGGCGGATTGCACACCGCCGGAGGGGCGCAAGTCGGGTTCGGGTTAGCTGCAAGGATGAAGGCCCCGATCATCATAAATGTGGTGAGAGAGAATGAAGTCGAGCGTTGTGACGAGTTTGATAAGCAAACATCTCGTCTTTCCACAGCCCGCGGTAGCAGAAGTGCGTCCACAGCCATGGTAATAAGTGTCCTGTGGGTGCTTCCGCTTCCGTGTTGTGGTTACAAAAAGTGTGGAAACCCTCAAAGGCGGCCCCCGCCCGGAGGGGGGGGCCACTTAGGCCACGTGTTGACGTGTTTAGGGGCCGGGTGACGAGCAAACTTCTCGACATCCACAGCCCGCAGAAGCAGAAGTTACAGAAGTGCAAGCACAGGGATCAGCCCTCTTTGTCGTTTCTCGTTTGTCCTCTTCATGTCATGTTTCGGCAAAATGACTGGTTAATTTACAGAAGCTCCTCTCGTTTAGCGAAGGCCACCTTCCTGCGAATAGCAAAGCATCCATGTGCGGTTCTGTGTGCACCCGAGGCGCACATTTCGTCAAAATCCCTTGTGGTCCAAGTTTCGTCTGAATTTGTCTTCTGCCGTCGACGCATGGATGCTGTCCTCATGAACGTCGACCTGGATGGCTCGGTCCAGCTGCGCCCTGCCAAGGGCAAGGAAAAGAGCGCGGCAAAGCTGACGGGCCTCGCCGCTGCCGCCATCACCCGCCGGAATCGCCTCCCGGTCATGCGCGAGCGCTCCGACGACTCATCATCGGAGGAGGAGCAGCAGCAGCAGGCTCGCCGCAGTCCGCTCGTTGTGGAGGTGGAGCAGCGCCGCGCCGCGGCGAGGGCCTCGCACCCTGAGTTGGTGCAGCGCCGCGCGAGGACGGCATACCGCTCCGTCATCGGCAACCGTCCGGTCAGCGTCATCGTCAAGAAGCCGCTGCCTCACCCTGCTATGAGGACCACCTCCGCTGGGTCGCAAGAGGAGCCGCAGGGGCTGCATCGCGCCGCCGTGCGGCGCGCCTCGGACGAGGCGTTCGATGCGTATGCGGCGGGCACTTTGGCGATTGCGCCGTCCGGTTTGCCACTGCGCCGAACTCGAAGCGATATGAGTGCCGAGACGACTATCGAAGATCGAAAGCCGAGCGCCACCTCCTCGTACCCTGTGTCCCATCTCGAGGCGGCCGCGGTGGCGCCCTGTGCCGCCGCAACGGCTCCTCCGATCCCAGTGCTGCTGCGCCCGCTGCCCTTGACGCGCTCGGGCTGCTCAAGCCTCACAGAATTCCTCACGATCGAGTGAGGTGCATGCATTCGGCTGAGTAGGGCGGACGGCGGCGGACGAAATTGGACGCAACGGAAACGAAACTGGACGACCGGAGGAGAGCCCCGGGGGCCGAGTGACGATAACTACGTGACGGTAGACGGAGACCGTCGTCATACACCGATCAGAGCATGAATGTGCACGCCAGCGGCATGATTGCATCGCTGGTGTTCTCGCGCGCATGTAGGGCGCCAGTTGCGCCACCGGAGCGTACTAAAAAAGTATTAGTACTGAACAGTGGGTCAAGGTCATGACTAATGTATTACAGTCAGTGCTCTATTTTTGGTACTGTTACTCTAGCATGTCTGGATGGAGCAACTGCGCGGTAAAACAGCAAACCGGGTCGGGGCGACGCGCGCCCCAATTGGCGCGCCCCCCCGCGGCGCGGCGCGCGGTGTAGTAGTACCGTACACCCGGCGGCGGATGCGCGGATCACGCTTTCGCTTAGGCACGCGAGCAGCGCGCGGAGCCGGGACGAGATCCGATCGCGTTCCCGCGCGCCGCGGCCGCGGACACGTATCTTCTCGCCGGCTATGAGCTAACGGTAAGAAACATTCCGACGATACACCGCGCGTGCGGGACGCGGCGATCTCGGTCCGGGCCGACGAGAGCAGTTACGAACAGTACGCTCGCGTCAACGTTGAAGACCGTACTACGTACACAACTAATCGTACAGCCCACCCGCCGGGCGCGAGGCTGCGGCGCTGCTGGTGCCTGCGCTCACCCCGCTCGCGACGGCGCCGATGAGCTTGGCCATCTGGCGGAGCTCTTTGGGGATATCGGCCTTCTTGAGGCCCTGCCATCAGCGGTGTAATCACAGCCAATTAGCGGCTCGGGACATGAGGAGGGCGATGAGAGGGGCCTCTCACAGCGGCGCAATCCGCGCACCGATTCCTTGAGAATCTTGACGAGAGCGCCCGCATGCTTCGCGTCCGCCGCCGCCATGAACGTGACTGCGAGCCCCTTGGCGCCCGCCCGACCCGTGCGCCCGATCCGGTGAACATAGTCCTCTGCCTTATTAGGAAACTCGTAGTTAATCACGCGCTCGACGTCCTGCCGATCAGGAGCTCATCAAGAGCTCATCAAGCGGTCATCAAGCGGTCATCAAGCGCACTCAAGCGCACTCAGAGGCCCCTTACCGGTATGTCGAGGCCGCGCGCGGCAACGTCCGTCGCGATGAGCACTGGCACCACGCCGCTGCGGAATTCGGATAGCGTGCGCTCGCGCTCCGACTGGTCCTTATCCCCGTGCAGCGCGGCGCACGTGTGCTCGCGCCGTAGTGAGCGCGCGAGCGTCTCGCACGTCTTCTTCGTCGAGACGAAGACGAGGACGCGCGCCGTCGCGGGCACCAGCTGGAGCTGCCGGTGAAGGGCGGCGTCGCGTTCCGCTTCGGTGCGCACGAATAAGATCCTCTGCTCCACGGGAGATCATCGGGAGATCATTAGGAGGTCATCATGAGGTCATCAGGAGTCATCAGGAGGTCATCATGAGTCATCAGTAGGTCATCAGTAGGTCATCAGTAGGTCATCAGTAGTCATCATGAGGTCATCAGTAGGTCATCGCTCCATCCCAATCAATTTAATCAATCTCAATCAATCTCGCCCACCTGCTCGACGTCGCGGTTCGTCGCGAGGCGCTCGGCCACGGAGCCGATCGCCACCTGGCAGCGCAACGGCCGGTGCTGCAACGAGGCGGCGAGCTCGCGCACCTGCCGAAACTCCGAATGGGAGCCATTCAGGATCATCACGAGGGCTAATTAAAAGGCAATCAGCGGAGCTCGCGCACCTGCCGAAACTCCGAATGGGAGCCATTCAGGATCTTCACGAGGGCTAATTAAAAGGAAATCAGCGGAGCTCGCGCACCTGCCGAAACTCCGAATGGGGGCCATTCAGGATCATCACGAGGGCTAATTAAAAGGCAATCAGCGGTGCTCAAGCGAGCTCGCACCTCGGGCGGCCACGTGGCTGAGAAGAGGAGGGTTTGGCGGTTGGAAGGGACGATGCGCATGATGGCGTGCACGTCCTTCTCAAAGCCCATATCGAGCATCCGATCAGCCTCGTCGAGCACTGCGTAGCTCACCTGATGAGGGAGGCAATCAGAGGTCATCAGCGGCAATTAGAGGTCATCCGATCCGCCTCGTCGAGCACTGCGTAGCTCACCTGATGAGGGAGGCAATCGGGCGTCATCAGCGGCCATCAGTGCTCATCAGCGTACGTCGTCCAGTCGCGCGACTTGCAATCAGTGCTCATCAGTGCTCATCAGCGCTCATCAGCGTACGTCGTCCAGTCGCGCGACGCCTGCCTCGAGAAAGTCGAGCAGTCGGCCCGGCGTGGCGAGGAGCACATGTACCTGTGGGGAGAGGGGGGCGATGGCGCCGTGGTGAGCACTTGCATGCTCGGGGAGCGGGGCGAGGAGCACATGCACCGGTCATGGGCGGTCATGGGCGATCATCCGAGGTCATGGGAGGTCATCCGAGTTTATCAGCGTTCATCCGAGGTCATCAGTGGTCATCAGTGGCAATCATCACCCCCTCGGCCAGCCGCGAGATTTGCATCTCCCGAGGGGCCCCCCCGTACACGCAGGCGGACTCGATGCCCAAGGGTTGACCTGCGGCAATAGCACGCGCACTCAGGCGCACTCAGACGCACTCAGGCGCACTCAGGCGCACAGGGGCACTCAGGGGCACCGGGGCACTCGCGTGCAATCAGCAGGATTGAGTCCGCAATCAGTCCGCCATCAGTCGCGTACCAAAGCGGCGGCACTCGGCCGTGGTGAGCACTTGCATGCAAGGCAGGCCATCAGCATGCAATCAACGCACCAAAGCGGCGGCACTCGGCCTCGATCTGGATCGCGAGCTCAATCAGCATGCAATCAACGTACCAAAGCGGCGGCACTCGGCCTCGATCTGGATCGCGAGCTCACGGGTGGGCGCCATGATGAGCGTCGTGAGTACCGGTAAGACTAGGCCAGCCGCGTCGCGTACTATCGAGGCAAACGCGGGGAGCAGATAGGCGAGCGTCTTGCCGCTGTGGGGAGAGGGGGGCCGACGAGAACGTGCAATCAGCGGTGCAATCAGTGGTGCAATTCGCGGTGCAATCAGCGGCACTCACCTGCCGGTGCGCGAGAGGCCGACGAGATCGTGACCTCGGAGGGCGGCCGCCCACGACGACGCCTGGATCGGCGACGGCGCTGTGAATCCCGCTCCCCGCAGCGCGCCCAGCAGTGCTCGCGGCAGCGCGTCCGCATGCGCGCACGCACCAAATGAGATCAGAGGCGGCGGGCAGCCCTCGGATAAGCTCACCTGGCGAGTCGCGTGGCGAGTCGATCGCGCTGTGGTGAGCACTTGCATGCAAGGCAGGTCCTCCGCGCTGTGGTGAGCACTTGCATGCAAGGCAGGCCATCAGCATGCAATCAACGTACCTGGTTCGCCGCGCACCACGCCGCCACCTCCGCCGCCGTCGGCGCCGCCACCGGCGCAGCAGCGCTGGCGGCATGACTCTCGGCAGTGCTCGACGACGCTCCCGAGCCCGCCACGGCTGCTTCGCCTGCAGCTGCTGCTGCAGCGGCTGTGGCGGCCACAGCCGCTGCGCCGGCGGCGCTGGGTGCTGCGGGCGTCAAGTAGTAGCCGCACCCAGACGGGCCGTGGCCATGGACATAGCCCGCGAGCTCGAAGCCATCGAGCGGAGCGTCCAGTCGAATGAAGCTCGCGCCGGCCGCCGAGGCACGCTGCAGCACAATGCGCGAGTAAGCTAAATCGTCCGGAGGCGGTGCGTCCGGCTGCCGGTAGTAGCCCGCGCCGCTCGACCCGTCGCGGCTGAAGACGTAGCCTGCGACTTCGACGCCGAGCTCGCCAGCGACGAAGAGGGCGCCAGCGGCGGCGGCCTGCTTGATGACGAGGATCGAGTCTGGCGTCGAGCTGCTCTGCACCGTCGTATGCGCGGGCTGCGCAGCCGCTGCTGTCGTGGGGCGCTCCCACTGCACTGTTCCGTCCTCTCGCCAGTAGTAGGTGCCTCTTTCACTAATCTCCGCGTACCAGCCGACCGGCAGTGGGAGCTCGTCGGCTGTCTGCATGATGTGTGTGCAAACACCTTATGCAGTTGCGAATAGAGAAAGAGAAACGCGTCTTGTGAGGCTGAGGCTCAACGTCTCATTTCACGCCGTGGCCTGCTCCCCAAATGCGGCCGGAGTTCCTTTGCGAAACTGGGCGGTGTGCGTGCGTGCGTGCGCTGGCAGGAATCTCACCGCTGCCCGTCGGAGGGTGACTGCCGACAGCGCTGTCGCAACCCTCCGCCTCGCGGCGCGAGGAGCGGCACTGCCGGAGTGCCCCAGCACGATGCGCGGCTCGCGGCTCGGATCTCTGTGGCCTCTGGCCCTAGCGATGGCTGCCCACGGCCAGATGCCCGATATGCACGGCCGCCCCGTGGAGATAGGGGTGCCCGAATCGCTACAGGGCGAGCCGGTGGAGCTGCAGAAGAGGGCGATGGACGGACCGATGGTGGTCGAGGGAGAGGACGTGCCGATCCAGATCAACGCCACGAAAGCTTACGAACAGCATCTTCTCATGCCGAGCGCAATGGATCATGAGAAGGTCCCCGACGAAAACGTGGCAGAGGACCAGGCGGGCCTGCTCGCGCGCCACAACCTGCAGGAGCACGAGGTGGACTGGCAAGGCACGGACGACACGCCGACCTGCCGCCAGTGGGCGCTCCAGGGCGAGTGCATCCGGAACCCGCAGTTTATGTGGGTCACGTGCTCCAAGGCGTGCGGCTCGCTGCCGTACGCCGACGCTGACCTGAACGAGTGCCCGGGCTGGGCGAACGCCGGCGAGTGCGAGAAGAACCCCGTGTTCATGTTCGAGCGCTGCAACAAGTCGTGCGTCGACTCGGCACGCGAGAGTCTCAACCGCCGAGAGGACATCCCGCGCCCCAACCCCCACCTCGCCGCCGACCTGGGCCCGCAGGAGGGCTCGCGACTGCGGACCTTTTTGCCGATCTTTTGTGGCATCGGTCTGCTGCTTGTCGGAGGCTCCGCGCTCTGCATCGCCTTCGCGCCCGCGCTCACAGCAAAGCAGGAAGCTCTTGAGGATGATCTTACACGGCTCAAGGTGCGTCGCCTCCGCCCGCCGCCTTGGCCTGCCTGCCCGCCGCCTTGGCCTGCCTGCACGCCGCCTTTGCATGCATGCACGCCGCCTTTGCATGCATGCACGCCGCCTTTGCATGCATGCACGCTCGTCGTTCGCTCTAGCGCGCGTCGTGATGAGCGCTCTCCCGCCTCCGCCGCACAGGTGCGCATCACTGATGATGCCTCTGAGGACCTGATTACCTCTAAGTACCTCTATTTGCCTCTATTTGCCTCCACACAGGTGCGCATCACTCGTCGATTTCCGAAGCTTGCGCCGGTGCTTGCCTCCTTCTCGATCACCAGAGTCGGTGTTGGCTTCATCTGCCTTTACTACATCAACGAGGCGCTCACCGTGCTGCAGGCGAGTGCCGCTGCGTGCCGTTGAGGGGATGGCATGCTGATTGCCACTGAAGGCGTCCCTCCTTGCATGCCGACGAATCCGGTGCATGCTGATTGCCACTGAAGGCGTACCTCCTTGCATGCCGACGAATCCGGTGCATGCTGATTGCCACTGATGGCGTCCCTCCTTGCATGCAGACGAATCCGGTGCTGGCCGCGTGGCTGCCGTTCGGGAGCGCCTCGGACGGCGTCTGGCAGCAGCATGTCGCCTGGGTCGATGCGACCAATCTCGGTGGTGGAGCTGCGGCGATTGTCTGCATCATCGGGCTGTATACAGTGCCGAGTGCATTCGTGATGATGGCCGACACACTCGTCGACTCCTACCTACTGCTCGAGCGCATCCTCTATGGCTTCCTCTACGGCCGTGGCCTCTACGTCAACGAACTCATGGCTAAAAAGTTCTCGTTACTCGGCTGCGTCGCGCTGCTCATCGCGTCCGCGGTCCAGGTGCGTCCACTGATGGCCACTGATGGCCTCTAATGACCTCTCAACCCGCTCCCGGCATCTGAGTGCATGCAATGGCTCCCCGCATCGCAGGCAAATGAGCGCTCGAGCTCGGGTCTCAGTGGCATGCTACTCGAGGCGCCCACCCTCTCGAATCGGCTCTCCGTCGCTCTCTTGTTTGGTCGGCTGCTCATCGCGGTGCTCTTCCTCTACGTTGGCCTCTCAGAGCTCCATCGACTGCTCTTCCAGCCGTTCACACCTTACCTGCCCGGCGATGGACATGATGTCGTGTGGCCGAAGGCTGTGGAACTAATCCTCGCGGTTCCCTTCATCCTTGGCTTCCAAACCGTCGCAGTCTCCCGCCTTCTCGCCGCCTCCCTCGTCCTCGAGGCACTCTACGCATGGTCCTGGTGAGTGCATGCTGATTGCCTGATGATGGCCTCCCGCAATGCATCATCTTTGGTCCTGGTGAGTGTGCATACGAGTTCATACGATGTGCCCCCGCTTGCCACGATGTACCCCCGCTTGCCCCGATGCGCGCCTGCGTGCCAATGAGTGCCACTGAGTGCCACTGATTGCGCCTGAGTGCCCCTGAGTGCCCATGAGTGCCCCTGAGTGCGCCTGCGCCCCCCCCCCCCCCCCCGAGGACAGGTGGCGTATCCCCGGCGACGAGGGCTCGTTTGCGCACCACCGGCGCGCGATCCACTACCGGGAGCACTTCGTCACGAATGTGGCGACGGCGGGCGGACTGCTCCTTCTCCAAAAGATCGGCGCGGGCAGGTATACAGTCGATGAGCTCTTCAAGAAGAAGGACTGAGGAGATGTCACTGAGGAGACTAGATCACTGAGGAGACTAGTCTGAGGCGCGAGAGAGCGCCCTCGCGCATCAGATGCGAGCACAGAGCAGCATGGTGATGGTGCGGTTCTACAGAGATGCCTGATGGAGATGCCACGGCCACATTACATTGGGGCCGTGGTCTCGTCTCGTTTCGAAGATCGGATCGCGTCGCCTCGAGACTTGAATTGTCTTGGATAGACTTGTGAAAGAAAGTTCGCACCAAAACGAGAGAAAATGGCCCAGCAGGACCGGAGGCGGTGCTGGTGGACGGCCGCCTGTTGGCTAGCGGCGGGCATTCAAGCGGTGGGATCTCCGCCGCCGCCGCCCTCACCATCGCCTCCGCCGCCGCTCTCACCATCACAACTGTCGATACTCGACCCTCATGTAGCCGCATCCGAGCATCGATCAATGCGGCCATCCTCCTCACCACCACTGCTGCCACCACCCACACCATCGCCACCGCCACCTTCTTCACTATCATCGCCTATAATACGCTGGGTGGCAAGTCAGGAGCGAGACGCGACCGAGCTCCTCATGCTTTGCAGCGTCGTGGCCGTGGTTTCCATGGTGATGCGATGGACCTGCCGCGTCCAGCTTCCAGTGATGGACGCGTCGAAGCAGTGGCAGCTACCCATGGCCGTCATTGCTCCCGAGTATGAGCACCTGAAGGATCCGCGACCGCGCTCTATGAGAGCGTCGGGGACGATAGTGATGCCCGAGCCCGCAGAGGCGCCACAACCGCAGGTGCAGCAAGCACCAGAGGTGGCGAGCGCGGGCCCAGACGCTGCGGAGGCGTTCCCCGGTGGGTCGATGCAGGAGAAGGCCGAGCGTCTGTTGCTGGACGCCTTGCCTTGCCTTGCCTCGGGTGCCAAGGAGGACTTGCCCGGTGGATCGGTAGACGAGAAGTCCGCAACCGAGCGTCGGGGGGTGTTTCATCCGTCAGGGGACTCGTCCCCTACGTTCCGCAGGGTGCTCAACCTCGCTCACGCGCATCGCGAGAAGGCCGAGCGCGAGTCAGCCGAAGCGGCTGCCGAGGAGGAAGCTGAATACGAGGCCGCGCGTGCGATGCAACTGAAGCGCCAGGACGATCGCCACCGGTTGGAAGCACGACGGCGCAGCAGCGAGGAGGACGTGAGGTCGAGAAGGATAGAGGCGTTGCGAACTCTCAGCGAGCGCGGGAGGCCGCTTGCTGTTGAGAGAGTCATCTCACCGCGCAGTCGCGCGCTCCGGTATCAGCAGGGGGCTGCACACGTCGGTATCACGTGATACTCCGTGTGATAAGTCATTCCGGCCACACAATTCATACCCAGCCATAAGGTGTTTTGTATCGTGGGTACAAAACCCCTCGTTTTCTCGTCTGAGAGGACCGATCGCTCGGCTAAGCGTTGTTAATGAAACACCCCACAGAGGGCAGATTGCTCCGACGAACGCACCCCGCCGTCCACCTCCCCCCGCCCTCGACATGGTGGGCACCGCCGGCCAAAAGGAGCAGGCCGCAACGCGCCCGGCGTACCGGCGAGCGG
>Ga0210245_101964_pt1 | contig 14492 bp, 8 predicted proteins | sample ChrtobMetaP3_4mM_FD_155450 | JGI IMG/M metagenome (GOLD analysis project Ga0210245, IMG submission 155450) | Chrysochromulina tobin associated microbial communities from unialgal haptophyte culture, Seattle, Washington, United States - P3_4mM | ecosystem: Host-associated > Algae > Haptophytes >...
GCCGCCGCCCGAGTGGTCAGGTGGCTGGTCGTGCTTCCTCGTGACGCTCGTGCTCATTGGATTGCTCACGGCGCTCGTCGGCGACCTCGCTAGCCACATGGGCTGCTGCTTGGGCATCTCGAAATCGACGACAGCCCTGACCTTTGTCGCGATGGGTACCTCGCTGCCCGACACTTTTGCGTCGCGCATCGCCGCCGCCACCGAACCTACCGCGGACGCGTGCATTACCAACATCACCGGCTCGAATAGTGTCAACGTCTTCCTCGGCCTCGGGCTGCCCTGGATGGCCGCTGCCATCTACTGGGCCTCTTTTGGCCTGGAGCATGAGGCCGTGTGGCGCGACAGGTACTCCTCTGAGCCGTGGTACACGCCCCAGATGGCCGTCAGCTTCGTGGTGCCCGCGGGTGACCTCGCTTACTCAGTGCAGATCTTCTTGGCCGTGGCAAGCCTGTGCTTCGGCACACTCATTGCGCGCCGCCGTCTGCTCGGCGCCGAACTGGGCGGTCCGCCAGTCTCCAGGTGGCTGAGCGCTCTCTTCTTCGTGGTGCTGTGGGCCGTGTACATTGCGCTCTCGATCACGCACTGAGATAGCCCCGAGCTACCCGACGGCCAGAGGGAGGGGTGGAGCCTTCGGGGGGGCATACGTATGGCCAACGCTTCGACTCATTCATGAACATGATCCTTAATCGATACTTCTCACTTCTTCTCCGAGATTTGGGTTATGCGGTTATTGTTGCGTACTTGCGTTAGGGTTCGGGCTATGCCGTGCGTTACCCGTACACGTACTGTTTGGTTGCATCCGGATACGTAGGCGGTTACTTACAGGTACATTGTGAGCGGCAGAGCCAGAGGATCCGGGGGCTCTTGAAGACGGTAAAGTGTTTTATAGCATGGTTTAAACTTTTAGAGCGCCGGGGACGCGGAAAGACGATAAACCTCTAACCTCTTTGATTTATGATTTTACTTCGGCATGTGTTACTTAGTCTTAGACGGTCTAGTCGATGAAGTATCCGTCCGCCCGTTGCCCCGTCGGTCTCTCGCGTGTGGGATCCCGCGCGTCACAGTCTCACAGACCAGTGTGCCGCGCGGCGTATCTTGGCTTTGGTCGACGTCTGGCTCTGGGATTCAACAATACCTTAGAACCAGGCCTCAAGTAGGGCTTAGTACCACGATGCAATATTGCAGGAAGCACCAGGGTCCACTGCTCCACTCCCAAGGTTGATGTACAATGCTGCGAAAATCTTCTACCGGCATTCATGCGATTCTTGGGTCGGTGCACGCCCACAAGCACGCCGTGCAAGTTGTGAGTTGTGTGCTTGTTGCCTCGCCCTCGGCGAGTGCCGCCAGCATGGGAGGCCGCCCGATCGACATCGGTCATCGCGCGGCTGGACGGCGACTCCGGCTCAGCCTGTCAGCCAGTGTTGATGGGGGACAGCGGCGCCGTCCTTCGAAACGGCGCCAAGGCAACGCACGCGTGAACGCGTGCACGTACTCCCCCACCCCTTTCCAAGCTATTTGTAGCGGCGGTGAGCGCGGGCACGTACTCCCCCACCCCTCATATCATGTTGGAGGGGGAGTGAGCGCGAGGGGATCGGCTCTAGGTACGCGACGTACCGGGGGGAGCCGGGACACACACGGGACACACGGGACACCCACCGGTAAAAAGACACAGGACGTACCGGTAACTGAGGACTGACATGGTTTGGAGTCGAGGAGGATTGTGAGGTTGCAATGGGGATTCCAAATTTGGCTCAACTGCATGAAATCGGCGCGACGGCAGATCGATGCGCGCTCGCAAGGCTGTCCTCTGGGACGCGGTCGAGACGCGCAAGCAGCGTGAGACCGAGGCGTGGCGCGCGGCAGCCGAGGCGGCGGGCGTACCTGAGGCCGCGGCCGCCGGCATCTACTCGGCCACGCTCGCCGACGCGGAGGCGTCGCTGCCTACGAATGAGACGCTCGCCAACGTCGAGCGAGAGATCGCCAAGGACGTGAAGCGCACGTTTCCTTGGATGGAGAGCTACGCGACGCGCGAGGCCGCCACCCGCAACGTGCTGCTCGCGTACGGCCACCGCAATCCGGCCGTCGGATATTGCCAATCGCTCAACTACATTTGCGCCTCACTGCTCATGTCGCCGTTGCCGGAGGAGGACGCCTTCTTCTCGCTCTGCACGATCATCGAAGACCTGCTCCCGAGCGATTACTACACGCACGACCTTCTGGGTGCACGCATCGACCAGCTCGTCTTTGCCACGCTGATGACGCAGCACCTGCCCACGCTCACCGCATGGCTCACTAGCATGCAATGCCCGATGTCACTCTTCTCGCTGCAGTGGTTCATGTGCCTGTTCGCCAAGGATCTGCCTCTCTCACTCACGCTGCGCGTGTGGGACGTGATGTTCGTCTATGGCGACCCGGCGCTCTTTGCCTTCGCGCTCGCCTTGCTGCAAGTGGCGGAGCCATTACTGCTTGCATGCTCGGGCCTGGAGGAGCTCTACGACTGCCTCAAGACGCTTGGTCGAGGACTGGTGCAGAGGGACGCTGAGATTGCGCACCGGCTGGTGCTACACTCGCTCGACGCGCTCATGCGCACTTCGCTCGTTGAGGACGTAGAGGCCGAGCGGCAGTACCAGCGGCGCTACCACGCAGCGAGCATTGTGGTTCGCATGAGACGACCGCCAGAGCCAGAGCCAGAGCCAGAGCCGGCGGGTTCGTTAATGGCGGGTTCGTTAATTAACGAGCCAGAGCCAGAGCCAGAGCCAGAGCCAGAGCCAGAGCCAGAGCCGGCGGGTTCGTTAATGGCGGGTTCGTTAATTAACGAGCCAGAGCCAGAGCCAGAGCCAAAACCGATGATGGAGGCCACTCCGAGGCCCGAAGCCGCAGCGGCGCCTTCAGAGGCGCCCGTCATGGCGCCTGTGGCGGCGCCCGTCATGGCGCCTGTGGCGGCGTGCCGTACCGCCCCCGACGCGGCTGTCAGCTGCGCCGCTGCGTCCGAGAGCGGCGACGAGGCCGGGCCGAACGCTGCCCCGAGCGCAACAGGGGTGCGCTCCTCGGCCTCGCAGGGGTCGCTGCCCAGCTGGCTGAGCACTCTGATGACCTCTGATGACGCCCTTGATTGCCTCCCTCATCAGGTGCTACTCGAGATGCCCAGCTGGCTGAGCACTCTGATGACCTCTGATGACGCCTTTGATTGCCTCCCTCATCAGGTGCTACTCGAGATGCCCAGCTGGCTGAGCACTCTGATGCTCTTTAGCCCGCAAGCGTCCGTGGCGATGTCCGTGGCGATGACGCAGCAGCAGCAGGAGCCCTTCACCGAACAGGCGCAGAGCTCCTCACCGAACACCGTGGAGGTCGCTGCTCACGTTGCGGGCGTGCCGCTCAACACGGCGCTCAGCACGGCGCTCAGCACGGCGCCCCCCAGCATGCGCGGGCAGGAGTTTCCGTGTGCTCAACACGGCGCGGGAGGTGCCTCGGTGCGGGAGGTGCCTCGTGCTCTCGACCTTGCGATGGCGGCGAACGCACTTGTCGATGCGAGGCTGCATGCGATGCCGCAGGCCGAGTGGTTGGGTGCCATTGGAGGCGTTGGGAGCCGCCGCAGGCTCCCATATTTGGTAAGCCCGCCGCCGCCCGCACCGCCGGCGATAGCAGCAGCACTGGGCGGCCCCTCACTGCTCTCCAACGGGGGCAGCGGAAGCCACTCGCCTCAGCATCGGTTGACACCCAAAGGACTCCTTGATCGCCTCACCTCATCGAGTCAAGGCACCCCACGCGGGGCTCAGCACAGTGCTCAGCACGGCACCGCGACCTCACCCTCCTCGAGAACGAGTGCTGCCGCCGGAGCCAGCGTGGCTGCGCCGCTGAGCCCGCCGACGGAGCGCTTCGACGCCAATCCCGATCTGGTGGCTATGAGATCCAAACGCGCTCCCGTGAGCACTGAGCGCTGTCCTGAGCGCGAGCGTGCTGACGGTACCGGTACGAGTCTCGCCGGCTCCCCGCCGGGCGCCCATCACGGCGCCTCCTCCGTGGCGGCACGTCCAGGCGCCGCCGGCATCGACGACCTTCTCTTCTACTTGCGTCGCAATGAGCAACTGCTGCAGCAGCAGCGCGAGCAGCTGCTTGAGCGGAACGCGGAGCTGCGCGCCGAGCTGGGCGCGCGCGGTATCGTAGCGCCTCTCCACGTGGCGTCGTATCAGCAGCTTGAGGTGGGCGTTCAATCGTCCGTGCACACGGCTGCGTCGCAGCTGGAGGCCTACGACGCCATTCTGGACGTGGCGGCGATGGAGCACGCGCTTGGCAAGGGGTGGACACTACGCCTCTCACCGCTTGCGTGCACGCGCGGCAAGTTGATCAGGGGCGAACAAAGTCCTCGGAGAAAGTCCTCACATGGAACGAGCAACCTGGCCACGACAGCAACTGCCAACTTTGCACTGGAGGGCGCGCTGGCTGGGGGCGCAGGAGCTCGTTCGGGACGGCGCTCGAGGGAGGTGGCGCAGGAGAAGGCGGGGAGGGAGGCGGCGGAGGAGGGGACGGAGGCGGCGGCGGAGGCGGAGGCGGGCTGGGCGCTGCTCGACGAGCCGGGGCTCGTACGCGTGGCGGTGCTCGGCAGCTATAACTCAGGCAAGACGTTTCTGCTCAATCGTCTCTCAGGGCTGGAACTCCCCTCATCACGACGGGTAGCCACTCGTGGCCTCGGGCTGCGCCGCGCTGTCCTGGGCGGCGAGATGGGCGGCGAGCTGGGCGGCGAGCTGAACGCCGAGCTGAGCGGTGACCTGGGCGGCAAGGCGGGCAGCAAGACGAGCGGCAAGGCGGCCGGCAAGGCGGCCGGCAAGGCGGCCGGCCAGTTGGCCGGCCGGCCGGCCGGCGGCGGCGGCGGCGGCTTGCCGGCGATGCTGCTCGACACGGAGGGCTTCTTTGCGCCGGTGCACATCGACCGGCACAATGCGATGCAAGAGCGGCAGGAGACAGAAGAGCTCATCGAGCTGCTCGCTCTCCGGTTGGCCGACTACGTCCTGTACGTGGTCGAAGACTTCACCTCGGTGGTGCAGCGGCAGGCGCACAGGCTCGCGCGGCGCGTGACGCAGCGCACACGCGGCTTCACCGAACTGATCGTGGTGCACAACCTGCGCACAGTCACCACCGAGACGGCGCTTCGTCAGATCTGGCGCACCCAGGTCACGTCTTCGGTGACCGACGGCGAGGCCATGATCGGCGTGGTGCCCAACTTTCGTACGAGCGGCCGCGGCGGAGGCTCCCGCGCTGTGGCGGGCGCCCGCGCTGAGGCGCCAGAGCCCACCACAAGGCCCGTCGACTGGTTCAAGAGTGCGAGCGGCGTGCGCCACGTGGCCTTAGTGCAGCAGCTGTGCCCTTTCGGGGAGGCGCATAATAAGGCGACGTGCGCACTGCTGCAGCAGTGGCTCGAGTCCGCATACGTGCCTGTGGCCACGCTTCGCCCGCCGCTTCTCACGCAGCTGGCCCTCGATTGCGAGGCAGCTCTCATCGAGAAGGCCAAGCGCACCCTTCACCTCGAGATGGAGTCGACCTCAGAGCCGACCGTACGCCGGCTGCGCGCAGTCGTGGCGCCCGATGAGCACGACGCGCCGCGCCAGCGCGCCAACGCCGCCCGTCGAGCACTCTTGAGCACGCATGGCGCCGATGCGGCGACTGCGGGGCCGGGCAAGCCGCTCGCTGAGCCAAGCAAGCTGCTGTCGTCGTGGGTGCTGCCCTCGATGGACCCGCAGGACGATATGGCGACCATTCGGCTATGCTCCGAAGGCGGATGGCTACCCCATGTGGACTTGTGTGAAGGGACGGAGGCCTTCGTACTGCTCGTCGACATGCCCGGCATGCGCGCATCCGATTTGAAGCTGTCGCGCTCCGGCTCGCTTACTCGCGTCTCCGGCAGCCGTGCGCCGCCGTACAGTGACGCGGCGGAGGAACTACGCGGTGAGCGGCCATATGGAACCTTTTCGCTCTCGGTGCGAGTGCCTGACCGGTACCACAAGCGTTGGCGGGAGGCCCACCTGATCGATGGCGTGCTGCGGCTAAGCTATGCTGCCGACGCCGACGATGATGACGGCTGAGTGCCGTACGAGTTCGGTGCAATTCGCGTTCTAGCTGATTATCGTTCGTTAGCATAAGGGTTAGCCTTGAGCGCGTGGTACTCGCGGTGCCACATCATGTAACTCATAAACACAGATCCGGCCCGGGAACAGTCGCCGAGCGGAGAGCGCGAGAGCTATGCAGCTTCCTCGCCTCTCGTCCTCTAGGCGTGTATCCAAGATTCTGGATCTGGTGCATCTCCTCGCCCTAATTGTCGTGTGGTGTAATACGTCTCGACGTTAGAAATATTTTTAAGGACTGTAGTCTTTACAGTACCATCGCCCAGAAACGTGAGAAGCCAGATCCGAGATCGGCTCGTGCGGTCTGGGTCACGCGACTTGTACATAGCCCACGCGGCTCTCGGCCTCGCGTCGACTGGCAATAGCATGTGATGCCATGTGATTGCATTCTGATTGCATGTGATTGAATGTGATTTCATCGAATGGCGTCATGGAGCTTGAAGGTGGAGCTTGTTCTCGTACTCGAAGCACGCGACTCATCACTTGGAGGATATGTTGTGGGGGCATCCGGCGTTTCACCACTTCGCCATCTCGACCCACCATTCTTTAGGAATGTGGCTGCGCTGCTCTTTCCCTTTGGGATCTTTGGGCTGGGAGGCGGATATGGCGATAGAGACTTCTGTCTGCTTGCGCGTGACTGCCTCCACGTACGCCGTCTGCAAGAGGCTGGCCCTTTCACGAGCCTCATTCTCCTCCTTGACCAGTTGACTCAGCTTTTCTGCGTACTCCGAGCGTGCTTGAATCATGGTGTCCACAGCGACTGTCGCATAGAGCATAGGCCCATTCTGCAAGATCTCGACGGCCGGGGCGTCTGTCTCAGAGCCATCAAGGCCTGCTCGACTCAGCAGCACGTCAAATCCGCGACCAAGAGCGCCACTGACCTCTTGAGGGGCTCCGCCAATCTTGAGCTGAACCATGCTTTTATATTTCATCTGCCGAGAGAGCAGTGGGTTGCGCGGCACGCGTGAGCACACGCAGCATTACGTTGGTGCCGCGAGAGAAGGGCCATCAGGGGATTCGATCTCTCGGTGGCTCTGTACTGCAAATTTAATGAAGCCTTCCCTGCAAACCCTAGTTTGGCCCTTGCCAGCCAGCTGCTCGGTCAGGGCCTTACGTATGCTGCTGGCTGCGGGTGGCCCTTGAACGGCGTCAGCTCCCTTGACAGGCTTCGCATTGATAGTCTCGCTCAACTTGTCTTGCAGTACCTTGCCTAGCTCTTCGATGATGGTATTCTTCGATTCGTGTTCCTCACGTTGCTTGTGGAGGGACTCCCATTCTTGCGTTGCCGTCAACACCTCATTCAGATGTGTGAGCTGAAGCTCGTAAAAGGCTAGCTTGCTCTTCGACAGCTTTTCGCGCAACGCCTCTTGGATCTCGAAGTCATGGATCTCACGCAGGAAGGGATCCAGCTCGTTGATGGTAATGGTTCCGCTTTTATCCTCATCGAAAGAGTCAAATAGTTGGTGGATCTCATTCACAGTCGCGTGGATCTTCAAGCTACGCTGCACCGCCTTGACGAATTCCTCCTTGGAGAGACTACAATCTCCATTTAAGTCCCATTCCTTCATGAGCGTGCCCGTCGAGATCTTGCGCTTTACCATGGCAATCCCAAACTTGCGCTTGAGCGTCGATTCTTTCATCGCCTCCAGCTCAGCACATGCGGTCTGCAGCACTGCACGCTTCGGAAGTTGGGTGATCTGCAGCGCCGCCCACTCGGCCGCGGTCTTGAGAGGCTGCCCATTGGCATTCTCCAGAGCGAGCCGCACAGCCTCCTCGATCGCAGCAGCGTTCGCCTCCGCCGCCGCCTGCGCTGCTGCCGTCTTCTTGTCTGCCCTGGCCTGCTCCTGATCCACAGGTGGAGGGGTGTTCGCTCCTTTTGCCATGCCACCAACTTTTCGAGCGATGAGGAGTCGGGGACACCTGAGCAATGAAGCGATTTGAGTCGCCCATTCCTCGTCGCTCAAGTTGGCTTGCATCTCCAACTTGCGCGGCGGCGGCAGGGGCGGCGGCGCCGGCGGTGGCAGCGTGATCCTTGTCTCCCAGGGATACTCTGTGGGGGATGAAGGTCTCGTAGGGGATGGGTGTCTCGTGGGGGACGGAGATCTCGACGATCTGGGCGAAGAGCGTTCGGTTTGCTGGAGAATGGTCTCAATCTGGTGGCGGCTGGGAGGCCCTGGCATCGCTGCCTTCATCCACTTCGTCCGCACCTTGGTCTGCAATTTCGCTGGAACATCGGCACGCAAGTCCAGCTTGCTCATATTGCCGTCTAGCCACCAGTTAGGCGCTTCACCTCGGCCAGACGTCGAACCGCGCCGGTCTGACGACTCACCACGCCGGTCGGGCGGCGCACGATTCCGGTCTGACGAGACTCCGCGCCTATCGGACGACGCACCGCGCCGGCTGAGCTTTCCAGTGCGCGGCACACGATGCGAGTCGCTGCCAAAGCTGACTGATGCCTGAACGTTCAGCTTCAGCTTCGGCCGCTGGCTCGTACGTTTTTTGCCATCGGTCAACGAGACCGACATCGATAAAAAGCTCTTCGGTCAAGTTCGAAAACTCCACGCAAGTTTCAGATTTGGTTCCAAAAAAACCTGCTTGAGAGAGCCTCAACCGCGTCACTCAGCACCGCGTCGCTACCCACGTCCTTCGAAACGAAACTTGATTTTGCTGCAACCTTCGCGTAGATCTGGGACTGTGATCATCAACCGACCTGCTTCCCGACCGCCCGGTGGCGGCGCGGCCATATGGCGAAGAAGAAGAAGGATCCAGCGCCGGCAGGGCCGGTGGTGGAGAATTCTGCGCCTCCGCCTCCGCCAAAACCGGTTGCAACCGAGCTCCCCATCTTGCCATTGCCTGACGAGCCGACCGGCCTGCTCAATGCGGAGCGGCTCGTGGATGGCAGTGCTGTGAAGCGGGAGCGCGATAGATTTGCAAGCACCCGCCTCAAGCTCATGCGCCAGCTGCTTCAGACGGCTGACGTGGAGAGGCGGGTCGCTCGTGCTGTTGATGCGGTGCTCGGTGCAGACGAGCTTCCTGTCAACCCCTTCCCGACGATGGCCAAGCTGCTCCGTGTCGACGAGCTTGCGGTGGCACAGCAGCAAAGTAATTTGCCTGCGAAGGCCGGTGGAGGACGAGCTGCGGCCGCGGCCGTCGGCAGCCGTAGCCTCTGGCGTGAAGGCGAGGCGCCGGCCTCGCAGCTGAACAGCCAGCTGGTGAACCTCGCTCGTCAGGGAGCCGTCTGGCGAGCAATCGCGCCAATGTGCGACGCCGAGCGGATCCACAATCTTGCCACAGCGCTTTCTTGCAGCCCTCTCCTGGCCAGTGGCACGCGCACGGTGGCGCTCTCTGGCAGCCGGCTCCTCGAGATGAAGTCCTTCTCGATCAGGAACTGTTGTTCTTTCACTGGCGCGCACGCCTTTGGAGGGCGGCTCGTCGCGCGTCCACGTACCTTGGAGCTGCGCGATCACGTCCAGGTCCGAGGGCCCGCCGCGCGGCTAGACGCAGCGCTCGCCGTATTCGCCGAGCACATCCGTGCGAACGTTCGCTCTTTGCAAGCGACAAACGAGCACTTTGTCGTCGACCTCGAGGTGTTCACTGGAGATGGGGATATCTTTGATGACGAGGCGTCCGCCGAGGGCAGCGACGGGCGGGTGACTGCCAACTGTCGCGGCACGCCTGAGCGCTTCGCGCTTCCCGAGCTGCTGTCGTCTACGGCTGCATTTCCACGTGCTCTGCAGGCTGCCGTGCTCGCCCACTTGCCGATCATCTTGAACGTACTGGCATGCGTCCCAGCAGTGGGCGTGGTGGAGAATGACGTGGCGCTTCCGCCGCGGTGGCAATTTCTCGCCGTTGAGAAAACGTTCTGCTTTTACTTCGAGCCCACCGATGCACCCTTGCGAACAGCACGCTCCAGCGTGGGTCGAGACGATAGCATGCCGAGTCTCCAGGCCTTCCAGTTGGAGTCACTCTTCCAGTCAGTCTGGAAGAGTGATTCAGACGCTTCGTGGTACTTCGCCCTTCCCGAGAACCTCGGAGACGGCGCTTCTGGCAACGTGATCGTTGCCGACGCGTACGCCCGTTATCTTGGCTTCCTTCGTCAGCAGATTTGCCGGCTGCTCTTGCGCTGCGATCACGTCAATTTGGTCGAGTCCCTCATCTATGTGCTACCTGACGTTCCTCGCCCCGAGCGCGAGCCTTTGCTCGCAGAAATGCGCTCGTTCTTGGCCTCCGACGCCGCTTTCCTTGCCCATGTTGCGCATCAGATCGAAGTACTACATAATGTGCTGGCCGCTGTACAAGGCGCAGCCGTGGGCGAGCCGAAGCGAGAGTTTGCGTTGAATGTTGCGCAACGGCATTTCAGTGCCCTTTCAAGTGAACTCGGAGATTTCTGCGCGCGCTCTAAGTGGGCCGATGTAGAACCGGTCAAGCCTTACCTGCTTGATTTGACACGCCGTCTGCAGGAAGCTGGTCTGACAGCAACGCCCGAATGTGCCCGATCTCTGCGGCGGCTGCGCCGTGCGTGTCGCGCCACGAGCGTGGTTTTGGCCGACACGCTCATGCAAGCCCGACCTAGCATTCAGGCGGTGGTCGCAAAAGTGTTCGAAGCTACAAAGGTCGACGTGCCTGTGTCCGTGCAGCCGCCATCGGTGCGTGTCAAGGTGGTCGATGTTCATGCGGAGACTGATCGGCAGCGCAGAACACGTGCTTATCCGGCTGGAGTGGCTCGTGAGACTGTACTCATGCAGTACGCCATCGACACGCAGCTTGACACGGCTCTAACAGCCGCCCTAGATGACGTCTGCACCGCGCGTCTCGTTGCAGGCAACCCGATGCATGCGATCCTCCTGCGCATCAAGTCAGCGGCGCAGTACTTTGAGCTCTGGAGAGAGACGGACGCCGAGCTACGAGCGTCGATCCTCAACGACCTCACGGTGTCCGATGCCAAGAGGCAAATGTTCTGTTTCCCAGCAGGCGCTGGCCTCAACGCTATGGGAGGAGGGCGTCTCGCAATTTTCGGATTGAAGCCAGCTCTTTTGCTTGCCGACCACATGCAGCTGCACGCTCTGCGCGACCTCCTTGGTGATTTTATGCCAGCACTACCGAAGACGAGAGTTCAGCGTTACGAATTCCATGCACACGTTGGGTTTTGCAGCGATCTGCTCTTCCAGAGCTTCTCTGCCGATTCTAATTTGATACACGCCGTCGAACTACGAGAGGATCACTTCATATCTGGACCAGTCGAGCAAGAGGCAATAGTTATCCACTGCCAGCACATCGCACAGACACTTTTGCGCTTGCACCTGAAGACGAAGCACATAGTCGCGGCGATTGCGATGGGGCATTCGCTCCACAGAATCGAAGAGCTGCCCGCTGTCGAGAGTGCCCTGGTCGGCTTACTTGTGCGCTCGGTGAAGGACGGGCACGAGATCCGCCTCCATGCATTTGCTCTCGTCCAGCCTCCTGATGGTGGCGCGCGGTACGTGCAAGTCACCAACTCCTTCCACCTGTGCCATACCGCTCCTCAGGCCAACAGAGAGCCAACGGTCAAGCGCTGGCCGCCACGAATAGGGCAGGCATTCCAGTCCATTTTCCTGTCGCGGGCTCACGCGATGAGTTGCTTGGAAGCGGACGGCTCAGCGGAAGCTCCGCTCCTCCAGCGAGTCGAGAGCTGGTCCAACCACTTGAGGAAGCGCGCGCGTGAGGCGTTAGCAAGTGGGCTTCTGCTCGATGGATGCCAAGCACTGCTGCAGCTCAGCTTTCTGGAGGGGGATTTCGAACGCCTTGTTCCGGGGGTCGGCCGGCTATTGCGTTCCGGAGCAACGCGTCTTCGTCGAATGACTCTAGGGGGTCGAGTCCTCCAAGGCTTACTCAGATGCGCCCAGACAGAGCCTAATCAGGGCAAGTGCAACCAGACTGTTCTCGCGAGCATGTTTCACGCGTACCGCACGCCGCTGTTGGAATTTCTAGCCTCAGATACATCCTGCAACTTTGAACCGATCCGAAGCACCATCCAGGAGGCTTTTTACGCCGTACTCATTGACCTTAGGCAGCAGAGCGCGCTCAATCAGGAAGCTGGGACGGTTTTGGAGGCTGTTGAAGATTACATGACCTGCATCGAGATGGCAGTCGCGTCACAGGTAGTAGCAAATGATGCAGCGCTTCGTGCGGCGATCATTCAATCAACTGCGGCGTAGCAGTTGGCATGGCATGGTAGTCTTGCTGTGCGACGAGAAACTGAGAGTCCCCATTTTAGCGATAGAAAGTCTAAACACACACGACACACACTCACTCAGGAATCGTTACTTTTCTTATATGGTTTTCTTTTTCTGGACGCGCCTACTGTACGGGGTGTTCAAATGAAGCGGGGCGACCAAAACTGACCTTTGAAAAGGCTTTTCCGCAGCCCAAAGAGTATCCCTACTGTACCTCAGTGGACGGACGAGCCGCGATTTTTCGCAATCATATAAGTTTACCGGCGGATAGGAACGTTTCAGTTCCGCGTTGTCAGCGCGTGGCGTCGCGCAGCGGGCGGCGCGGCGCGGTCTCGCCGCCCGAAGCCCAAGCGTACCACGTGGGTGGCAGTGGATTAGGTCAGGCGTGACATGCCGTCCGACTTCGAGATGCGCATGGCGGTCAACTGCAACAAGGCTACGACGTCAGCTCTGATGCGGACGTCTTCAAGCTCGATGTTTCCTGCCCCTGTGCTGCAGCCGCGTGCGAGCAGCGATTATCCTCACTTACGCCCCGGCCCATACAAGTCGGAACAAATGTGGTGGTACAGTCCGGACGCAATGCGCGAGCATGTCAAGCAATCCTCACGGCCATTGGATGCGAGTGCGAGTACGTCGTCCTTCGGCACAACCTTCCGCAGCGTCAGATCACTCAATAGCACAGCGTCATCTCCGACTCTCGGCCGTATGCACCATGGCTTGCCCGGGCAGGCTGTGATGCGTCACGTTCCTACTAGCATGTCTCGAGATCCACTCTTGCAGGCACAGGCAATGACTACGGCACGAGCTGCTACGGCCACAGCGCTAGCGGCGTTGAAGTCCGGTTCTTGGCCCTTGCCGCCGTCAACACGGGGCGAGTACTGCGAGAATTGGCAAATTACACCGACACGGAGCGGCATGCTCATGCGAACGCAGTCGATGAATTCGCTCTTGGGGTAGCGGACACAAGCGACTTCGGCACGACGGCGCCCGGTGTTTCCAGTTTGCGTTTAGTCTTAGACTTAGTCTCTGACTTTCCTCTCGACTTTGGGGTTCGACTTTAGACCGGTCGTGCGCCGGTCCCGGTGGACCGGTGTCAGTAATTTTAGTATTCTTCAATCGACAGGACCGCGCCATGAAGACCCGTGTTCCATGCCACGCCATGGTACACGCGGAAGGATACGACCAGGGTCCGGTCCGGTCGAGAAACGACCCTCACTCAAAACGTACTCGATCTATGCCACATAAGGGAATCGGATTGACAGATGCCGCCACGCCACGCCAGCCGAGCCTATGGCTGTACACCGTTGCCCCATGTGCTAGAGCGCTCCCCAACCCGATTCGCGATTCGAGTGGCACCTGAAAACCCACTCTGCATCCGGCCTACGCAGGCTACGGAACGCTCACGAGCCGCCGCATCGAGCCCCCCATCCACCACGCGGCGAGATCGCGTGCTCCGCAAGCGCCCAGAGCCGCAGCGTGTTCTGGTCGGTCACCTCGGTGCCGTTCGCCGTGTACCGGGGGGGCAGGTCGTCTCGCTCGAGGATGGCCAGCGTGTCCTCCTCGACGGTCCCCGCCATGGCCAGGGTCGTGACGTTGACGGCGCGCCGCTGGCCCATACGGTAGCAACGCGCAACCGCCTGCTTGCGCAAGGAGGCGTCCAGGCACGGCGAGACAAAGACGACCTGCGATGCCGCGTCCAAATTTAGGCCGGTCGCCCCAATGCGAAGCGTGAGGACGAGGGCCGTCACGCCTCCGCCGCCGCTCTTACCACCAGCTTCGCCGGCGCCGCTCTCGCCACCGGCGCCAGCGCTTTCGAGAGGCCTTCCCAACCGCGCTACGGCCTCCTCTCGCGTGGCCCGCTTGGTGCTCGACTTGAGCCCAATCGCGCGTAACGGCTGGTCGTGGACACGCTGTGCGCGTATGGCCTCGAGGGTGGGCTGTATGAGAAGAGGATGGTCGACGAAGACGACGGAGCGCTCTCCGCGTGCCGCTGCGGCTGCCACCACCTTTGCGGCCGCGCTGAACTTGCGAGAGACTGGGATGGGCTCGGACTCCTCAGCCGCCGCCTTCTCAGCCGCCGCCTTCTCAGCCGCCGCCTTCTCAGCCGCCGCCTTCTCAGCCTCAGCCGCCGTCTTCTCAGCCGCCGCCTTCTCAGCCGCCGCCT
>Ga0210245_101984_pt1 | contig 14356 bp, 12 predicted proteins | sample ChrtobMetaP3_4mM_FD_155450 | JGI IMG/M metagenome (GOLD analysis project Ga0210245, IMG submission 155450) | Chrysochromulina tobin associated microbial communities from unialgal haptophyte culture, Seattle, Washington, United States - P3_4mM | ecosystem: Host-associated > Algae > Haptophytes >...
GCGGGAGAGCCCGATGGGGGTGATCTCTCCGCCGTTTTGGGGGGAAGGGGATTCCCAGGGGGAAGCCTGATAGGCACCCTGTTATGCGGTTCGTATGCCGTCCGCGCGCATGCTGTCGCTGCTCTATTAATAGCGTCGCCGATCCTGCCGATTCTCTGCGGCGGGCGGACGCTTCGATATCGATGCGCGTCAGCTTTGAGTGTGTTATGTGTTCCCGCCCACCCACCGCGATTCAGAGCCGTTTGATGAACCGCAATCATCAACCAACGCGACCAGGTTTACTGAGTGTGAACATCGCAAGTCTCGCCAAGCGACCTCTGTGCTTTGCTAAAATGTTGATTGGAAAAGAAAAGCCTGCATGCATGTTCGCTCGAAATGCGTAAATTTGTAGATGTGCCTTCATAGTTGAGCATATTTATGCCAAGCCTGCGTAGATGCTCGGCGTGTTCATGTCACAAGCTCTGGGTACATTCAACGACGCGTCCGACACGATGACCACAATTGACGCACCCAACACCAGTGCCGCTCTTTCCAAGCATGGCCGGCCTTCGACGGCCACGGAGGCCGACCAAGCTGCAGATTTTGAACAGGAGCACGCCATGGGCACGGGCGACGAGCGCATCCGTGTGCGAGTGCGAGCGCGAGGGGGAGAGGAGGTCACGTGGTCGCGCGAGGCCGCCCGACTTGCGGGCACTTTGAAGGATCTCATGGACGACGCCCCTCCCGAAGATGGCGTGTACCCAGTGCCGACAATGACGGCCACGACGCTTTGCATGCTGGGGTTGCTGAATGATCCTGACTCCACATGGCCAAGTGCCGACGAGCGCTCTGTATCGCAGCTGGTCGAGCTCGTCGAGGGCACCCTCTTTCTCGATGCCTCGAGGGCGCTCGAGCACATCCAGTGTGCCATCGCCTCGCGGCTCAACGGCAAGTGCGCTCACGAACTCTGCGCGCTGCTCGGCGCGGATGGCGACTTTGGCAGCGCAGAGGAGCACGCGGCGTCAATCGCCGAACCCACGTTTGCCCCAGAAAGCTGCGAGGCGCCGAAACAGGCCAACTTCGGAGCATCGCCCGCACTGCTGCGGCAGACCTTCCTCTCGGAGATGGCCGCCACGGAGGATGCCAAGGAGGCTGCTCTGGCCTTGGTGGACGTGGCCACGTTGGCCGAGCTCAAGGGCGTCAATCGATCGTGGCGTGCGCTGGCACGACGCGTCCTCTGCTCGCGCCTGTGCCGCCGCGACGGGCAGCCGGCACCCACACGTCTGGATGACATCACCGACCTCGACGTCGAGCAGCTCATCGAGGCCGGCCGGCCGTGGGAGGTTGCCGTAGCGGGGCGGATGCTACCTGGACTGGCACGCCTCCATGGCTATGGATTTGTGGTGGACGTGGCTAAAGTCCGGGCCGCGGAAGTGCAAAACGGGCTTGGCGACTGGCGCCACCCTTCAGGGGGCAGCTGCTTCTCAGGCGAGGGAGAGCCGCCGTTGAGGTTGACGATCGCAGCCGTTGCCTGTGCGGGTTCGGGACTCGTTTGCGGCATTCCAGTGCAGCACATGCGCGAAGACAGCATCACGTTGCTGCACATGCGTGAGGACAGCATCACGGAGCTCAACTTGTCCCAGAAGAAGCTCCACGGGCCTGCAGCTATGCTCGTCGCCTATCTGATTCCTGCGATGAGCTCGCTGACACACCTCTCGCTCGGAGACAATCACCTGGGCAACGAAGGTGTGGAGGCACTCTCGGTTGGTATCAAACAGAGTAAGAGCCTCAGCATGCTTGACCTGAGCAACAAGTTGAGGTCGTCAACCAAGTTCGGCCCAAAGGGAGCGGCGGTATTGGCTAAGGCACTTGCCGCCAATTCCGCGTTGACCAAAATGTGGGTCGGCTCCAACCAGCTGGGCGACCAGGGTGCCACCGCGATTTGCGACGCACTGCGCGAGAACACGGCGAGCAAGGTTCAGGAGCTGGACCTTGGGGGCAACGGCATTGGCCCAGACGGCGCAAAGGCGATCGGCGCCCTTTGCGCTGCCAAAGGCTCGCTGACGGAGTGCAATCTACAGAGCAATCGTCTTGGCGCCAAAGGGTGGACTGCCATCTTCACAGCACTGCGCGACAGTAAGGTAAGCATGATCTCCACGTGGGATCTCCATGCTGAGGATGGCATCAAGGCAAGCATCAAACCGTTGGCAGAGTACATCGCCGTCAGCGGCTCGCTCACCAATTTGTGGTAAGTTGGATCCATCCGAGCTGCCCCCATTTGATTGATCTGAGCTTCACCTGAGCTGCTCTTCCCACTCTCCGTCAGGTTGAGTTCCAACGACATTGATCAGGGAGGCGCCAAATCTCTCGCATCGGCGCTCGCAGTCAATAGCTCGCTGACTAATTTATCGTAAGCTGCCCTATTCGAACTGAACAGATTGTACCACTCCTCGCCACCTGAGCACCTGAGCTCTGCTGGCACCTGACATGTATTTTCTGGGGTGTGTGCCTGCAGGTTGTTGAACAACAAGATCGGTACAGAGGGTGCCAAAGCGGTCGCTGACGCCTTGCGTGTCAACGTCTCGTTGACGCGGGCAGACGTTCGGTGGAACGCTGTGCGTGCCGAGGGTGAGGAAGTGTTGCGCAAAGCAATCGAGGGGCGGTCTGGCTTTGAGCTCAAACTCTAAGGATGCACACGGAACGTCTCACAGTGTGTGTGACTGTTCAAACGGATCGACACAATACATCGGCGCTCATGATGCAAGTCCTCTTGTGTGTTTGCGTTGCATGCTAATGTATGTATTTCCGAACGATTCATGTCGTGTGACGCGATTTCAGCCTCGACGTTGCCGGCTTCAGCGTTGATCGCCGCGGTCGAGGCTGCGCGTGAAGCACAGCCCCCGGTCCTCTTCTACCTGTACGATGCGCCCGTCATTCCCACGTCCGTGGGCGCTGAGCTCGCAAAGCTCGAGCGCTGTGGTACGCCAGAGAAGCTGTACCACTACGGCGGGTCGTACTGGTTCCTAAGGCAGCTGCTCAACCACTCGTGGCGCGTACACAGCCCCGAGGAGGCATCGCTCCTCGTCGTTCCAGCGCTGCACGATTATCAGACGGCCAGAGGCCCTGGCGGTGGTGGTCGTTCACAATTTTGCAAAGGCCTCACCCCAACGGACAAGATTGTGAGGGCCATCAACCGCACGTCCGCGTGGCGCGAGCGGCTGCGTGACCACGTGTTCGTCAGCCTGGACTGGGAACACGGTCGCCTACCTGGCTCTGTCAAGGGGTCGGCGCTGCTTCGAGGCTTTGTCGAGACGCGCTGGTCCACCCCGATGACCAAAGGCTTCCAAACGCGCGCACTCTCGGGCTACACGACGGACTTCCTCCTCACGGTGCCATACGTGGACAATGGGGCCTCCTTCCCTCACAGCACACTGGCCACACAATGGAAATTGGAGGCTAATAGGGCCTTTGCGCCTCTGCCCGCACCAGGCGCGCCGCCCATCACACGGCAGACCATCCGAACGCGACGGAACGTCACCTTCTTCTTTGGCGGACGCACGAGCACGAGAATCGGCCCAGGACGCGCGCAGATGGGTTATTACGTGCGCTGGTCGCTCATGCGGCAGTGGCAGCACCAGCACCCGCGCCCGCGCAATGAGACGGGCGTACCGCGCCACCAGTCACAGCACGTGCTGTCGCACCACCTTCTGATCATCGATAGCGATCGTGGTAAGGACTGGCCAGCGGTGAGGCTCTGCACAAACCAGAGCGCTGTTAGCCTCGGCGTGCTCGAGAAGTCGAGCGCTCGCGACCTCACCGCCGCGGTCAAGCAGAAGCAGCAGCCGCAGCAGGAGCAGCAGCAGCATGCGTGTCTGTCGTCTTGCGCCCCTCAGGTGAGCCGCGATGGTACGGCAGGTGCGTGCGTTGGGCATTACTCACCCACGCTGCTGCTGAGGACGCGCTTCGCGCTATGCCTGCGGGGGGACATCCCGAGCTCGCCTCGCCCGTACGATGCGCTCCGCTACGGAGCGATCCCAATAGTGGTGAGTGATCATGTGTGGCGAATGGGAATGCCTTTCCAATGCTGGGTGCCCTGGCGGGAGATCACGCGCTCGATTGACGAGACGGACCTGATGCGTGACCTGGGCAGCGCGCTCTACAATGTGACGGCAAGCCTCTCGCCCGTGGCTGAGGAGCGCATGCGAGAGCTCATTGCACACTTCCGCCGAGACGTGCTCTGGAGGCACCCAACGTCACGCGTGGCCGAGAATGTGCTCATGGCGGCCCACCGTTGGCGTGACCGAGGTGCCCCGCTTCGTGGCTGCTGCCCGCTGCCAGACGAGGTGACAGAATAGTGACCCGCGCGCGGGGTGACGTACATACGGCGTTCAAACCATGTTCGATGTTGTTGTTTTCACAGTCACGATCTCTTGATGTACATCTACATGCAAGCACGCCCCCTGCCTCGCGGAGCGGCTCGTCTCGTCGCGTCAAAGGTTATTGATCACGGGCATCCAGCGCTCGATGTTCATCATGTTTCTGTGCATCGCCTTGATTTGGCTCGGTGGAGCCCTGGGGCCTGCTGGGGCGGGGCGATGTGAATCGGCCTGACCAGGCCTTCGGTGGATTTGTGGCTGTTCACAGTGAAGCTCCACTGTGAATCGGTGGATTTGGGGCTGTTCGACGTCGGGCTCTGGCTGGGGTGCTGGACCCTGCATCTCCACGTCGCCTGTGCTGTCGGCCGTGCGTGCCGCGTGCATGGCAGGTGCGTAAGCTCCCCCAGCGATGGTAATGCGACGGAGCGTGAGCCCGAGGCAGATGAGCCATGCCGGTAGGAGGAGCGCATCGAGGAGGAGCGCGGTGACGATCATCGCATTCGAGGATACGCGCCAGTTGACGAAACGCGAGACCTCGAAGCCAAAGTCGACGAGGCACACGAGCACAGACGCGACGCCCAGGTGGCCGAGAGCGTTGCCAACCTGCCTGCTCGTGTAGATGAGGTACGAGGCCGACATGAGGCCGCCCGCAAGCAGCAGGTCGTGAAGAGCAAAGACCCATAGTGTGCGGCCCTGCATCAACGTGTACGTCATCTCGAAGGATTGCGTCGCCGTGAGCTGTCCTTCGTTTGCGTTTGTCGGCTGGTACAGCACTGGCCACGTCCTGGACATCCAATCGGCCGTCTGCGCGGTGCCTGCTTCGGTCATGGCTTCGATCATGGATAGAAATGAGGCGGCCACGAATGAGTACGTGACCGTGCTCGAGGCAGAGCGCACGCCGCCATCATCGAGGATCGAGGCCAGAGATGCCACAGGCGGTATGGCCAAGAACCAGGCAAGGACGGCAAAGAAGTTGCCGGCGAGTTGCGTGCCGCTGGCCTTCTGCCGCTGTTCCCACCTGCGATGGATACGTTCATCCCTCATGCGTGAGGTAAAGTAACTTGCCATACGATCATCAAAGGTCGCATTCGCAAGCGCCAAGTCAAAGGTGGAATTGCGAAAGTTGTCCCACGAGTGCCACGAGTAGCTGAGGCCGACGCCACCGTTGCCGTTCATGATGCCGCGGCCGACGCCGCTTAGAACAGCCGCGAGGGCGAAAAAGAAAGCTGACGCGACTGCCTGGAACGCAGCGACGCTGTATCTACGAGATTGCATGAGAGCGAGACGAGAGCGAGCCAGGAGCGGTGAGCGCCTTCGACATCATCATCGCGACGAAACTCGTCTACATACCGTATCTACATGGGGCACAAAAAGCACTCACTCCCCGTTTTTCTTTCTTCGGCCCGGTAGCCCCCATTCACGACGGTGTGGGAGCCTCCATTAACCATGAGTAGGGAGGGTTTTGCGGAATATGGCTGCAATGTAACGGTTGAGACCGTTTGGTTGTGCCTATCACCATGTCTTCTTCCCTGGCCGGTGCTGCGGCCCTGTCGCTTGAGCCGTCCTCATCTCGGAAAGAGGCACGCGCACCGCCCACCACATCTGTGGGCACGCCGACGTGCTCCAACTGCCGCGTTCCAATGAACCTTTGCCACTGCTCTGCCAGCGAATGCTCAGTCTGCCGTGGCACCAAGGAGCTGTGCATGTGCATCGCTGCTCGCGCTGCCGCCAAGCCGGTGCCGCCTCAGCCGCTGCCGCAGCTGCCACCGCAGTGCACCAAATGCGCTGAGACCGAGCGTGCGGCCAAGGAAGCCAAGGGCCAGCTCGCTGCGTGCGAGAGGCTGCTAGCCACCAAGGACAAGGAGGCTTGCACAATGGTGGCCCAGGCTTCCAAGGAGGTCGCCGAGGCGCGAGCGTCGGAGCAGCGCGAACGCGAGCAGCGATGCAGCGACAAGGGTGTGCTCGGCAAGCGCATCGAGACTCTCGAGGCACAGCTCCGCAGTGCGCTGGCGCACGTGCCGCGAGAGGCGGAGCTCAAGCGCACTGCAGCGGAGGCGGAGCTCAAGGCTGCCGACGCCGACGCTAAGCGCCGAAGTGCTGAGCAGAGCAGCGCGGCTGCGCGCGACGAGCTCGCCGCGCTGCGGGAGCGGCTTGCATCGGCTGAGGCGGCGGCACGCTCGGCTGAAGTGGCGAGCGCTCAGGCAGCCGAGCGGGAACAAGTCCTGATCGCTCAGGTCGATGAGGCGCGTGCCGCGCTCGAAGCGCTCCGGCGCGAGTGTGTTGAGCTTCCGAGCCGTGCGCAGCGGGCGGAGGCGCGCGCCAACAAGGCAGAGCACGAGAGGGAATTTGTGCAGGCCGCGCTGGAGCGCGAGAAGGCGGCGCGCGCGGCGATCGGGTCCGAGCTGGCGGAGGTGCGCGAGCAAGCGCGGGCCAGTGCACAGACCGTTGCGAAGGCGAAGGAGACGCAGCTCGCGTACGAGGGCGCGTGCGCGGAGGTGCGTCGGCTCCAGACGGCTCTGGCGGCTGCTCTCGATGGGGGCTCGGAAGCAGATGAGGCGACGAAGCAGCTGGCGGTGCTCAAGACGGCGCTCGAGGAGCGGCTCATTGCCCTCATGGCAGAGAATGCGCAGCTCACGCACCAAGTGAAACACGCCGAGCACCTGCGCAGCCTCTTCCAGACCGTCACGTCGCGCACGAACGAGCTGCAGGAGGCCGCCAATTCGGTCATCAAGCAGGTGGAGATGAGTAAGCAGACGCGCCAGGGCGAGACGCGCCCCGCCACATCGTCCGGGGCTGGTGAGCCTCTCCGCCCCGCCAACTACACCCTCCAGGAGATCAGAGCTACCGCCGCGGCCACATTTGCCCGTGTCCCTGTGCCGCCAAGCGGCCCGAAGGCTCCGCGCCAGGGCGGGCCCGATCGGGCGGCCTTACGACGGTAGATTCTAGAGTGTACGGTTAGCGGTCTCTAGAGAGGGCCGATGGTCGTTCTGACTTCTGGACCCGACGGTATACCTGCAAGTACTATTAACGAACATTCAAGGTGGATGGCACAGTGGTCGACTATGAAAGTATACTAAGAGACGCGCCCACGTGAGACGAGAAAATGCCGCAACTGCGGCCGCCCCACGGTGGACTCGCATCGATAATCCATAAAGCGCGCACCGTGGGGAACGGCCGTACTTTGTGTGTCACTCCGTAGTCCTATGAGCTATTTTGACGCCGCCCGTTGCGAATATTGCTGGGCCGACGCGTCGTCGGTGTCGTCGTCAGACACGTCGGGCAGCCACACCTCGCCGCCTCTGAGCTGGACCTCGTCATGCGGGCGGCCGGCCAGCGAGTACACGATGTCGCCGCGCGCATGCAAGTCCTCAAGGATAGGGTGCAAGTGCATCCCAGACGGCACCTCGACCTGCGCACACTCACCGGTACATCCCTCGACGACCGGCGCGAAGCGAGCGGCCTCCTGCCGCGCTTGCCTGATAAGAGCGTGCGTGCTGATCTTTCGATCAGGCGCCGCTGACTCGAGAGCCGCGAGCAAGGTGGAGCGCAGAGCCGGCACGACCCACGGCCACGTGCAGCAACGGTAGTGCTGCTGCGGCACCACGTCACAAAAGTGGCCCGGCTGCGGCTCGCTCCATACGGGCCTCGCGCACGGCAGGCGCGCCCAATCCCATCCGAAGCCGTCCGCGCCGTGCATCGAGCAGTTCTTGTCGCAGCGGAGCGTCAGGTGGTCGCTCGAGCGTCCAAGCGTCCAGCGGCGCAAGGCGGTCTCGTAATGATGGCGCCGTTTGACGCCGTGTACGAAGAGCGATCGAGAACTCCAGTAGCTGTCTTGCACGGATGCAGAGCGCTCGATGACGCCAGGGTCGTTGAAGTGGCCCGGCACCTGATGAGGCAGGCAAGACGAGGTCATCCGAGGTCATCCGAGGTCATCCGAGATCATCCGAGATCATCCGAGGTCATCCGAGGTCGCCAGAGGTCATCAGAGGTCATCAGAGGTCATCAGGTTCGTCAAAGTGGACCGGCACCGGCACAATCGATGCGGACGCGTTCGCGGAGACGATGGCGCGGAACACGTTGAAGCCAATGCCAGCGTCTTCGTGGTGCCACATGTGCATTGCGGCCGGCTGATTTGCGCACAGGCGTGCCTTTTTGCAACGGACGCCGTGGTCATTGCGCGCCTTCGCCACCGCGAGGAAATCACCGAATGCCGCATCGGCCGCGACCAGCAGCGCGAGGGCGCGCGACATGCATACCATGCCGCCGCTCATGTACGGATATGGGCCGACGGCGTGCGGGCATGGCGGGTACTGCGCGCCCGACGGATTGTGAAGGTCGACCGGCCCACCAAATAGGATGTCGCTCTTTGTCTTTGCAGCATTGCCCCAGCTGCCTCCGCAAGCCTGGAAGCGGTAGCCTTCGTCCCACCCACGCCATTTCATATGGCCAAGGTACACGAGCCGATCGGCGCCCTCGGTGCGCACCACCTGGCCAAGAACGCGATCCAACCGGTCCAAATGCACCATCGTGTCGTCGTCCGACTTGCAGTAGAAGGCAAAGCCAGGCTCCTTGGCGGCAATCTCACGCCAAAACGCAGCCGACTTTTCGGTGACGACGCCCACGTGCGGCAAGCGCTCCCGGCCGTCGACAAAGAGGAGGTCGCCGTGCGTCGAATTTTCTTGCTGCGCGGAGCTGACGGCTTCAGCTGGTGGCTGCTCCGTCGCGTTGTAAAAAGAGGAGCCAAACACAAAGCGCACGGCCACGTTACCCTGGCGGTGCGCCGCGAAGAGCGAGTTCCACTCGCGCAGCTGGACGCGCAGACGGTCCGATGTCGGATTGGACATCACGCCAAGCAGCACTCTGTGCGGGTGTGTAGCGTCCACCGCCGCCGTGGCCACATGAGTGGCCATCGTCGAGAAGTCCGCACGTTCGGCAAGTTTCCCCAACTGGAACGACGCCGTGACAGATCATCTTTCTATGGGCGATCTGTTCTGACTTTACTTCACTCGCAAACGAAGTACCAAATTGGGTCGAGAAAGTCGCAAACTACGTATGAATACCAAATTTGGTCGAGAACGTATGGCGCACGCCTGCGAGCACGAGGGCTGCGGCAAGCGCTTCTCGCGGTCGGATCACCTCACGGAGCACAAGCGCACACACACGGGCGACCAGCCGTTCGCCTGCAACCACGAGGATTGCGGCAAGCGCTTCTCGCAGTCGAGCGCCCTCACGAGGCACAAGCGCACACACACTGGCGACCAGCGGTACGCCTGCGAGCACGAGGGCTGCGGCAAGCGCTTCTCGGAGTCGAGCAACCTCACGAGGCACAAGCGCGCGCACACCGGCGACCAGCCGTACGCCTGCGAGCACGAGGGCTGCGGCAAGCGCTTCACGCGGTCGGGCCACCTCACGGGGCACAAGCGCACACACACTGGCGACCAGCCGTACGCCTGCGACCACGAGGGCTGCGACAAGCGCTTCTCGGAGTCGAGCAACCTCACGAGGCACAAGCGCACGCACACGGGCGAGCGGCCGTTCGCCTGCAACCACGAGGGCTGCGGCAAGCGCTTCTCGCGGTCGGGCAGCCTCAAGTCGCATATGCGCACAAGCTCGCATGGCCAGTGCTGCCACAATGCGCCGGAGCACCTGTGTGATGACCTCGAGTGCGTCCAGCGGCGGGACATGTGCCGTCAGCTCGCCGTGGACTTTGGCCTGCAAGCGACCCGCTCGCCAGCAGCGCGCCCAGCGCCTGCCGTGCTCCCATCAACGTCGCAGCGCTCGAGCGGCAGCAGCCGCAAGCGCCCACAGGAGGCCGAGGACTGGTACGAGGACGAGGAGGGCATGCAGCTCGCTGTGGCCCTGTCGGCCTCCGTCACAGAGGTGGGCCTTCCCGATGAAAGGCAACAGCGGCGGGACGGCCGATCGGCTCGCATGCAAGGCGCTTCTTCCAGCTTCGACATGGAGCATACTGGCAACAACGACGAGTTGGATGAGGTGGAGGTGGAGGTGGAATTGGAGGAGGAGGGTCCTTGCTTCGGCTGCTGCTTGGGTGGGGAAGTGACCTTGATCGGCACGGCGCGCGATCGACCAGACCCGTCCGAACCCGACGGCGGGTGGGGATACACCCCGTGCTGCGGGCAGGCGGCGCACTTTGACTGCCTCGGGCGCTGGCTCACCCCGGACGATCCTGACCACGGTAGGCTGGTGGAGTCAACGAGCGGGCTGGTGGCCATCGAGCTTAAGTGCCCGTTTTGCAAGAAGGCGCTCTCCCGCTCGCGCACGCGCATGCTGAGGGCCTAGATTGCGTAATGCTCTAATCTTGTTGATCTGATTTCGTGACTCGTGTCGGTTTTGATATGTCGGCCTCGGCGCGCTTCGGCCGCTTGTCCCAAACAGAAGACACTGGACCCGCGTTACGTTACAGAAGAAAAGTGTGAAATTTTCCTAGAGTCATACAGTAAAATCAGCTTTGTTTTGAATCCCATCGACGTCCTTGTGTTGTTTATGCTCCTTGTGGCGTTCCTTGCGTTCCTTGTAAGTTGTATGCTCTTCAATATTCATCACGGTACTGTCTCGGCGCTCGCTGCCACATGTTACAGCCATTGAGAGATCTTTGACGGCGAGGTTGGCGAAGTCGGGCTCGCCGGCTCAGGCTCAGGCACACGGCGCGGCGCCAAGTTGGGCGAGGACGACGCCATTCGACACGACGCACGGTGGTCTCTCTCCGCGGGCTCGATCCGACTCGCCTTTCTGGGCGCCGCCGTGGGCTCTCGCGTCGCCATGGGCTCTCGCGTCGCCGTGGGCTCTCGCGCCGCCGTGGGCTCTCGCGCCGCCGCGGGCTCTCGCGCCGCCGTGGGCTCTCGCGTCGCCGACGGCACGATCGGTCGCGTCGATCCGCGGCCGATCTGTCGTCCCGGGCCCTCGATGAGGTCGGACCGACGCTGCGTGGCGAGTAGCTCGATGCGGCTGGAGCCCTGCCTTTTTAGGAAGGCACGCCGACGACCCGCGCGGCCGCGGCCGACGGATTGCAGTTTGATGGCCGCAGCGATCTGGATGGCCGTGGTCTGTGCAACTAGCTTCGTCATCCCTACCCCACGGTGCGGAGTCACTGGCCCCCGCACCCGCGGAGTCTCCCCCGGAGTGAGCCGGGGAGTCACTGGCCCCCGCACCCGCGGAGTGAGCTGGGGAGTGAGCAGGGGAGTCACTGGCCCCCGCACCCGTTGAGTCGCTCCCCCCCGCACCCGGAAAGTCGTCTCTTCTTGCGACCACGGAGCCGGGGGCACCCGCGGAGTCTCCCCCGAAGTGAGCAGGGGAGTCACTGACCCCCGCACCCGCTGGGTTGCTCCCGCCCGCACCGGCGAAGTCGTCTCTTCTTGCGACCTCAGAGCTGGGGTCACTTCCTCTCGCGCCGTCCCCATCGGTGCGCCCGCTCGGTCAGAGCCCATCGGGGTGAGCGGCCCCCCCGGAGAAGAGGGCGTGGGCGAGAGGAAGCCACACGACGCGAGCTGTGCTGGAAGGCGCAGCTGCAGCGGGCCGTGTGCCAAGGTGAGGCCTCCAACGGTCGCGTGGGGCTGTCCGCCTGTGCTCGAGAGTCGGGGAGATTGTCTCGAGATTCGGGGGGATTGGCTGCGCGTCAGAGCGAGCGCAACAGCAGGCTCGACACTCATGGCGCTCGCGCCTTCCAACTCCGTGCGCCGTTGCGCGGCGGCATGCCGCAGCCGGTGCAGCCTCGCTGAGGATTCGTTTTCGGTCTCAGACGGCCGCTGGCGAGACGCCACAGATGCTTGTTCCACCATCTGCTCCACATGCGAGACCAGCGGGGCGGGCAGGCGGTGCGGAGGGGGCAGCGCTTGATGCCGCGGCAAGTTGGCGCTGGAGGTGCCCACCACGACGCCTCGCGTGCTGCTCACTGGCGTGTTGCACGCGCAGCCCCGGGCGCTTCCCGAGGGCGTGGAGTCGCTCAATTCCGACGGGGAACGCTCCGGGTGATAGGATGTCTGCAGCAGCTGCTTCAGCCGGTCGCGCGCGCTGTTCGTGATGCCGTCTGACGCGAGCGACTCGGCAATCAAGGCCCGGATCTCCGAATCGCGAGCTCGGACTCGCTCCCACTCGAGCTCCGCGCCTCTCTTACTCTGCTCCACACGAGCGAGCACGCGCTCCGCCTCCACGTCGGCCATGTGCTTGGCCGCAACGGACGCCTCTTCGAGTTCCTTGGCTTCTTCAATGCGCCTCTGCATCGTGAGCCAGAGCTGCTTGTCCCGCTCGCGTGCCGAGGCCGACTGCTCCAGTGCGTCGTCCTTGATGATGCGCGCCTCCTCTTGGAGTACCTGGACGCGCGCGGACGCGATGCGTTGGTGCGCTTCGGCCTCGTCGGCCTGCAGGCGTAGCTTGTCCACGTACTGACGCGCTGCGGACATTTGCTGCTCGCTGGAGTGGTGCAGCGGCAGCAGCGGAACGCCGCCGAGATGTTGGCCGAAGCGGGTCCGAGCCGACGGGGGGGCGGGAACCGTGCCCATGAAGCCCGCTGAGAGGGCCGAACATGAGCTTTGACTCAGGCGACCCGACAGATTCCCCGAGAGCCGCGAGCTTGGGCTCAGGCGACCCGACAGACTCGCATCCGAGCACATGGCAAGAAGATCCTCGAGGGGGGTCGACGGGGGGAGCGGCGGCATCCAGAGACGAGTGGGCAGAGTGGGCGCAGTGGCAGGCGGCCCGCATGACTCCGATGAGCGCGAGGCATGTGCCGAACCACCCAGCTTGACTGCCGTACGTGAGTCCGCGGAGCCATCGCGCAGCACTCGGCCCGCACGTGAGGATGCGGCGCCATCGCGCAGCACTCGGCCCGGGCTTGCAAGGTCGAGCCAATCGGTGCCAGCTTGGCCGACGTCCTTGGATGGCGACGGACTGACGGGATCTCGGTACGATCGCTCGCTCGGCGGCGAGTCGCGAGATGAGGCCTCGCGTCCCCGATGGAGCTTTCGACGGCGAAGGACGAGTACCAGCGTGATGCACGAAAGGCCAGCAAAGCCTGTTCCGAGGACGATGACCAGAGCCAGCATCCCTGTCGACGTCTGCGCTGCGCTGCTGCCAAGAGACGTGCCTAGAGGTGGCGAGGGGATCACGAGACGAGGGCCGCAATCTGTGCAGTCGGTGCCGCTGCCGCAGGTCGAGTACTCGGAACCGGCTCCACCGTCGTCGCAGAAGCCGTCGCTCACATAATTCGTCGGGAAGACGATGCACGTGTCGGTGCACACGAGGGCCGGGGAGGGTGATGATTGTGAGGCCGGTGGAAAGAGCGGCGGCTGCAGCCGAGGCGGTGGCGAGGGCGGCGGGGGCGAGGGAGGCGGGGGCGACGGCGGGGGTGAGGGCGGCGGTGACGGAGGCGGTAAAGGTGAAGGCGGTGATGGTGGCGGCGAGGGAGGTGGAGGTGAGGGTGGGGGGGGCGAGGGCGCCGTGAACACCTGCGTTGACGTACCCACGCCGCTGACCGCAGTGATTTGCACGCCGAGGCTGGCGGAGAGCGTTGTCGCATTGCCTTGCAGTAGCGACTCAGATGATTGGGCGGCGGCGAGCGACGGCACAAGGATGGTGACCTGAAGGATGATACTGCCCGCACTGACTTGGACGGTGATGTCACTCATGTTCACCCCTAGCGCAAGGGCAAGGCCAGCGCGGAAATTGTACGCGACGGCTCCGGTAAAGTCGGAGGGATTCCCTGCGATGGTGACGGTGGCCGCGACGACGAGCCTGCCGGACGAACCACCGGGTGGGGCGGGCGGCGGTGAAGGTGGTGGAGGCGAGGGTGGTGGGAAAGGCGGCTGTGTCGAGGGTGGGGTCGAAGGTGGAGGTAAGAGTGGAGGTGAGGGCGGCGGCGACGGCGGCGGCGATGGGGGCTGGGGAGATGGTGGTGGAGACGGCGGCGGCGGCGATGGTGGTGGACTTGGAGGCGGCGGCAACGGAGGCGGGGAGGGTGGAGCAGGTGAAGGCGGCGGCGAAGGAGA
>Ga0210245_101987_pt1 | contig 14341 bp, 9 predicted proteins | sample ChrtobMetaP3_4mM_FD_155450 | JGI IMG/M metagenome (GOLD analysis project Ga0210245, IMG submission 155450) | Chrysochromulina tobin associated microbial communities from unialgal haptophyte culture, Seattle, Washington, United States - P3_4mM | ecosystem: Host-associated > Algae > Haptophytes >...
GGGTCGGAGATGACGAAGATGGCAACCCGTGGCAGGATTCTTGGGTTGGCATCACTAGGCTCACCGCGGATCAGCGAGCAGAAGCACGACGCCTCGAGAAGGCAAGATATGCGCCCGAGGACTTGGGAAAGAAAGCACGGAAGGAGGTCGTCGCACAGAGACGAGCGCAGCAGCCGCAGGACGAGGACAAGAAGCAGTGGGAGGTACGGCTTAGAAATCGGAAGCGAGCGAGGGAGGGTGTAGAAATGGGATGAGCATGGCTGATGCCTGACATCGGTGTTCCCCCCATAACGCCACGCTTCGCATGCTTGGGTCTGTGCCCTCGCCACGTGTGCCGTTGCCGCTCCGCGGCGGTTGTTACTTACTTACTTACTTAAACACGGCGGGCGACCTTCAAAGTCGAAAGTGAGAGTCGAAGATCCTTCGCTTCGCGGCCCGAGTCGGGGAGGATTATGGACCGGACTGGCCACCGCGTGCCGTTAGCGCCCGCGTTACCTCCTCTTGCTCTTCTTCTGCTTCGTCCGCGGCTGCGGGATGGTGGAGCCTGCGAGCACCACCTCGAGCATGGGTGGAGGCGGGCTCGCTGCGGCTGCCTGCTCGGGAGACATGCCGAGAAGCCCCGCGGCAGGCACGTAGCCTGGGAGCCTGGGAGCCTGGGAGCCTGGGAGAGCCGGCATTCCGACGGCGGCACGCACGAAGGGTTGCCGGAGTGTGACAGTCTGCAGGATGCTCACCATATTGGTCGAGATCCAATAGACGAATACGCCGCTCTCGAACCACGCGGTCGTGGGCACCATCAGAAGGGCCACCCCCTTCATGAAAGTGCGCATTTGCTCCTGGCGCGCGTCGAGCGCAACGCCCGGTGCCTGCCCAGGGTCACCGAGCGACACCATGCCAAAGAAGGTGGCGCCGCACATGACCGGCAGAACAAAGTACGGATCGCGCGCCGTAAGATCTTGGAACCACAGAGCGCCGCCTGTGTCGAGCCCGAGCCCACCGTCAACACGCACCATGTGGCGCATGGTGAAGAAGAAGGAGAGCCACAGCGGGATCTGGCCGAGCGCGCCCACTATTGACATCCACGGCTTCACGTTGTGATGAGCAAAGAGCGCCTGCAGCTCCAGCCGTGCTTTCTCGGCCTCCTCGTACCCCTTGTCTGTGCCCTTGGCGCTGCCTGCCTTCATTTGCGCGCTGAGTTGATCAAGGTGCGGCTTGATGACGGCCATGCGGGCGATCGCCTTGCTCTGGTAGACCTGCAGCGGCAGCAACGACAAGCGCACTGTAGCCGTCGTGAGCGCAATTGTCATCCACCAAGGAAGACCAGTGGTCTCGTGCACGCCCGTCAGCAGCGCCTCGATGACCGCCATCGGCTTCGAGAAGATGAAGCCGCCTGCGGTCGGCGGGTTTGCAACGACGGCTGAGGCACCTACCGCGGCGTCCATCGATGCGAGTTTGTCCATCGATGCGAGCATGTCTGGGTGTGGTGCTGGGCCCACCATCACCGGCTGCACCGACATTATGGTCTCACCGGGGATCGGTACCGTTTGCAGCCAAGTGGCAGGACTTTCGTTGGTTGGCGGTGCTGGCTGCAAAGGTTCTGACGATGGAATATTGCTCGCCTGCGACGGCCCATTTTGTGATGGACTGACATGCTGTGACACGCCTTCTACAGGGTGCTGCGGCTGAGCGCTCACACTAAGAGCCAATGACTCGCTTTGTGGCAAAGGTGCTGTCGTTGCATGGCGTACGAAGCGGGCGACAGCTGTATCGACGCCCGTAGTCGGCCGTCGCGCGAGCCGAAAAGCTCGGCTAAGTGGAGAGTACATGTCTCGACGGCGACGTGACGAATGATATTTGAGAAAAGGTCAGTTGAATCGACACGTCTTCTACGAAGCCGAGCTCGTACCGTCGCGCGTGCTTTAGTTTCGTGAGACAAGAGACACAACTTTTCTTAGTTCGTGAAACGGTATGGGTATCGGCGGCGCACAAGGGCCCCCGTCTGATCATGCCTCGAGATCATGGTTCATGCCTCGCTCGAGTCTCGTGATTCAAGCCGGTTTGATCGAATCAGAAAACACACAGGAAATCAGACGATGCTCGAAGGCGCTCTCACGCGCGTCACTTTTTTGTCACTTCAACACCCCCCTGCAGCGCGCCAGCGCTCAACGCCGCCGGGGTCACCGTTGACACTCGATACTAAATAAACATATAAACGCGGTCCGCGTCTCTCAAGTTTTCAATCCCAATCAACCAGAACTCATATGTGGCAGATGCAGCTGCCCCGTGGGGAGATGTTGCATCCACCGCCCTCTTCGGCATGGTCGTTGAACTCGACGACCTGGGTGTCCTCCCAAAGCGTGCAGCCCGGGTACTCGGCCTTGTCCATCGAGCTGCCGAGGAAGTGCTTCTTGTCTAGGCTCGCGTACGCTTCGCACTCCGCACGCCGCATGATGCGGCCTCGCACCTCTCGGCAGCGGCCTTGCGAGATGCGGGCCCACGGCTTAGGCCGGTCGCGCTGCTGCTGAGAGCGGCGAGGCAGACCAGGGACGAAGCCCACAACCTCCTCTGGTGCCGCAGTGCCGCGACCGACGCGGGTGCCGTTGGCCATGGCGGCGAGAGCACTTAACATGGCATGCGCATGGGCTGCCGCAGTTGTGGGCGGCTGCCACGAGCCGCCAGCCCAACGCGGCTTGGCGGCTGGCTCGCGGGCACTCGTAGCGTCGTCCATGTCGAGATGTGCCTCGTGCAGCCGCGGATTCCACCACATGGCGAACTCGGCCGCCGGGTGGTCCTCGCTCAACACGTAATCACAGTGTGCCTGCACACATGGCAACGGGACCAGCGCCACGAGTCACGAGTCAGCACGACACACAAGTAAGGGGCGCAGCCTGCGCGCAGTCATCCCAACCCATCCCGGGAAGGTCGGCTCGAGCCAGCCTGCGGGCTCACCAGTAGCAGAGCGTCGACCAGTTCTTCCAAGCCCGCACATCGGCCGTCACGCGCACCGCCAGTGATGGTCGGGCCGCGAGCACACGCCGGCATGCCGTCATCGCGAGTACGGACGCGATCACGCCCGTGCCGCCTGCGGACGCCTTCGAGCTCTGCAGGCCCTGCCCCCACAACGACGATGGCCGCGCGCGGCCCGTTCGCTCGAAGAAAGCCGTCCGCGTATTCGTGCAACGCTGCGCGCTGCGCGCTGGTGGCTCGTAGGTGTGCATTATCGAATGCCACTCCCAGCAATGCCGCAGCCTGTTGCCGCCACGGCGCAAGCAACTCGTGTGCCGCTCGAGCAACCTCAGGGCGCACGCGCACAAATTCGCGCAAGAGGCGTGCCATTCGGAGCCGTTGCCGCAGCCGCCTCGCCCACAGCTGCCCGCTGGATTGATGAGCGGCGGCCGGTAAACTCAGGCCGCCCTGGTGCGCATCGTCGGCGTCGTCCGCGGTTGCGTCACCACCGCCGGGCACCGGTGCCACAAAGAAGCGTGAGCCAGGGCGTCCTCCGATGGCAGCACAAGCAGGGCACGGCTGTTCAAAAAAGTAGTCCCACACATTTTCACCGGCGCCCGCTTCAAAGTATCGATGTGTTGCAAGCTGCACCTGTGATGCTTTTGTTTCACTGGAAGCACCACACAGAGACATTGCTGAGGCACGGCGACCCCAAGAAATGATTGGCAACATGCCGCCCACGCGGGCCGACCGAAGCTGCATCAGTGTGCGCGCCACTTGCAATGATAATGGCGCTGATGGATCGTCGCTTATCACGAATAGTACGCGTGGTGCGCTGCCTTCAGCGGGTGGCTGCGGATGCACATGCGGCAGCGGTCCTGGCGTGCATAGCTCAAGGCGCCAGCGATGGCTAACATCGCACGTCGATGCTCCAGCGGCAAAAAGCTCGCCGACATGCTGATGCCGATGCGCATACGCCATCGGCGCATCTTCGACGGCGAACATCGAGCAGACATTCCTGGTTGACATAATTGGCTCATTCCGGTGGCCGCCGTGCATGGCGAACGACGCCGCGAGAAAGACACGACGGCATGGCAATGGCAAGGAAACTAAGGCAAGTCACGCAGGGTGTGAGGGGGCGGGCAAGGCAAGGCCAAACATGTCATTTTCTCCCAAGAGTATTCATAGTCAGAGTCCCTCGGCCCTTTTTCGACGGGGTCGAGACATGACGACAGCGCATAGACCAACCTTCCATGCGGCGGTGGGTGGCAAGGAGCAGGGTGGCAGCCGCTACATTGTCGGTGTGACGCGGCAGCACGTGCATGATCTCGGGAGCCAGCTGAGCATCAAGCGCCGCGCGCATGGCCAGGGCTCTGAGGAAGAGGTCCGAGGCAAGGACCTGAAGACTGCCCTCGAGGCCCGCGAGGCGGAGCACCTGCAGGCAATTGGCAAGGCTGTGCCTGCTAAAAGAGCTGCACGTTCCCTTCTGCCACCGCCGCCGCCACCACTGTATCAGGACGACGATGACGACGACGACGCTGGAGTGCTGTTCATCGACCCCGAAGATGCAGACGAAAGACCTGCTCCAAATACCGTGGCGCCGGTCGCAGCCGCTAAAGCCGCAGCCGCAGCCGACGACGACGAAGATGACGACGACGACGACGATGACGACGACGACGACGAGGAGGAGCTCATGCGCGAACTTGAACGAATCAAGAAAGAGAGGGCACAGGAGGCAACACGCAAGGAGCGCGAGGCCAAGGAGGACGCGGCAGCCGAGCACGAGAGCGCCGTGCTGCAGGGCAATCCATTGCTCGACCCGACGCGCGCAGGAGCGCCCTCGACCTTTGCGGTGAAGCGACGCTGGGATGATGACGTCGTCTTCAAAAACCAGTCGCGTGAGCCCAAGAAGGAGGGCAGGCGCTTCATCAATGATACCGTACGCAACGACTTCCACCGACGCTTCCTGAACAAGTACGTGAAGTGAGGAGAGCGAGTGCATCCCGCCGCGCCGGGACTCGGGAGGTCGAGGTTCGCGACGGCGCACCGTCTACACCGGACGCGCACGCGGCACCCGCCTGTGCGCCTCGCTCGTCCCGCTCCCGGTGCTGCCGTCCGCGGGCCGACGCCTCGGCGCGGGGCTCGTGTCAGCTTTGTCAAAAATGAAGATTGACCGTCGAGATTCACATGGGTAATAGTATCGTATGAAACCTTGAAACGAAATCGACAGTGACCACAGTGTGAATTTGCCCAAGGACACTCGAGAGATCATTGTCTCGCCCCTCGCGCATCGCCACGCCAGCACGCATCCTCCGCGCTCTCTCGGATCGTTCCGCGTCGATGCTGGACTTGGCATCGAGACTCCTTCGGCACCGTCGCACTGGCGTCCGTCACACCGTCGCTCTCGTGTGTCCGGGGTATTCATGTGTCTGATCCTTCACCAGCGTGCTCACACGATCTTGTCGAGCAGCTTGCTCTCATAGTCAGGGGCGGTCGCATCGACCATCTGCTTGGGGAAGATACTCGGACTGTTGAGGGTCTTGAGTGCGTCCAGGAGCTCGGGCGACTTGATCTTGGACGCCTGCTGGGCGACGCTCAACGCGCCGCGCTGCATGAAGTCAAGCCGATAGGTGCCCTTTGTGCTGAGAACGCGGGCGAGCGCCTTGAGGAGCGCTGCCAGGATCGGCGGCTCACAGTGGGGGCCCGTAAAGGGGAGGCGCTCGAGGAGGAAGACAAGCACGGGGTACGAGGCGCACTTGCCAAGCGCGCGCCCGAGGCCCGCACGCAGCACCTGACGCGCAGCAGGCCCAATCTTGCGCTTGGAGAGCAGCGTCGCCTCCAATACAAGCTGCAGGCAGCCGCTCTGGTCAATCGCTTTGGCCACGGTCTCATCGGCGTTGGACATGGCGCCGAGACACTGGCACAGGACGACACACACGGGCACGGGCGCGTGGCTTGCGAGGAGCGCATGGATCGTCTCGAGCACGCCCAGCTGCAGCGCCGCGACCGCCGCTGCGGACGAGCCGTCGCAGATGTGTCCGATTGCGGCCGCAGCGGATGTGGGCGAGGCGTGCCCCTGTCGCATGTGGGCGACGAGGAGCGGCACCGCGCCGAGGTCGTGGAACGAGCTTGCCACGCTATTCGAATGCTTGGCCAGCTGCTGCGCGAGCGTCGCGGCGAAGGCGAGCGTCTCGGGGTCAGCCACCTGCATCGTCTCGACGAGGAGCTTGCGCGCGGGCGCGGGCACCCACTCATTCGCGCCAGTGTGGTGCTGCGTCGCGCATGCAAGCGCACGGCAGGCGTGGCGGCGCAGCAGCATGTCTGGCGAGCTGAGGAACTCGACCGCTGCGCTCAGCGCGCCCTCTTTGTGCAGCACCTCTGCGAGCACCTGCTCGTGCTTGGCGATCGAGCCAAGGCACGAAAGGGTCAGCCGGCGCAGCGGCAACGAGTGCTCCTTGAGGCAGAGGATCAGCAGCGGCACCGCGCCCGCCTCAACCACTGCCGAGGCGAGCGGCGCCTCGTGGCTCGCGATCGAGCACAGGCACCAAACCGCCGCCTGCTTGGTCTGCGAATCAGTGTCCTCGAGCCGCTCGCACACTGCGACGAGCGCGTTATGCTCCACGGCGAGGTGCGCGACCTCGGCGGAGCTGCGCACGGCTGTATGCAGCAGGAACATGGCCGCGTGCACGAGCGATGGCTGCGAACTCGACGTGATCGTGCTGATTGTCGCGTCAAGCAGCGTCGGGTCCGCTACCTGCCCGTGCAGCTTGTCAGAGAGGCCGCAAAGCCTCCCAACGGCAAGCATCGCGTTCTCGCGCACCGTCGGTGCGACATCGGTCAGGAGCGAGCGCATCTCGGGCATCAGGTTGAAACTCGCCTCGAGCGTGCTCAGCACCTTCTCCGCACCATCAGTCTCGTAAGTGCCGCTGGCTGCGTTCTTGCTCACGAGGGCCTCGCCTGCCGGGAGGGCGAGCTTGGCGACCTCCTGAGCAAACTCGACGCGCGCGCGCTGGAAGGCGGCGAACGCGGGCAGAACCACGTCCTTGCCCGCGCCCCAGTTCGTCAGGTTTGCAAATCCAACAGGCATTGGAGCGATGGAGCCCCGGATCGGTGCGAAGTGCAACAGCAGGCGGGCTGGGCTTATTAGGCTGATGTGTGAAGTTGTGAGTGAACGAAACGCGTGAAGGCAACTGGGAAGAATTCGTCTTGTTGACTTGACATTTTCCACAACTTCACGCGCCTTGAAGTCAACGGCTCAGACTGGCCCCAATTTTTGAAGTACGCCCGCACGCTGGTCCCAGGATGCTTCGCATGCCCGAGTCATCCAAAAAAGCGGAGACGATGCTCAAGGCTGAGCTCGAGGACTTCCTCGCTAGTCTGCGCGAAATTGCACTCTCCTGCGGTGGGCGGAATGCTGACTCCCGCGAGATCCAGCTTGTGCGGCGCGAGCTTGCCGCTCGTGACCAGCGAATCAGCAGCCTCGAGCAGACATTGCAACGACGTGACGAGATGAAGGTCCTCATGGAGCAGGAGCAGCAGTCGCTGCTCAAGCAGCTCGCGGACGCTCGCGTACTCGTGAAGCGAGTCGAGGCAGCCCGGACGGCTCAGCTCGCCGCCCAGGACCATGCACGCAAAGTGCTCGCTGGCTCGCCGTCGGCGCAGGAGCTGCTCGAGCATGAATTGGAGGAATTGCAGGCGGCCGAGGATCGCGCTCGTGAGGCGCGCGAAGCCAGGCGCGGCGCGGCCGTTCGCCGCAAGGTGGCGATCGAGGCCGAGCTGGAGGCAGACAAAGCGAAAAAACCGCCTGTGGCAAAGAAGTCCTCACCACCCTCAAATCCGTCAGCCCCTCCCGTCGCGATGCTGCCGCCAGCACCTTCGCCGCCAGCGGCGCAGCGTGTGGCTTCTCCCGCACCGCCGCCCGTGCCACCGCCTCAAGCGAGGTCGCCCGCTGCGCCACCTAAAGTGCCTGTGCCGCCGCCTGCAGCTGTACGGTCGCCCGCTGCGCCACCTATAGCGCCTCCACCGGTACAAGAGGTTGAAGGCGAGGAGGAGGAAGGCTCGATGGAGACGAGCGACGTTGAGACAAGTGCGGCGGTGGCCACGGTGGAGGCTGCGCTCCTCGCAGTAGCCCCTCGCCCTGAAGCTCCAGCCGAGGACGATGACGACTTCGATACAATGGGATGGCCCGCGACTCAACCAAAGACCCCTCTTGGCGCCGCCGGGACAGAGGCGGACGACGACGACGCCGAGCGCAATCTGCCCGACCTAGCGCACCTGCGCGCCGAGGCCGGGGCGGCCGCGCGGCCCGCCCAAGCCTCAACCGCCGCCAAGACACCGTCACCCGCCAAGACGTCACCGCCCGCGTCACCCGCCAAGACGTCACCGCCCGCGTCACCCGCCAAGACGGCACCGCACGCGTCACCCGCCAAGACGGCACCGCCCACGTCACCGCCGACTGCTCTGCTGCCAGCCTCGCCACCAGTCTTAGCATCGGCGGGATCCCCACCACCTTTCGTGGTGACGGCGAAGAGCAAGGCATCGGAGGAGCTCGATGGCCTCGAGGATGAAGAGATTTGGAGCTACGGCGACAGCGACGAGCCCGAGAGTGAGTTTGAGTCGGAGGAGGACCCTCCTCAAGCCATCATCAGCAAGGCCTCCGCTCCTGCCGTCAATGTGATCGTGCGCGAGGCGCAGGAGCACGCTGCGCAGCAGAGGCAAGCGCAGATGCGTGCGGAGGAGCAGGCACGGGTAGCGGCGGCGGCGCACAAGGTGGCGGCCCAGCAGGCCGAAGCAGCCAAGGATGCGGCCGAGCATGCCCGCGAGAAACTCGCGCGAGCAAAGCAAGCCGTAGCGGCCAAAGCTACCTCCAAAAAGTCACAGAGCATGCTCTCACGTTTCGTCGGACGCAAAAAAGGCGCCCAAGCACACGATGAGGAAGAGGGTGGCAGCAACGTGAGCGCCCTCGAAGCTGAAGTGCAAAGACTCGACCAAATCGCTACGTCGGCCTCAGAGGCCAAGGAGGGCGCTCAGGTCAGGGAGATCGAGGCAAGGCAGCACGCCGAAGCCGCCGCCAAGGACGCGGCGGAGGCGGAGACGATAGCGGTGGCCGCGTCGGCGGAGGCCCATGGGCCAGCGCCACTACCGCCTGTCATGGAGGCACCACCACCAGCTGCGGTGAAGAAGCCCCCTACTGCCGCTCCGATCGAGGTGCAGCCACCGGAGCCACTAGTACCACCCACAGCATCGACCACCGCGCCCGCACCGCCGTCGCCTGCCAAACAAGCTGCGCCGATGAACGAGGCCGTGCCCGTGCCAAAGGTGCCGCCGGTACCTACAGCCCCTCCAGGGCTTGGAGCCACGCCGCTGGACGAGGACCAGGACGAGGATTCGGAAGACTCGGACTATGATGTCGATGCCGGCGAGGAGCCGACGGGTAAGCCTGTGCTCCGAGATCAGCTGCTCATGGCAAAGCTGTACGGATACGAGGGCTTCGGTACTGCGCCATCTGAAGATATCATTGATTGGAGCTTGCGCTCGGTGGCTCTGCATGCGGATGCCAACATTTGGCACGCTGACATCGAGCCACCACAGGGCGAGTACGAGGGCATGCGCGGCCGGATCGATCTCAGAAACGTCTCCGCGTGCGACTTCACCATCGGCCGCATGGATGAGCTCTGCCTCTCGCAGCAGGGCAAGTGTCATCTGCTTCGCATCGACCAGCCCTCCACGACGACGATCCCGCAGTGGCGCGAGTCGATCCTCCAGCTCCTGCGCGGCTTAAAGGAAGGCACGATAGACGATACTGTAGCCGGGACACGACACGAGTAAGGCTCTTTGATTGCAGACTCGCACTCGGCTCACCGTACGAGTACTCGATACGAGTAAATGGCCGGGAAGCAACCGCGACGGCGCCTCTAGCCTGTAGCCTAACCGCGGCACCCACGTCACGACCCCTGCAGCGCCGTCGCATCGCATTGTGACATCATTGCTAGATTGCTCCGTGTCCCAGGAGCAAGACATTCAGTCAGCATTCAGTGTGTCACAGGCTTGTCACACAATTAAATCTTGTTCTTGAAAGTACAAAGTTTAAGGCGGTGCGACACCCCCGGGCCGGGTACCCGTAAGTGTCCGGCGCTATAAGTCCACTAACCGCTAACCGGCTCTCAGTCTCACGGCGGAAAAAACGCGTGGCCGGAACGCGGTGACATCAAGCTGGATCGACTGATGTGCGCGCGGGCGGCGTTCGCGGGCGGCGTTCGGTCCGCCAACCGCTCGGTCGGCACCGGTCCGCGGGGCGTCTGCGAATCGCGATTCGACCTAGATTCGACCCGCCCTGCCCTTCCCCGCTGGCCCCGTTGTCGTCGGGGGTCGGTGTGCGCGTTGACGGGTCGCAGCGAGCGGACCTCGAAACGTTGCCGCAGACGAGATCGTAGTTCAAACGATTGAGTTACGATTGAGTGGCAGTCCAGAAGACACCTCCAACGAGCCGAGGTCACGAGCTGAAAACGTCCCTGCGCCCGTCCGCGCCGGTCATCATTTAACAATAGGGGGGACGAATGTTCCGGCACTCCTTGACGGCACGCCGCGTAACGCCGCGGACCCAAAGTGTTAGGCACGATCAGCTCATCGTCCTATAGACTCGTTCGCTTCTCCGGTTGCTTCGGCCTCCCTCAGCTTGTAGCCGAGCACCAGCTGGTAGAGGCAGAGCGTTTGCAGCTTCGCTTGCTCCATAGTGACCTCCTGATCCTTGCCGAGCTCGCCCTCACCGGAGGGGTCGCGAAGCAAGTACTTGACGAGCAGCCGCATGGCGCCCACCACATCCTCCGAGATGCCCGAGGTGAGAGCTTTTAGCTGCGACTCGGAGAGCGAGGACACATACGCCGCGATCGAGGTCGAGAAGGTTGCCTCCGTCTGCGCTTTCTTCTGCTCCATGTTTCTGAGATCGCGGCGAAGCGCCTCTGCCTCCGACTTGAGCTGGTCCATGTAGGCGTTGGCGTCCATTTTCACCTCTGTGCCGTCGTCCAGAGAGACTGTGACGGTGCCTGTCAATGTTGGCTGCGGCGCCGTGATGCCCTCCGGTGGGGCGGGTAGCGCGAGGAAATTCGACGGAGCCGTCGCACCCTCCGTGGCGCCGAGGGCGTGGGCAAACTCCTCCCAGCTCACGCGCCCGTCGCTGTCTGTGTCAAAGAGGGCGATGAAGGACGAGATTTCCACCGAAGGGACGTCGCCCTTGTACACTTGGCGCAGAAGCTCCTCAACCTCGCCCACCTCAATGTAGCCGGAGCCATCAAGGTCTAGGCGAGCAAAGGCTTCGCGATACTCGGCGGCTGAGCGCGTCTTCAACTGAAGAAGGCGGCGCAGGGTCATCACGTACTCGGCATTGCGGAGCATGTATCCCGTCATCTGGAGCTGCAGCATGAGCGCGGCGAGCTTGTCGCCTGTGGTAGTCATGCGTGCATCGAACTCCAGCGGCGGCAGGGATCCAAGTAGCGACGTGATCGCATCCCGCATCGCCTGTGAAACCTCTGGCGATGCCCCAGCGAAAAAGCTGCGCATGAGCGCGCTCGGCGTCTCCTTCGTGGCGAGCTCAAAGAGTTTCTCCGAAGGCGACGTAATACCGTTTTCTTGTATCTTTTGAATCCGGCTCCTCAAGCGCTCCAGCTCTGCTGGCGGTAGGAGCGGACCCGCAGACTTATCATCGTTGTCGCCATTTGCATCAGCAGCCATTGTCAATGTTATCGAGCGAGCTGCATGTCGCGAGCGAGCTGCATCTTGAATGGTTGCCACGTGGAACGCCACAGCACTTGGCACGAGAAGCACCACAAGCATTGGGACGATCATCTGGGCCTCGAGATTTCTTCCCGAAATCGTGAGAGGGAGATCCGACGTATTTGGATGAGGCCGGTCTGCGTCGCGCGAATTCGCATAGTGAGATCTTGAGTCAGTTCGGCAAAATACTTGAGTTCGGCAAGACTCGTACGGCCAATTAATTCTCGTTCACACACGATTGCTCCACATGGAGTTCGAGAAGAAGCTCAAGGAGGCGAACCAGCGCGCTCTCAAGGCGGACAACGAGAGGATGCAGGTGTACAACGAGAACGAGAAGGGAGGTGCCATGTCGGAGGACTTTTGGCTTCGTGATGAGGTCAACCTCATCGCCGTGTCGCTTGACGGTCGAACTCTTGGTGCCTTTGCTGTCACGTGCCGTGCTGTTCACGACAACCTCAAGGAACCAGAAACTCTTCGATGGCTCGCCTCCCTTCGAGGGCTGGAGGCGAGCACGTGCAGCATCTCATCAATTGAGCATCTTGAAATTGCGGAGACGATGGCCGAGTGCGCAAGTGCCATCTTCTTCGACTGGGGCAGCACGACAGTCGAAAGGAGTGCCAACTCATCCTTGGTGAAAGTGGCCAAGATCCTCTGTCGACACACATCTCTCCAATTGTCGGTCGAGGCTCACTGCGGGCTGGAGGCTCTCTACGCGATGCCGCTGCCTGGGCAGGCTCGTGAGTTCACGCGAGTGCGAGCGGATGCTGTCGTCAATGCGCTGGTACAGCAAGCAAGGCTAGCAGGCCTCGGTGAGACCTTCTCCTCACGTGTGCGCGTGAGAGCGTGGGGGTGCGCGCGACCTCGCGTGTGGTGCTTCGGCCAACGAGGCATGGGTGAGCCTGTTGACGAAGAGGGCGCAGCCCTTAATCGACGCGTTGAGCTGTACCTCCGAGGCGATCGCTTTGAGGTGCCCACGCGGCGAAAGCGGTCCGCGATTCCACGGCCTCCTGGCGAGCCGCCGCTCGAGGCCACGCCGGACGGTGCGCTGGACGATGACGATGACGACGGTACCGCCGATGCAGGTGGCGACTCGCAATCCCTTTCCGTGAGCCTTCCAAACGGTGAGCATGTCACAGTCAGCGCTGCAATGCTTCACCACCTTTTTGCGAACTTGGGCGTGGCGCCCAATGATTACGAGGACGACATGGCGAGCGAGGACGACGAGGGGGGGCCAGAGCTTCCGCCTCTGGACGTCAATTAGCGCCAATGGGTTCGATTCGAGATACACACATGTATGAGCGAGAGCGTGCGCCCGATCGATGCCAAATGGCAAATCGGAATCGTGACCGGCATGTCGGGGACCGGTTCAGGTTGCGCGCGCGGCGTGATCGCGTGACACCGTGACTTTGTGGCGGCCCCGATCGAGGCACGCGACACGATCACTCTTGCGTCGATGGCAAATGAAGTGATGCGATCTGGTGTGGTCGTACTTCTCTCGACCCGACTCTCTATCGAATTTCATCTAGTATCCCTGTAAGATATTCACCCTGGTCGCTACCTGGTCGCATCGGAGACTCTCGTGACCCGCGCCGCGGTGCCGCTGTGGCCGGGGTCCTGCCGGCCCTGCGGGTGTGCTGCTATACGCTCTCGTCCTCTTTCGCCTTCATCTGCTAAGGCGCGGAAGGGCCTCTTCGAAGTTGCTGATCCTAGGGAACGGACCACACCTATGCTGCAGGGACTCCTGAGCCCAGTGCAGCCTTCGCAGCAGCATGCAGAGCGACGCCTCCTTTTCATGGCCCTCTGCAGCCAGGACCCATCCATTGAGAAAGGATGCCGTCCGCTGGCGTTGTCGCTGGCTCAGCAGCTCGGCGCCGCCAGGGCTCGATTCTGGCTCCTCGAAGGCGAGGAGAAGCATAGTGCGCTCGAGCTCAGCCCGCAGCGCAGAGTTCTTCTCAGCGCGAGGCGCGAGCTCTTTCTGCGCTAATCCGATGGCAGCAGCAACCTCATTGTGGCGAATGAGTTCAAGGAGCTGCTGTTGCCGCAAAGCAAAGTGAAGCTCAGGTCCGGCATCCCCAAGGTATTGCTCGGCGAGCGTGAGCGCAGTTGGCAAGTCGCCGCCCTCGAGGCTCATCCGCATCACCCGACGATTGCTTATCGAGCTGAGGTCGTGGCCGGCGCTTGTGCCAGTCTCCTTCTGAAACGCCTCGGCGGCTTCCACGTGGCCCTCCACAACGAGGTAGTTCATGACGACGGAGTTCATCGTCGCCTTCGTCAGCACGACGCCACGGACGCGATCGTGCCAAGCCGACGAAGACGACATTCTCTCGCTCATTTTGACGAAATCGAGAAGGCGCAACCCTTTCATTCGGAATTGGGGGCTTTCACGCCGTCCGGCGCTCGCGCAGAGCGACTCCGTGGAGCACGGAGAAGTGAGCGAAAATGAGAATTCTAATCTACCAGTTCGGGACGACGCTCCTCAGAGCTTTTCCATGCTCCCGAGAGACGTCGCGCGCTTCCTCTCGTCGGCCCCGCACGGGGCGCTTCCTTGAAGGTGCGCGTTGCGATCTTTTGAACAGCCCCCTGCGCGAGACACGCGCCCTGCTGCCCTTGCCGACCTTGAAGGGCA
>Ga0210245_101995_pt1 | contig 14301 bp, 9 predicted proteins | sample ChrtobMetaP3_4mM_FD_155450 | JGI IMG/M metagenome (GOLD analysis project Ga0210245, IMG submission 155450) | Chrysochromulina tobin associated microbial communities from unialgal haptophyte culture, Seattle, Washington, United States - P3_4mM | ecosystem: Host-associated > Algae > Haptophytes >...
ATGTCCTCACCATTGAGACGGAAAGAGGGGCGGCAGCCAAGGTGCTGGGTCGCACCGGAAGCGAAGGTGTGCGCGGGATGTTTCGTGAACAAAGTTGGAAATGCTGTTTGTGGGTTACGGTTAATCGTTGCAAGCCGAATTTCCGCGGTTCGAGGGTCTACGTTCCGAGATCTGTCGATTGGCACCCTGCATCACGGTGCATCATCTCGCTACTAACGCGTACTAACGATGGTAATCAAGTTGCCCCGCTGACGCGAGAGCACCCCCGTCGCCGTTACACCCCCGTCGACTACCCTTGGATCAAGCGCCGACAGCCTCGACGTCTTCGCGCGACAGATGTTGACACTCACAATATGGGACTAAACCCATATACATAATCTCTCAATATCAAAATAGGGTCAACGCAACGAGTGGGATGTTCACTCGCGACTCGCGTCATTGCGCGCGTATACGTATCTAAGAAAAGATCTCCGCCGTCCCCAGGTTAGTCCCGGAGCGGTTCTACACAGCCGATGCATCACCGCGTGCATCACTTCTGTTTTCTCTCCTCAGGGTGCACGACCTGATCTCAGCACCACTCACCACCCATGGAGATTCTACGATCCAAAAACTGCGCTATGCGGATCCGCGCAATCGAACCAAAATTGAAAAGTTATCCCAAAAAGGGGTGTGTTTTTTTGCTTTAGCCGAAACTTTGATGTCGCAGATCCACACCGCGCCTGCGTCGGTGTCGCCGCCACCGCCGGTGGCAGAACTGACGACGATGGGCGGAAACTGGGTGCCCACGGACATCGATCAGACTAAACTCGCTCTACTGCGAGCTGATGGCATCACATTGGTCGTGCTCTTCGGTGTACTGCTGATCGCCGCTTGGGTCTGCATACGCCTTGTGACACGCTTGAACGAGCATGACGAACCCAAATTCGAGCGACTGGAAGAAGGGATGCGAGCAAATGGATTTGCCCTCGACCGAGGATGGATCTGGATCGAGGAAGGAACCATTCGGATTGAGGATGAGATTGGAACGACTCTGAGCCCAAAACTAATGAATCTATCGGCATCGTCACCTGGAGACAAGGACGAAAGAATCCCAATGAGCGTTGCCACGTCCATCGGCCGATCATGGGAGCCGGTCGGAAGTCGCCCGACCTTTGCAAAAGTCATCAACAGCGAGAGCGCAGCACCGTGCCCGGAAGCACAACCTTTCAAGACACCGCAACCGATGAGGGCCATGCGCAACGGTAGACGTGCTCGAGCCGGGCTTGGCGACCAGGAAGATGCGCAGTCAAGAAGCCCTTTGCGAATCGACAATGACACACGACCAGACGAACAGCGGTACATAGAGGAGCAGCGAGCACGGTTGGAGGCAGCGCTTCTCGTGCACGCCAAGTCACCGCCATCAGCGTCGCCATCGCCATCAGCATCACCTGTCACCGAGGCAGCAAGCTGCATCGAGCAGCAACACACGTTGCCAGTGACGTTGACAGCATTAATGGAACCTCAGGCGGGTCTCACCTACAGCAAGGATCAATTACAGTTCACGAGATCCGAGTCAAGGATCAAGGAGACTTGTCCCTCATCGGACGATCGGTGGTGCAGCGCGGATTCTTCTCTAGACGTTGGTAGTGAGGCAGCCGGATGCTCAAGCTCTGTCTCGACACCAAAGCAGGAGCCCAAGAAGAAGCCGAAGAAGCATGCGGCAGGAGCGAAGGTGAACCCTCCACAGCCCGATATTTCGCCACTTACGTCACCAGACCAGCGACTGTCTACCGCGGAGGAGGCTATGGCGGTGCTTACATTATTGCACCGCATGAATCCTGACGATGCGATGCAAACCATCGAATTGATAGACGAGAACGCGCTTCTTGCACTGCAGAACGAGGCTCGCAAAGCGCTAGAGGTCGAGAACGAACCCAGGTCAGCAAGCAAGCCGACGCCAAATAAGGGCAAGGGCAACTCCAAGCCGCAGCCGCCTAAAGCCAAATCACCAAGCCCAACAAAGATGCCAAGCTCAGCTGACATGCCGAGTCGTACGAAAGCGTCAACTCCACGAGCAAGGACTCCAAGGGCGCAAAGCCCAAGGTCGCCGAGTCCAAAGGCGCCGAGTCCGAGAACACCTAATCCCAGGCCACAAAGTCCGAGAAGTATGGCGGAGCCACGACCTCCAGCAGTTAGCCCACGGAATCGGAAAACGCGGGCTGCCAGCCCTCGATCGGGCAAGAAGTCTAAGGTGTAAAGCGCCCACACGCGACGCCGAATAAGAGATAAAATCGAGTAAGAATTCCACACACGACGCTATCGCTAATTGGCATAGGTCTGACAAGTTTGAGCGATCGGAACGGAACGGCATGTTCCGGTGGTGCGGGACCCGCCGACGCGACGCGGCGCGGCGCCATACGATACGGCATGACACAAGCGCATGAGTGAGGCGCGCGCGTGATTCTTTTGTATGCTAACGGCTTATGCAGCTGAGCATGCATCATAGCTGGTTGCATCCACCGGCGTTCACCGACGTCGGCCAGCAGGCCGCCGTCCCGGGGCAGGTGCAACGCCTGCAGAGCCTTGAAAGGGAACGGGTGCGTTGGCGAGCCCGCCACGCATACCTGGGGTGATCGCAGCACCAGAAGCGGCACTTACTCCTACTGCCCCCCAAAAGGCTGGGTTGGACCCGTGCCCGAGTGCCTTACCTGGAATCTGGGGAAAGTAGTAGGCTGGGGCATTTTGGGGCCATCCTGGACCGTTAGGTCCGGGCTGGCCGGGGAATGCATAGCTGTAATAGTACGACTGTGCGCCCGGCAGAATAGCTGGTACGGAAGCGGAGGCTTGGAGACCCTGGCCGTCAGGAGGCAACGTCTGTGTACGCGCCAGCTGGCCGAACGTGCGTGCATCGAGGTGCGAAAGATGCGCAGCATCACGCTCTGTCGCTTTCTTCGCCTGCGCTTCCTCGACCTCCAGCGCACGCAACCGAGCGGCACCGAAAGGCCCCGAGAACTGCTTCGAGACCTCCACCTGTGGTGGCTCGATGCCCACTCGACTTGCAGAAGTTTGCTCCTGCTCCAGACGGCGTCGGACGTAATCCGAGCTGGATGACGTGGTGATGTTGAGCAGAGCTTTGGCGGGGCTTTGGGTTTTGAGCAGGGCCTGTCGCGCCGCTGGTGGCAAGGGTGGCTCGGATACCAGATCAAAGCCCGTCAAAGACACCTCCACCCGGAAGAGCACTGTCAACTCTGCTGCAGGGCTCTGCGCGAGCGGCTCGGCAAAAAACACGTAGTCGAATTCTCCGGGCGTCGTCCAGATGGCTCTGGTTTTGCCCGGGACAAAATGCAGCCCCTTGTGTGCGTTTGGGTGCAGCAGTGCATGCGCGGACGAGTCGTAGACGACAGCGCCCTTGACGACAACTTCTCCATCGTGCGCGCATGCGTCCAGCAGCAAGCGCCCATTGCCCTCGACTGCGACTATCTCGAGTGTCTCGTGCTTCTCCACATAAAACCGAGCACCATTGCGAGATGATCCTCCGCTGCCCGTCTTGAACGTGCGCCTGTGAAACTTTTGGAATTTCCATCGACGAGATGTGCCCTTGTAGGCGAGCAAGCGCCTCGCAGCCATGGCGCGATATCCAGCCTGGATCGTTTGTGCCGCTACGAGTTCGCGTTGCTTCGCTGCCTCAGCCCCAGCCTCTGCGCGCGCTGCCTGTCGTCTTGCTTCGAGCGCAGCAATCTCTTCAGCACTTTCTGTTCCGCTGGAGAGAGACTCGCCGCCCGTACGACCGATCTCGTCGAATTCCGAGCGTAGGGCCGTCTCCATTCGACTCGGCTGCTTGGGCTTCTGACCTACTCCACGACCAGAAGCCTCGTTGCCCCAATCGTCCGCCGCTGTCATGCCAACTACCCTGAGCCCAAGTGGTGCTGCTTCCAGGGCGAGCTTCATCGTAGCAAACGGGTTCTCACGGCTGCCAGTTCCATTGTAGTCCTCATTCCTCGACACTCCGACAGAAGGCTTCACAGCCGAGGGAGGTGATGGCCCGTCGTCGTCTCCGTCTTCCTCAGGCGCACTGCTGCGCTTCGTGCGGCTGATGTCAGGCATGGGCTTCTTCTCCTTCTGGCCGATGCGCAGGAATCGGCTGAGTTCTCCAGCGTCGATGAAGCCCGTCGCATTGTCGTCGAGCTTCTTCCAGAGCGCAAGAAGCTGCGTTTGGCTCAGGTGCTTCTCCCTCAGGCCGAGTTTCTGGCGCACCAAGATACCGAGCTCTTCGAACGTGATGCGCCCGCTGCCGTCCTTGTCCACACTCTTGAAGAGCGTAAAGAAGTGTCGCAAGTCGGGGTCCACGCCCTTGAGGGCATCGAATAACTTCTTGGACAGTGCCACCACGTCCTCCTCGCTGAGCTCCCGCGGAGCCTGTTCTGCGCGCTTGATGGGTTGCTGGCTGCGCGCAGCTACAAGTGCTTCTTGCGTAGGAGGCTTCGAGCTGCCTGTCGAAGCCGATTTGGAAAAGCCTCGTGGCGGAGAGACACGTTCGGGAGCTGTGGCCTGGGGCTTACGCTTCGCGCGGCCGCGCACAGCACTACGCAACTCATCGATGTCAAGGGTACCACTGCCGTCAGCATCGAGCTCGTCGAAAAGCAAGTCTAGCATCTCTGCAGTTGTATTGATTCCGATCATAGGAAGTGCCGCTGCCCACTCCTTACGGCTGACCAGGCCATCACCGTCGGTATCCCACCTCTTGAAGAGCTGCTCAAGGCGTGGAGCATTTCTAGAGAGTGTCTTATACAGATCCTCCACAATCAGATCCTGCGTGGTGAGCTTCGGAGTGCTGGGCGCTTTGGGTCTCGCGGAGCCCACAAGTTTCGTCTTGGGGGGGCCACCGCCACCCGCACCGCTGAACTTGTTCTTGTGGCGATTCTCTGACTTAGTGCCAATCTCGCCTGCAGCGCCCGCAAACAGCAAGGGATCGATTTTGCTTCCGGCGCCTTGGCGCAGGTGCTTGTTGAGCTCCTTGTAGTCGACCTTACCCGAGCCATCGGTGTCGAACTCATGAAAGATCATGTCAATCTCCTTATCGTTCGCAATAAAATCGAAGCCCATCGACTTGATGGCTCGGCGGAACTCCTTCTTTTCGATCTCGCCGGAGCCTCCCTCGACCCATTGCCGGAAGAGATCAATGGCACGCGTAGATGAGCGTGCGAGTGCGTCGCGAAACGAGAAGCGGATGTATTCGCTCACGTCCACCTGCCCGCTACCATCGGCATCGAGTGCGACGAAGCGTGCACGCAGCTCCTCCTCAGAGAATTCGGCCATCTCGCGCTCCCTGACCAGCGCACAGAATTCGTTGAAATCCAGCTTGCCATCTTGGTCTGTGTCGTGCGCCTGGAAGTCCGCAGCATTCTGGCGCATGCCAGCCTGGAAATTCTCCTCCTCCTCACCGTTCGTGACATCGTCCACCTCTGGCTCTGGCGTGGCCATCTTGAAACGTGCTCGCGCTCGAGCGCAAGACTGGACGGCGTTTCGTCCTAGAGCGCTCCACCACACACACTCACCGCGCTGGCGTCGCGGACGGAGTGAGAGAGCAGCTCTACACAGTATACACGAGGGCGAAACGCACCTCCGTGTGAAACTTGGGTGTCGAATTCTAAACATTGGCTGTGAAACGGCTTTGATGTGCAAGTTTCGGAACGTCAGCAAAAACGATTATCGATTCACCGACGCAGGCGCCGCACAACCACGCCACGTGTCGCCCGAGACTTTTTCAAGTAACTTGACGTTTTTGGGGTACGGGTACTCGCGTGCATGGCGAGCATCGATGATGAAGAGCGGCGTACGGCGCGCGGAGCGCGGCTTGACGCTTACCGCAAGCGTTTCGCCGACGCCGACGTGGTCGGGCCGCATCCACTCGACTGCGACACGGTAGACCTCGCGCATTTTGCCGTAGGCTGGGACGAATTGTGCCGAGACCTTCGTGTTGCGTTGCCGCCAGAGCGGGCCAGCGCAGTCGAAGCTTTCCTGGTTGGGCGCGGCGTTCGGCACTCGTTCGTGCTGCGCAACAACGTGGTGGCTTTCAAAAAAGTGCTGGTGGGCATCTACAAGGACGGCATTCTACTCTTGCACGATCTCAGACGGTTGGTCACCTTTTTCCGTGAGCCTCCAGCTGCGGTGGCCGCAGAGCAGCCTCCTGGTACGGGTACGGGCCAAGGCTGCCACGGCTTCTTCCGCCCGACGCGCCACCGCGAGCTGTGTGACGCGCTCGGAACTGTGACTGGCGTGTGTGGTGCGCTGCTCGATGCGCGCAAGTTTTGCAAAGCCGTGTGCTGCGTACCACGCCATCCCGACGCGAGCCGCTCGATGGCCCGACCCTTTGGGCAGCCAGGGAGTCATACGCGCGTGGCTGGCGTGCTCTCGGAGAGCCTGCCGGGAGCCTTCAAATCGTGGCGGCTGCTCGAGGAGGCGCGCGACGCCCCATTCGGCCACGCGCATCGGCCCCAGTGGGCCGAACAGCTGCGCACATGCATGGAAGCGCGGGCCACCGAGATCGCTGCGTTACCAGCCGCTGAAGTGCGTGCCGATTTTGATGCGCTGCTCAACGCAATGGGCGCCATCGAGCTGCTTCCAGATGAGACGTGGTTCGTTCGCTGCGCACTCATTGCCCGCGGGGGCGCGAAGGCGCTCCACGTCACCGCCGAGGCGAAGAGGCTCACGGCAGCGATGCGAGTGCTCCGACTCGCATGCACGGAGTGCCATGCTGCTGTCGCGTTGGCGTGCTCTGAGCTCCACGCGGAAGATGCGTGGGCCTCCGAGCTGCGCGACCGCGCGGACGTGAGCGGCGCGGACGAGGCGGATCAAGGCGGATCGAGGGAGATCGAGGGAGAGCGAGGGAGAGTACCCAATCCAAGGGACGCGCCAACGCCTGGGCCGACGGCCTTAGTCCCACCGCCACCGCCGCCTCCGCTACCTCCGACTGAGGCCGCCGGAGGCGCTGAGTCCGACCAGCCAGAGGGAGCAGGGGCGGCGGACGAGGCGGAGGAGGCGGTGGATGCGGCGGAGGCGGAGACGGCGGCGGAGGAGGCGGCGGAGGAGGCGGAGGCGGAGACTGTGGACGTCGAGGAGATCGAGAAGGGCGCCCTGCTCATGAGCGTCGCTCGCAGGCAGCTCGGACACCCCTTCATCCGTGGCCTGATAGTGGCCAAGAAGCATGAGACCATACTGGGAGGCGTGCGAGCGGCGGTAGCTGAAGCGCTTTGCTGGCTCGAGAGGATCGCCCACGACAACGCGGACGAGACGGTACTCTTCGTCGGCTGTGATGCCGACGCAAGCCGCGTGACCACCGCGTTCATGCCCAACGGATTCGAGCTGCCGCACCTGCTCGAGGGTCCACGAGCGATCCTCGAGGCGCATTCGGTACAGATGGTACGACGGCTCCATGAGCACGGCTGGCCACAATGGGTCCTTGCCGCGGCGGTGGGGGGCAAGCGAACGAGTGCGCAGACGTGTGGGCATTGCGGCTTCCAGCACTCGTCGACGTGGGTGCGTGGCGGCTGCTGCCTCGGCTGCGAGCATCGCGTGCGCACTTCAGGCCGCTGCCCCTTTGGGGCCGTCGGCGGACGCGCCCGATGCAGCGCCCAAGCATGGTGCCCCCACGCCCAGCGCTGTCTCCTCTGCGATGGCTGGTCGTGTGCAGCGTGCCGCTTCCACCAAGGGGATGGTGAGGACGTGACGAGCCTGGTGGCGTCGCTGCAGCCGGCGGCGGTCTTTCTGGACTTTGACCGGACGTTGTGCTCAACCAAAGGCGGCTCGCCCCTCAAGGGCAACCACAGCATCGACGAGGAGCTCGTGAGCCTCTGTTCACTGCTTGCGGGTCGTGTGCACGTCGTCACTCGGAACGCACACGTGGACGACATTCGCACCTTCCTAATCGAGCAGGGGCTCGCCGAACTGCCCGTGCACCGCGTCAAGCGCCCTGCCTCCAAGGCGCAAGTGGTTTGTGACCCGCGCTGGCGGCACGCGGGCACGACCGGACTCGGACGCGATGCAGGCGACAAGCAGGCGCCAGTGTTGTTTGTCGACGACAACATCGCCGAGCACCTGGACCCGGAGATTTGCTCTGCGGAAACGGTTGTGCGCTTCCTGTTTGCGCGCTGATCGGTTGAGACAGCTCGTCTTGATGCCGTGGTTGCCGTCCCGTCCTGAGGTCGGCAGGCGACGCGCGGGCAGGTTTTTTCACTCTCAAAATAGTTTAGAAACTCTAGATTGCCTCGACGTGCGCCACAGTTGCACGTCACCTCTGCACACGAATCATGGCAATACTCATGGCGGCATGCGACTCACTCCTCGTGATGCGAGACCCTCCACATCGCACACGTGCGCGACTGTCGACTCCTCACAAATCACCATGCTCCACGGCGATCGCATCACACAGAAGATCGATCGCTGCTGCGCTGAAATGTTGCATTCTATCCTCCCGTGGAAGCTTGGGCGCCTGGCCGTAAGCGTCCGAGGCGTTCAGCTGGTCGTCTGGCCATAAAGATTTGGTCAGCCGCCTCTTTCCTGGGCCGAGTACTGCGATAGCGCAGACACCCGGAGCAATGCCGCGTGAATTCGGCGCCGGGCCAGCAACCCCAGTCTCGCCGATCGCCCAGTCGCTGCCGAGCTTCGCACGCACGGCAGCTGCGAGCTCGTAAGCGTGTGGTTCAGTGGCCGTGGGACGCGACTTGCTGGCATCAACTCCAATCAGATCCGTCTTGGAGGCTTCTGTGTACGTCACGACGCCACCGAGGTAGAATTTACTTGCTCCTGGCTGCGCGAGGAGTTTCGCGGATATTAATCCACCGGCGCTCGTTTCAGCCACGGCGATCGTCTGCCCACTTGCCGCTAGTTTAGCCATGGCTGCGGCGAGCCTGCATCTCATGGGGGCGAGCCCAGGTGTGAAAAAATTCGTACCGGTAAGTTACACAAGCAAAGGGACTCACGGGACACGGATCACACACCGGACGTACCGAGCATCAATCTGATCGCCTCTCAATGTGTCTCAAACTCTCGGTTTATACATTGTAGAGAAAACGGGGGGTGGAGCCGGGACACACACGTGGAAACGTGGCTGTTCTGTTGTTCTGAACACTAAAAGTCTAAAACACTTCCACATGTGCGCGCGCGCGCGTGGCGTGTGTGGACGTTAACACGACAGACGCGACAACCGGTGCTACGGCACTGTTACTACTGCGTCTGTACCGTGCCGGGGGGTTACGAGCAATTGGGTACGAGGCTTGCCGGGTACAGAACCGGCCTACCGGGTACTGTACCCCTCGGTGCCTGTTTACCGGTACCGGTACAGTCATTTACGGTACTGTACATTATGTCGTTTGAGCGACCAAGTTGACCGGTACCGGTAACGGTGTCCCGGCTCCCCCCGGTGTCTTTTTACCGGTAACGGCAGTACCGGTACTGCAACTTTGCATCAACTTTCCGCTTCTGTACCGTACTGTACCGGTACCAAGGTGAATCATTGTCAAGAACATGCCCCTCGGACCGTGGCACGCCGGTTTTCAAGGTCTTCTGAGTCCGCACTCCTCCATGAAGTGGATTCCAGGCCGCTCACACTTGGTCGGCGTCTCGTGCTTCTTCTGTCTGTTGCCCGCTCTGTGGGGACTCGGCCCGATGTTTTTTATCCAGATGCTGTGTGCGCTCCTGAGCGATTACATAATGACCGGCAAGGACAGCATTGTGCACCCGGTAGATCGCTGCGTTGCGTCGTTCAACGCTCTTTACGTCACGGTGATTGCGCTCGCGCACATCTCGTGGTGGGAGATAGTCCTTCTGGACGTGTTTTGCCTCAGTTTCTACTCCGCCTCGGTCACATCGTTGCGCAACAAGAACTATCCGCGATACGTCATCATGCACTCGCTGTGGCATCTGACGGGAGGAATAGCGACCTCGTATCTGACCGCGCACGCGTGCGATTTCTCGTTTGGCTCGCTGTGCCGGCCGCGAGAGACAACGTGGTTGCACTGCGGATGCGGCCCCGCACTGATAGCATCTCATCCATGGTAGCAGCGGCTGGCATTCCGCCTCAAGCTCCGATGAATGTGTGACAGTGGTCTGTGCATGTGACTGTGCAGCCAGAGCGCGGCGTCTACCTCGGAGACTTCATCGAAGGTTGGATTCAAGTTAAGTGGATGTGGAAGCACGACGACGGAACGGAGAGGCTCGGCCATAAATATGGCGGACGTATGGCATGCGCAACAAGTGTGGCCGCGGCGCGAGACACGGCGACGATGGCGCAGGAGACTGCGGAAGCCATGCAAGTCACGCTCGCAGCTAATGCGGCAGCTGCGCGTGACGAACGCTGGCACGTATGTGAAAGGGATCTAATTTTGCCGGGCGTAAGGGATGTGGCGGCGATAAAAATGCTACGCACGTCTCAGGTTGCTGTTCTCATGTGGCATTACGTATCGTGAATGTGAAAAAGTGAAAAGTGAAAGAAAAAGTGAAAAAGTGTGAAAAATTCTGGGAAACAGTGAAATGTATCGCACAAACCACAATCCCGCAAAGCGAGAAGGTATCAAAACCCCGCAACACGACATCTCGCAACACAATTGGTTTGTTAATTGGTTTGGACCCAGCACCGTGCACCGAGCACGGGCAAAAAGCGCTCTCCCGGTAGGAAGGTCTCACCCACAGAGTGGTTACCGCTAGCAGCCTAGCATATCTGCTAGAATGCCCAGGAATCTTTTCGTCACGCTACTCGCTAGCAGGCGTGCTAAAATGCTAAATACCTAGCATGCTAGGTAGCAGAAAGGGGGGGTGCTGGGACCTGTTAGCTAGCGGCCACTCTTGGACCTAGCGGCCACTCGGTGGGAAGACCTTCCTACCGTTCTGTGAACGCTTTGCAATTCAACGAGGTTATTGCTCAACACGGATCTAATATTCACACCACATGCTCAACACGGACTTAGCAAGTCCGTGTTGAGCTAAGTCCGTGTTGAGCATATGTTTTTTTTTCTCAACACGGACTTAGCAAGTGTGACTATGAATTCACAGTTGCTAAGTCCGTGTTGAGCATATGTTTTTTTTCTCAACGCTACGGACTTAGCAAGTGTGACTATGAATTCACAGTTGCTAAGTCCGTGTTGAGCATATGTTTTTCGGTGCTCAACACGGACTTCTTGGTGTGATTGACGATCAAGTCCGTGTTGAGCATATGTTTTTTTCGGTGCTCAACACGGACTTCATAATTGTGATTCACACCCAAAACGAAAAACATTTGCTTAACACGGACTTGTCAAGTCCGTGTTGAGCATTTTCACAGGATGGATTTGTGAATTTGTGCTCAACACGGACTTGCTAAGTCCGTGTTGAGCACATGTTTTTTGGCGGGCACCAATAAACACTCTTCGCGCGCAACCATGTCCGCTGGCTCCGCTTGGCCTTTGGTCGGGGGTGCTCTCGTGTCTCACGGATCGCTGGTTCGTGTTCGTCCTGCTTCCGACGCGACTTCATTGTCGTTGCTGTGCATCCCCTCATCACGCGCCGAGTGTGACTTCCTGACGCACGTGACCGCAGTCCAAGGTTGGGTTTTGGATTTTGATCAGCACCACGGTGCTTGGCATATCTTCTTATTTTGCTTCTTGCGTGACGTCGTTATTCCCTCTGAGCACATGGTGGTGACCAGCTGCATTCCAATGTCACTGGCGTTCGGTGATTTTCTCCTTGCCAATCGACGTGGCACTCTAAGATCTCTGCTCGACGACTCTGAACTGCATCTTGAACGTGAAGTGCTACACGTGGTCGCTGTACATAGCAAACTACTTCAACTTCAAGAAGAAGGCAGCATCAGTGGGCCTCAGTGCGTGTCACAGGCATGTCGTTATCGTGATTTTCTTCGTTCGTTGCCTGTGGATGCTTGGCTTCACTATGTCTTCTTACCGGACCCGTCTATGTTACCTTCCTTTCTGCTCGCGTGATTCAGCGACCTCCTGACACACCTCGAGTTCTATCAAGGCTGGTGTGCATGGATCTCATCGATGATCCGGAGTTGGATGATCCTCACGCACGGCTCTCGACTTCGAAGGCGGTGCACAAGAGCTAAATGTCACCTGTCATAGCTGCAACCGAAACCTTCCATGAAGTCGGTCCATCCCATCCGGCATCAGCGAGTCATCGGTTTCATACCGATGGCAAGGCTCCCTCGGGTTCCGAGCGTGGGTCGATTGTGCTGAGGGGGGGCAGTGGCCAAAGTACTTCAGTCCGGAACGTTGCTTGCTGCGGTGTGCTCCATTGAGCGAAATTGACATGGTTCAACATCTGCTCTTCTACACTGTCTTCGGGTGTCGAGAGAGAGAGCAGCGTGGGGTAGTCCCTCTTCGGTAGAGAAGGATCTGGGCCGCCTCGACGAGCTGCTCTCCTAGCTCTTCCTCTCCAAGCTCTGTCATCCCCTCCGGTGTGCATGGGTCTCATCGATGATCTGGGGTTGGACGATCCTCTTGCCTGCGTTCGGCGCTCGACTTCGGGTCGATTGAAGCCAGTAGCTTGGGGTAGTCCCTCTTCGGTAGAGAAGGACCTGGGCCGCCTCGACGAGCTGCTCTTCAAGTTTTGTCGCGGACAAACGGAGACTGACGACCCCCTCGTTACAAAGGCTCTATCCTTTTACCTTGTCTTATACTGAAGCACATCCATTAGCGTAACGCGCCGCTTTAGAGAGCATGGGGTTTCCTTGGGTACCGGTTCAGCTCCCCACCACATTCCTTGTGTGACTCAAAATTTTCAACTCTTGAAAGTTAAGTGCTTGCCGTTTGGGCACATGTGTATCAAACCATCTGCAAAATATACAGTCCTTACCTTCACACTGAATCTCCGAGTGCTAATGACGACGACGACAGCTTTCACGCTTGTTCCATTTCCTGAGGGCGGACTTAACGAGTGCACCAGTGCGCTGTTTGTACACTGGTGCCCAAGTCTCCTTCCACATCCGCGCAACCGCATCATACTTGTCCGTCTCCCTTCGTCTATCCAAGACCACATCTGTCTGGCAGCACACATCACGTACACTACGCACCTTCCGCGCTATGAAGCCGCACGAGATTTCGTCACTCGCCACGGCTTGCATCATGCCATGGAACCATGCTCCGTCCACGTCCCTCCCATCCGGTGAAGGACGGAGCCTTTGCTCCTCGTCATCTGTGTCCAGCACAAACATTGAACCATCATACAGAGGAAAGTCGACCTCCGTGTCCGGCACTGTAAAACCCATGCCAGATCCTTCGAAGTGTCACGTGCTCTCATCTCCAATCCCAAGATGCGAGTCCCCCCCACACTCAGTGTCCTCGTGATTGACCGCTCGACTTGCGAATTGACACCTCCTCCGATGTCACGGTGTGCCTTCAAGATGGTGTGACACACCTTGGATCCGTGTGGCCTCAGCCCTTCTCTGGCTAGCACACAATCGGCACAAAATCGACTTCCCAGGTACACGACGAGTGTCATGTGAGTATACGTCTCTGCTCCACTGCTGTCCTTCTCATAGCTTGCCACCAACTGTTCCATCTCTGGCGTAAAATCAAAGATCTTGAGCTGTGATGGATTCCGACCGATGGACGACTTCCCACTACCAACTTCATAGGCGTATTTCCGCGTGAACGTCACGTCGCAAGTGGGGCAGTGGAAACAACCGCCGATTGGCGTGTCATCAGGTAGGTCACGTTCCGCGCAACGAGCACAAAGTTCATGAATTAGTGCCATGCTTGTACAATTGGGCTTCCTCGAGTATTGCACGCTGAGCTTCGTGTTGTACATGAGCTCAGGCACTGGGGGGTTCCCCATTGGGGCACAAATGTTGATGTCCTCTACATGATCATGGAGCTTAGATAGAACCACCGCCGCTGCAAAGTCACGCAGCCGGTTGATAATCTCGCCATCGACATTGGCGAACTGAAGCCAGTGGCTACGACGCTCCACCTCGACGAAGCCACTGGCTAATTCCTATCTTCTCGAGCTGGGGAGCCCCAGCCCATGCAAACGAGTCGAACTGATACGTCTCCCCGTGCTGGATTGCCCTCGTCTGCCCCAAACGACGACAACACTGCTGTCACCGTCGCCAACGTCGCCGTCGCCATTGTTGCCAGCTTCATCCACTGGGGCCACCGCTTCCTCCGCTGTGGCTGACCCTGCTGCCTCTTTTACTCCAGGGTTGAAGGGCCTCAACTCGTGATAGGCAACATCATAGTGGTCTCCATAATACACCAAATGCACGTCTTCCACACCTTTCTTGGCCTCAGGTGCCTGAATCAGTCGAACACCCGTGGGCTCAAAGAAAGGATG
>Ga0210245_102002_pt1 | contig 14271 bp, 17 predicted proteins | sample ChrtobMetaP3_4mM_FD_155450 | JGI IMG/M metagenome (GOLD analysis project Ga0210245, IMG submission 155450) | Chrysochromulina tobin associated microbial communities from unialgal haptophyte culture, Seattle, Washington, United States - P3_4mM | ecosystem: Host-associated > Algae > Haptophytes >...
TGGCGACGGCGGTGGAGGTGGCGACGGCGGTGGCGGCAGCGGTGGAGGTGGCGACGGCGGTGGAGGTGGCGACGGCGGTGGCGGAGAAGGGGGAGGCGGTGGTGGCGGCCGCGGTCTGCGTGAGGGATCTTCATAGATACGAAAGCCACGTCCGTCTCCGGTGATGAGTGTGGTTGTGCAAGTATTTGTTCTCACGCAGCACCGGTCGCCAAATCCATGAGCTGTGTAATCAAAACTGCAGAAGCGAAAGCTTGATGCAGCGCACCAGGACAAGCAGTTGCTCTCTTCAATTCCTCCAACTGGGGCGGCCTGGCGATTCTGCAGGTTGGAAAAGCTACAATCGCTTTCCCCGCCGTCACAATATTCTACATCAGAGTTTGGGTTCGGATCGAATGGCAGCCAAGTGGGCGGTGGCGGGCTCTGGCATTCAACGCTTGCCATACTGTAGAAGCTGAGGAGAATAACCAGCCAAACCCTCCATTGAGCATTTCCCGGCTGCGACCTTCCTCGCCGACTCCCAGTTGCTCCCTGCGTCCCATCTCGCATCGTGCTCGAAAGCGATACTCTAAACAGCCCCACCAACCGAGCGATGACGCCAGCCATCGCAAAGAAGACCATCGAGAGCAGGCAAGCGAATCTACCCATCTCGCCTTGGAGAGCGATGGCCTTCCATCCAGTGGCTGCAGAGTAGGCATGCGTGTGAGGGGTGGCGCCTTGCGGTAGCGGCAGCGATCTCGGCGGAGGTGGCATGACGGTCGAAGGCGGCGGCACAGGCGAATGTGCCGAGGCCGTCTCGGCGACGATCCCGTGCAGTAGTCCTCGAGCCATCGATCGCAGACCACGTGGCGACGATGGAGGAGGTGATGGCGGCGATGGCGGTGGCGTCGGCGGCAGTGGTGGCGAGGGTGGTGGCGAAGGGGGTGGAGGGGATGGGGGTGGTTTTGGGGGTGGCTCTGGGGGCGGATCTGGGGGTGGGGAGGGAGGCGGGGGGAAAGGCGGGGGCTCTGGCGGGGGGCTTGGCGGGGGCAACGGCGGTGGTGGCGAGGGTGGCGGAGGTAGTGGTGCCGAGTTTGGCGGATATGGTGGTGGTGAAGGCGGCGGCGGTGGAGAAGAAAAGATGCGCACTTCGGCAAGGTTGAGGAGACGCCATGTCCCTGGCAGCACGATGGTCACATGGGTTCCACTGAGATCCCTCTGGCAGTCGAATGCGAACGGTCCGGCCGTGGCTGGGACTGTCTGATTACCCACGACGCACGCTTGCGATGTAGCCGAGTTGTAGTCTCCTGGCGATGCACCGACCCATATTTGGAAGGGCGACAGGCGACCCCCACAGCAGTCACCTAAGACATAACCACGATTCATGATCCACACAAGCCGCACAGCTTGTTGGCCTGAGATCTGAATCGACAACCACGGATTGGCCTCATCGTTTGTGTGGCAATAATCTGAGGTCTGGTCATTGATGCAGAGTGAGGCGGGACTAAAGGGATAGGTGGAGCTCATGCTGGCACTCAGACGTGGGATCGCTGGCATGCTGGCCAGGGGAGGGGCCGGCGGCAGCGACGGGGGCGATGGTGGCGGCGCTGCCCCGCACCACGTGCGCATACTCGAGATGAGCGGCGCTGTCGTGCCCGGCAGGCCGCCGCCGAGCCGCACGGCATCCAGCTCCGCCTGGCTGAGGGCGACGTCCCACACCAGCAGGTCCTTCATCTGGCCCGTGAACATCGGGTCGATAGACCAAGCGCTCTTGCCCACGTACAGGTTGGAGCGGCTCACCGGCAGCGGGAAGCGCATCGACGCCGTCGTCGCGACGCTCACGCCGTTCCAGTAGATCTGGGCGGGCCCGTAGGTGTCGGTGAGGCTCGCACGCGACTGCACCACCGCGACGTGAGTCCACACGTTTGGGGTGAATGATGCTGGGCTTGCATAGAGATTCGAAGCGGTATCCATATGATAAACACGGTACAGCATTGACCCACCGCCATTGTCTCCTATGAATGCCACAAGAATGTTGTCTACAGATGTTCCGCTGCCAACGTCGATGATGCGCTCCCACGAAGAGCCTGTCCGCGTGCGGTAGACCCACGCGCAGAGCGAGAAGCCAAGCCCCCCGCCGACGATTCCGGTGCGCGAAGTGGCCGTCAAGTAGGAGTCTGCGTTCCCGGTGAAGGTGTATGTGCCGGCGACGATGCACGGAGGCGCCGGCGGAGGTGGTTGCATCGGCGGTGCGCGAAGGTGGAAGCACCATGGGGTTGGGGCGGAACCCGTGGGCGGAGGCACCCAGCAGCAGCCTCTTTCCCGGCACGTGGCCTCAATCCGTCCGGTGTCTGGCTCAGGGTGGCAGTCGAAGCGGAGTTGCCCATCGTTGCATGTCATCAAGGCGAGCGGTGGCGAGGGCGGAGGCGGCGAGGGCGGAGGCGGAGGCGGAGGCGGCATCGTCATCGACGGCGTCGACTGCGATGGAATGTTCGACAGTCGGCCGGACATTTGTCGAGCAGGTTGTTGCAGTGTGCTGTCAATGAGTCGGCAGTCTGACGTCGTGGAAGTTCGAATATATAACTTGCACTCATTGGCACTCGGTTGATTGCTCGAAGGCCATCCCAATGTGAAAGCCCAGCCGCAGCAATGCGTCAGGCCGCCGTCGCTGTCGCTACCGTACGACCTGCACAGATTGCAGCAGGTCTCCCAGGTGTCCTTGCCCGTAAAGGTCTTTACATCACCGGCGGTGCCGGTTACCCAGGCCATGCTCATTTGGTCGCTTTTGCCGCAGATCGTCGTACTAGCGCTGGCAGCGATCTGGGCTGCGGTTGCGGTCCCGGACCAGGGCTGCACCGTATTCGGGCAGCACGGGATCCCCGGGTAGCCGTACCCAGCCACGGAGCATGAAAACTCGCAAACTGGTGGCGACTGGCTCGCCCACGATGAGCTCTTGCACCTCTGTGACTGCCAGTTGGTGCCCAGGAAGCCGGCCGCGGAGCATGCTGTCGTCACGGCGCTGCACCATTGCGTCGGGTTGCACGCCGCCATCTCGTCACTGGGACGGTCCGAGCACACCTCGCAAACATCCGTCGAGGAGCCTGGTGGCTCTGGTGGCTGCCAGATGTAGAGATCGAAGGTACCACCCAATACGTAGCCCGACGCGCACGAGCTCGACAGTTGGCACATGCCATCGCTCGGACGAAACTGAAAGGAGATGCACGCCGGGCGGGGACCGCAGTCGGCGCAGTCGGTACCGCCGGAGCACCATGTGTACTCGGCACCCGGGCCGCCGTCGTCACACTCTGCGTCGGAGGCAGAGTAGCAAGTATTGGTGCAGACATTCGGCTGGCGGGGACCGCAGTCGGCGCAGTCGGTACCGCCGGAGCACCATGTATACTCGGCACCCGGACCGCCGTCGTCACACTCTGCGTCGGAGGCATAGTTGCAAGTCTCGGTGCAGGGCTGACCTATGGAATCTACCGGCTGGCGAGGACCGCAGTCGGCGCAGTCGGTACCGCGGGAGCACGAATCATTCTCGGCACCTGGGCCGCCGTCGTCGCACGTGGCGTCGGAGTCATAGTTGCAAGTGTCGGTGCATGCTTCTGGAAGGCGAGGACCGCAGTCGGCGCAGTCGGTACCGCCGGAGCACCATGTGTACTCGGCACCCGGACCGCCGTCGTCGCACGCGGCGTCTGAGTCGTAGTTGCACGTATTGGTGCAAAGTGCTCCTGGAGCGGGGGGCTCCTGAAGGGCGTCGCACCGGGCGGCACACGTCGCAAGAGTGTCAGTCACTGCATAGTCCCCGAGCTCGTTGGCGCCGGCGCATCCCCCCGTTGAGATCCTGCTGTAGTTGGGCGCCTCGAAGGTACTCGTGCCTCGAATGAACAGCGACCAATCGGTTTGGATCGGGTTGTAGCGTGCGTGCTGCGTATTGCACGAGGACGAGAGTTGGCACTTGCTGGGGGTGTCAGACGCCGCTTTGAACTCGAAGGAGATGCAGTTCGTGAGGGCTAGACATTGTGCGGCGCACGCCGACAACGTACGGCCGGAAAACACTCCGAGCTCATTGGCATCGGTGCACCCACTCCCAGCCAGCCGCCAAACATTGGCGGTGCCGACAGAAGGCGGTGGTGGCGGCGCTGCATAGGCTGGCGGAAGCCAGAGGCCCCAAAGGAGCAGGAGGAGGTGCCGCCGGGCTGTGCGCAACTTGCCCGAGCTGAGAGCGAGGAGGGGGGCGACAAGGAACGCCAGCACACTCATAAGACGCTTGCCCCAACTGTTGACGGCGCCTCGTCGCATCTCGGGCCACTCCAATCGCTGGTCGCCGGCAGCAAAGCGGTCGACGGACCCGGTGTGGCTTTTGGAGCAGGTGCACACAGCTGAGTCGCAGGGACACGCGTGCTGCGCCGTCCATGCGTCGGCGCTGTTGCGGGGGATCGGCAGCGGCGTCGAGGGCGGCGGTGACGTCCTCCTCGTCGGCAGGCCTGAGATGCCGCAGACTCGCCCCCCCGCAAGTTCATTCCATCCCTCCTTCCAAGTGCTGCTCGAGCGCGCATGACCACTGGGAACATTTGCGTCCGGATTTGCGTAGGCCATGCAAACCGTGGCCAGCCGTCGAACGTAATGCAGATGCACCTCGCGTCGCGCGCAAGGTAGAGGACCGTCAACTTCGGTTGAAATTGCTTGGTCTGCAAGAAGCATCGCGGCCTGCAAGAGGCGGTATAAGTTGTTGTACAAGTACAGCTGCACGTAGCGGCTTGACGCGTGAAAGATCCGTGAAAGCCGTTTCCAGCCGTTCGCGAAATGGAAACCGATTGAAAGTGAATTTCATGTTGCCTACATGCTGTTGAAGGCGGGCGACACAAGCTGGAAGCAACAAGAAGTCCTGTACTATGGGGTGCTCTGAGGCGTGAATTCACGAGGGAGCTCGCGCGGGCCGTTCACTTCGACAAACCACCCAAGGCAGCGTCCTCCGGCGAAACGGGTCCGCGCGAATGTCCGCCACCCACCATCGAGGAGCCTTTCTGACGGACAGCTGGTAACGGGCATACTATTAACAGCTGAGAGGAACTGTGTCTCCGTGTGTTAGAAGTCACACAACACACATTCACACCATGGCGGGTGCCGCGCGGGGGCGGTTTAGAACCAGGGCGACATGCCCATGGTGAGCTTGAAGCTCATGGCGGGAGCAGAGCGAGGAGTATGGTAGTTGCGTCCGCGAAAACGGCTGCCGAGATACCGGTAGACCCGGTAGCCGCGCGATGGTATGCAAGGATGCACGGGCTGTGTCGGCCACACCTCCGTCCATAGCGACCGTGGCCCTCGTGCTTGGGGGTCCGGAGTGTGTGCGCGCGTTGTGTTGAACAGCAGCAGCAGCAGCAGCAGGTTTGGGGGGAGGACCGCGAGAGGCCAAGCCGGGTGGAATCATGGGTGGTCGGCGCGCGTGCGTGCTTACTGAGTGCTCGCAGCGCGCGGTCAAAATGGAGGAGAGCGCGCCCGTGGTCTCGGTAACCAGTAGGGCCACCGGGTGACCGCGGCGCTGGGCGTCGGCGTGTGTCGAATGTACTCTAGTGAGGTGCTCTGAGGAGCTCCGAGGTGTGAATTCACGAGGGTCTCTCATCAAGTCTTGACGTGACGAGGGAGTTCTCGCGAGGGTCCGTTCACTTCGCCATTCCATCTCACGCCCCATCTGGCCTGAGTCCAGCTGCCTGCGGCAGTCCGTGTCGCCTGGGATGAGTCGCAAGGAGCTGGCGCCGTCGTCGCCATCGTCGCCATCGTCGCCATCGTCGCCGTCGTCGCCTTCGTCCATGTCGCCATTAGGAAGGAGACGCAAGGAGCAGGCGGCCATGGCTGAGTCACCGCCGCCGGATGCGCCGAGCATGCAGCTCGAGGCGCGGTGCAAGGCGCTGCTGGAGAGCGCGCTCGAAGAGTACGCGGTGGATAAGACGGCGACGCGGATGGCGGAGACGTTCTCTCGAGCACTCTTGCAGGCGGCGGACGAGCTCTTTGGTAAGGTCGCGGAGGCTCATCGCGAGCAGCTCAAGACGCAGGCGCAGTTCTTCGAGATCAAGCTCTCGCACTCTCGAAAGGCCAGCCAGATGACCCTCAAAGAAAAATTGACGACGCTTGAGTCGTCGCACAGCAGGCATCTGGTGGAGACGGTGCAGTCCGTGCAAGCTGGAGGCAACGAGGCGCTCGAGAAGATGAATTCGGAATTGGAGGCCGAACGAGCAAAGGTACAGCAGCTGCTGACAAAGTTGTCGCTTGCCGAGGGCGATGTGCAACGGTTCATCACGCAGTATCGCGCCACGGATGCCAAGGCCAAGGCGGCGGCCGCCGAGCTCGCCAGGGCGCAGGCCGACTTGCAGGCCGCGGGTGCGCTGCTGCACGACGCCACCAAGGCAAGCGGCACCAATGCCAAGGCAAGCGGCACCAAGGTGGTGTCATCTGCCAGCTCGAGCTCCGAGGCGTCCATCGCCGAGCAGCTCCGACGCCTGCTGGATGCGACGGGCGAGACGATCTCGAAGCTCGAGCGCAGGCTCGCCGAGCAGGAGCGCGCGTACGCTGACGCGCAGCGCGAACTCTCTGCGCTCGCCCGAGGGCCTGACGGGCTGCAGGAAGAGCTCAGGACGGCGCGCCGGCAGCGCGACGAGATTGCGAGCTCGCTCGCAGATTGCCGCGAGATGGCCGAGGCGGCGGCCGTGGGAGCTGCGCGTGAGCTGGAGCGCTTGCAATCGGAGTCGAGCCGATTGCACATGGAGCTCGAACAGCTGCGTGTGGCGGGCCTGGTGCTCGTGCGCGAGCTGGGCGTGGCGGAGCGCGCGTGGCACGAGGCCGTGGCTACCTTCGGCGCGTTCCAGCGTGAGGCGAGCGCGCGCGAGCACGCGTGGCAGACGGAGGCGGAGCGGCTGCAGCGCGCGTGTGATGTGCAGGCCGCGCTGCAGCTCGAGACACGCCAGATGCTCGATCACACGTCGGAGAAGCTCCTCGACTCGCAGAGCCAGATGCTCGAGCTCCAGGCCGAGGCCGAGCGAGAATCCGCCGAGCTACGCGCCGAGATCGACGAGCTCGTGGCCGCGCGCGCAGCCGCCGACGCCGCGAGCGAGGCCGCCGCCGCCGAGGCGGCGGCCAACCTGGCCGCCGCCCTTGCGGCCGCTGCGAGCGGGGCGGGCGCGGTGGGGGCGTCGCAGAGGGAGGCGATCGAGTTGCGAGAGGAGATCCGCCGCCTCACAATTGAACGGGACGCTCTCCTCGCGGACACACGCGCCGTTTCGGGCGCGATCGACGAGGGGATGGCGGCGCTCGATCTTGGTGGCGTCGTCGTCGTCGTCGGCGTCGGCGGTGGTGGTAGAGGCGCAGGCTCGGGGGCAGCGAGTGGGGGAGCGGCCTCGGCTTTGGGTGTGCCCCCTCCGACGACGGGTGCGCCGACGAAGCCGTCGTCGGGCGGCGGATTTGCGGACTTTCGAGCCTTGGCGCGAGGCGAGAGCGCAGTGGCGCGCGCCCCCCGCTCCGAAACTCATGACGACGAGCAGGGCGACGAGTCGGGCGTTCACAGCAGGCCGACCCTCGAGCGAGTGCGAGCGTGGGCTGAGGCTCATGCGGCCGAGCGGCGCGAGCGCTCCGACGAGAAGGTGCAGCTCCATTTGCTCCAAGAGCAGACAAGGGAGCGAGTGAGGGAGCTGGAGGATCAACTCGTCGCGCTCCGGGCGACGAAGCCTGTCGTCGTCGAACCAGCCGCTACCTGTCGCGTGTGCGCTGCAGCGTCGCAAAACGCGCTTCGCTTGCAGGAAGAGCTCTCCCGGGCAATCAACGAGGGCGAGCGGCTGCGGGCCGCGCTGGAGGAGCAGACAGCACGGAGCGCCGAGTGGAGCACAGCCGCCGCCAAGGAGGCAGAGGAGCTGAAGCTCAAGTGGAGAGCGGCCGAGAACACACTGGCCACGACGCTGGAGGAGCTCGAGCGCGTCTCCGAGGCGCTCGAGCTCGAAAAGAGCCGATCACAGGCCGAGTCGAGCAGCAGTGACGTGGATGCGCGCATCAAGGAGGAGAGGGCCGCCTTTAAGGAGGAGAGGGAACGGTTGATCCAGGCGGCGTTGCGCGCGCTGCAACAGCTGCGTGTCTACCTCTCGGAGTCGCTCTGCGGGCTGCGCGCGCCGCCGCCGCTCTCGCATACGCACGACGGCGCGGTCCTGGGGCTCACGCGCCCCAGGGGGCGCACGACGTCGCAGACGTGGCACCGATGGGGAGCTATCACGAGTGAGGCCGATATGGGAGCCTTGGTCGTGCGCCTCGAGGCGCCTGCTGCGCCTCCGCTCGGCGTTCGGCCGGTGCCTCTAGTACACCACCAGCTGCCGATGCCACACGAGGGGGCTCGGCTTCCCGGTGCCGGAGGCGTGATGACCTCCTCATTAAGCGACCCCCTCCTCCGACGTCGCCTCCACCCGAAGCGCTCTCACAAGCTTGCCGATCAGATGAGCACGACGACGACGACTCATCTGCGACGAGCCGAGACGGCCGACGAGCCGCTCGGCCGGGCGCGCGCCATCTTCGATCCCACCGAGACCGAGCAAGGACGGCGCACGGCCAGCCTGCCGCCGGTGCGGCCGTACACGCATTCGTCCCCCCTGAGAGGCACTACTTTGAACCCCTCGTCTCCGCTGAAGAGCCCATCGTCCCCACTGAAAATGGAAGTCAAGATCCGCATGAGTGGGCCCACGCCGCTGGAGCGACAACTTGAGCCGTGGAGTCCATCCTCTCCGTAGCTCCACAGGGCTAGGTAAGTTGAACCATGTTGAACCACGCAGCTCAGATTGAACTGTTGGGGGATTTAGATTGTCCCGCCAATTGGTAGGGTACAAGGGTAGCTTTTGTTCAGTGACAAATCTCTCTCACGATTGAACCTGTGACAGGGTGAGGGAGAGACCGAGCGACCACACTACTCACTAGCCGGGAGCGAAACGAGTAGCCCGAGCTGCGAGCGAGTTATCAGTACAACTTGTGTTGACCGAGGGGTGCGGAGTCGTCCTTTGAGACGGGGCTAAGACGGGGCGTGGTAAGCGCGTGGGGGGGACGCGACCTGACTCAGTGCTCGGTTGCCATTTGCGACAACTTTTTTGCGAACCGACCATGCCATTTGCGACCACTACACATGCGAGTACTCAATCAGGCATCCCGGCCATGGAGGTCGCCGCCCCCGTCGCCGCCGAATGCGTCTGCACTCGCCTCTTCGTGCCCCCTGCTGCATCTCGTCCAGCGCGACGGGCGCAAAGTCTTCTGGGCGTGGGCAGCCGCGGCACAGCGCACCGCCCCGTCCGACGCGGAGCTAAGGGCCATCGGCTTCGGTGGTAGCGTGTGGGCAGCCGGGAGTCGCACAGAGCCGAATTTGTTGGTGCTGCTGCACGGGCTTGGGGATACGCCCCGCCCGTTTGCAAAGCTTGCTGAGCGGCTTGCGCTCCCGCAGACCTCGGCGCTCGCGCTGCGGGCGCCGTTGCCGCTGCCGGCGGGGCTGGACGGATTTGCCTGGCACGAGGCGTTTGAGCTCGACACGGGAGATCTCATACAGCCCAACACGGGCGAGCGGCGTCGTACCGGTAGTCTTGCGAGCGCAACGCGGACGCGGCTGCGTCGCCTCGTGCGCTTGCTAGTGCAGCATGGCTGGCCACACCGACGCCTCTTTTTGTTTGGCTTTGCGCAGGGCGGCACCGCTGCCCTCGACTTTGTATGCCACGGGGGGGGGCTCGAGAGAGCACGCATCACGACGGGCGCCGATGCTGTGGCTGCTGCCTCGGGGCCAACGGCTGGCGCCAACGGCTGTGCGATGGGGGCATTAGGCGGCGTCATCAGCTGGTGCGGCCTTCCGCTTCCTGAGGCCGTCCTGCCCGAGTCTAGCCTGCCCGAGTCTAGCCTGCCCGACGCTGGCGTCCGCGGCAGCCACCGCACGGACGATGACTCGCTACTAGGGATGCCCGACACGGCGCTACGAGGGATGCCCGACACGGCGCTACAAGGGACGCCGCTGCGAGGCACGCCACTGCTCCTCGCTTGCGGCGATCAAGATCCGCTCATGCCTCTGGCGCTCGCATGCCGTCTCTTCGAAAGCGCGCGCACTAGGCTCGGCTTACGGCTGCGCGAGGGTACCGGTAAGGGTACCGGTACGGACGCTGAAACCGACGTCGATCGAGACGCGCCGCCCTGGGCGTTAGTGCAGGACCGGGCGCCCGCCGCGGAGTTGCATCTCCTCCGAGGCAAGGCACAGGCGATGGTCGGCAACGCGGACGAGGCGAGGACGCTGATGCGCTTCCTGGCGCGTTACCTCGAGCTGGCTGCGTCACTCGAAGACGATCCGGGACTCCATCGGGTCGTGTGAGACCATCGATGGAGGTGCAGCTTCGAGTGTGGTCTTTTCCGATACGATATACTACAACACGTACCTAGGGCAGTTCGTATTTTTGTATCCTATCCCGGTCTACAAAAGGTTTAAGGTACTCGTGGGGCATCGCACTAGTGATCGCCGGGCATCGCCATAAGCTTGAATACGTCGGTTCGGCGTACTCGGTTCACGGGGGATGGTGATCATGCTGCGTACGAGTCAGCTTTGGCGACTCGTACCCGACGAATGCCATGTGGATCATATTGCGCATCGACGACAAGCAGTTTGCCACCTCGGGTGGCACCATAGGTTCATTACTTGGAGGCATGGTTGTCCTTGCAGGGCCCCTTGTTGACTTGGCATTTCTTTCGGTTGCACGGCGCATTGGGGCGGAAGATGCACTTTGCACCTTCGGGCACCGGGTTTGGACCAAAGAAGCAAGTCGCCTCCGCAGCGCGCGCAACCTCCGGAATCGCAAGCACATCATCTGGCAGGGGCACTCGCATGCATGGATGTGCGAGGTTGGAGCCCTGCGCCGCTGGCATCACGTCCTCCGCTGACTTCATTTTCATGACTGCAGACACTGCAGAGCCAGATCGCGGTGTGGCCCAGGGCAGCTGCAGCGCACTGGCCATAGAGAGACCAAGCGAAACCACGACCAACTTCGACCCGACCAGCATTTTTGCGTCCAGATCACGGCTCGTTCTTCGCGACGCGACTTCCGGAAAGGAAGTGTCTCATCAAATTCCGAAACAGGTAACGTCGGGACTTTCCGTCTGTTTTCGCTCCTTCGTCCCTTCCCCCCGAGCGCTCACCACTTCTCCCGTACAAATAGCTTGGAAAGGGGTGGGGGAGTAAGTGCCACCAGGCCCAGACATGATACAAGTGGGGTGGGGGAGTAAGTGCACGCGCGGCACCGTCTCAAGGGACGGTCTCTCTCTCCCAGCGGTCAGGGTGTTTCAGTGATGGATCCCACTTCTCACACCCTGCCAGCCGCTTTCTACCCGGAACCCGGTCGACTGCTACGACTGCTGGTGGGCGGGATTGTGATCGGCAATCAGGTGCGAGGTGGGGGGTGCGTTGGGGGGGTGATCAGGGGGGTTAGTGCGTCCTCAATCATCGTCGCCCTGCCGCACGCACAGGTACCCACGCAGAACAGAACAGATGGTAACAGACTGTACAGATCACAACACACCATACTCAGGTCCTGCGTGTCAAATAACCACACCGCGTTTTGCAGTCGTAGGCGCGCTCTAACGGCGCTATAGGCGCGCACACGGACGGCGAGTCTCGTCGCACACACGCACACACCGGAAGCCGCATGCACAAAACACTCCAGCTCAAGCCGGCGACGTATAGCTTGAACTGGAGTCCGACTTAGGATGTGTATTGCACTCATCGATGAGCCTGTGGTGCCTAAGTGTAGGTGCATCTCCGCTTGAAGTGGATCAGCTCAAGCGTCCTGGCATCGAGCTCTAGCTTTCTGGCCGAGATCTCCTGACCGAGGAGCGCAAGTTGCTTGTCCTTGCCGACGATCTCGACCTTGAGCCGATCCATGTTGCCCTCAAGCCCCGCCGTCACCTTCAAATGCTCGTTGCTGAGCGCCGTCCAGAGCGCCATGAGATCGTCCTTGGACGTGATGAGCTCGGTAATCTCCACCTTGAGCTTCTTGATCTCGCCATCCTTGTCACGCGAGGACTTCGTGAGCGCCTTGCCTGCCACGGCGAGCGCGGCAATCTCGGCGTTCAACCTCTTCTCGAGCGCGGCCTTCTCCTCCCTAACATCTTGCTCCTTGAGCGTCACGAGCTGCAGCTCAGCATTAGCCTCACGGACCTCGTGCCTGAGTTTTGCGTTCAGCCTCTCCTCCAGCGCGGCCGTGTCCGCCTTGGCCTGACGCAGCTGTTGCTTGAGCGCCAGGGTCTCATTTGTGAGTCTCGCATGGTCGCTGTCCACGTGACCGAAGGTCACCTGAAAGCGTGGCGACATGGAGTGCAGCACCTTAAGGCCCTGCAGGGCCTTCTGCACGTGTGGTTGCGCCTCCTCTGCAAGCCGTGTCAAGATAAGATTCATCGGCAGCTGCGGAGGAGGCGCTGCTCGTGGCACGAGCTGCACGACCTTCGTGGCGGGAATCGAGTGAATGAGCACGGCGGTGCCAACGACAGCTATCAGGAGCGCTCCGTAGCCAGCCATCGTCAGCCCGACCTTCCGATGCAAAGGGGCCAGCTTATCGTTCGCCCTCGCGTTCAGCCGCGCGATCTCTGCCGCCGCCTCCGCAACGCCGGTGCTCGCTTTGCCGTCGTTGGACGCACTTGGGCTCCTTGTTGAGATGCGCGATCGGTGTCTCGGACCACCGCCGCCGGTGGCCTGCCGCGATCGCGCCGGCGACTTTCTGCGCGACACTGGCGGCGGCGTGCTGCGCGGCACGACAGGCGACAGCCACACTTTCATTATATCAGCCATTGGCGATGGGGTCGCGGTCTCTCCTGCGCGATTGTGCCTTGTTTGTTCGCACCCTGGCAGGGCCCGACCGACCGTCTGTTTTGTGCAAACTTCATCTGTCTTGTGCAAACTTCATCTGTTTCAAAATGAGTGCCACGGTGCTGCATGCATCAATTCCCCAAATGGTGAGAATGGTGAAATTGGTGATGGGTGAAGGGTCGGACCCAAGAAAAATACATGTAGTGGACCGCCAAGAAATAGATGAAGAAAAACAACAACCCGGGAACGGAACAACCCCGATTGGTACAACCAAGGGTACAACTCTACTACATCTAAAAGATCCTAACATGAGGATGTTTAACATCACGCCTGCAGACCGACGTGCCGCGCTACACAGTACGATAGGAAAAAGTCTCTCTATGAATCTCTACTACGTACTGCAACTGGACAGGGGGGCTCTTTTTCGCTTTTGTCACTAGAGTGCCCACGACTCTCTTGACTGCGGAAAGAGGCACTCCACTGTGTGGATCTCCCACAGCGTCGGCTGTGGGTTGCACAGCTTGCACAGCGCCTCCACAGATAAGGCCGGGGAAAGTGCACGCCCATGTGCACGCCACGCTCGGCTCATATCGCTCGCTCTCGTTCTGGCTGGTCTACGTTCTGAGTCTGTCTGTCCGCCCTCTCGACGCGCAACGAGAGGTCATCATGAGAGGTCGCCTACGACGTACGGCAGCCGAAGACCTGCTCGACCTTCGCCTCATTGGCCGATGATGGGTCGGACGTCGGCCGTGCCGCCCTGAGCTTCGCAGATTGCTTCCGGTCGGCGTTGCCGCGCATCACTGACTGCAGCTTGACCGCGGCTACCTCGAACTCGCGCGCCGTGTTGGGCGACGCCTGATAGGTCTGAAGCAGCGTGCGTGCTTCCGCGGGCGTGGACGAGTCCGTCGGGGCCTCCTCGGCAGGCGCGGCGGGCGGCTCCCTGAGGGGACTTTGCACCTCCCACTTGGACGGTGAGATTGGATCTGCGGACTTGGACGGTGAGATTGGACCTGCGGACTTGGACGGTGAGATTGGATCTGCGGACTTGGACGGTGAGATTGGATCTGCGGACTTGGACGGCGAGATTGGATCTGCGGGTGCGCCCGTTATGGCGCCGGTGGCGGGTGCGTCAGCCTCGAGCGTGGTCGACTGCTTTCGGTCTGACCTGCCGCGGACGTGAGCCTGGATATGGACAGCGGCCTTCCCCTCTACCTCGGCCGCCCTGTTGGCCGCCTCGATTCTGCTCCCGGCCGTTGCTTCGGGGGGCAGCTCGAATGTTAACGTGGAGCCCGGCACGGCGCCGTCGGGTACTGTGAGGATTGTCGAGATCCCTGTCGGTAGCGTCATCTTAAGCTGATCGCCCTCGCGCGCACCCTCAGGCACAGTAACTTCATACGACTGCTGCGGCGATGCCGGCGCGGAGTTGCGCGGTGTGTCGAGCGTCGACT
>Ga0210245_102004_pt1 | contig 14256 bp, 6 predicted proteins | sample ChrtobMetaP3_4mM_FD_155450 | JGI IMG/M metagenome (GOLD analysis project Ga0210245, IMG submission 155450) | Chrysochromulina tobin associated microbial communities from unialgal haptophyte culture, Seattle, Washington, United States - P3_4mM | ecosystem: Host-associated > Algae > Haptophytes >...
CCGACGCGGTGCGGCGGCTCGAAGGCCTGGGCGCGCGCGTGGTCCGAGAGCTGCGCACGGACTGGCAGGTCTGGCTCCTCGCGTGCGCGTATGCGGGGCGCCTCGGAGCTCGGATGACCGCGGACGAGGCCAAGGCGGCCGCCCAAGATGCGATGCGGGAGGGGACTCCCCTGCTACATTGGGGGGGTGGGGCCCACGGCACGTTCCTCTACGGATTGGCGCGCGAGTATGGGCGGGGGGCACGTCGTCGGGGCGGAGAGAGCTCGCGCTGCACGTGGAAGGTCGGCCTCTTGGAGGCCAACGGGCTGCGCGAGACGGTGCAGTGGATCACGGGAGAGGCATCCTCCGACGAGCGGGCCACGGTCGAAGTTCTTCTCGGGGCGCGCCTTGTCGCGTGCAAATGCATAGCTGCATAGACACGTGCTGGGCTCGGGGAGCAGGGTGGGCGAGTGGGCAAGGGGTTGGTAACAAATTATCTTCTGCGCACCCGTTTTAAATTATACAGCTCGGCGGAGGCGTCACGAGGTTCGCTCACGGGGTTCAGCGTGGGGTTACTGCGTCGCTACTGGGTACCCCGATTCACGTTTCCCGCTTTGTGTGCGAACCAGAGTATTGTGTCAACCGTTATTACGAACCAGATAATACGTAAATCACCTCATATCATATCCTCTCCCAGATCCAACCCTAGCTCCCCCCTTTCCGTTATTAATGTTTGGTGAAGTTTGCAAAACGCGCACTTGCGACGAAAAAAGGAGCCACCGACTTTGACGCCGATAGTGATGGCGGGCAGCGCCGACTCGGCAGCAACAGCAACAGCAACTCCCACAGGATCTTCATCAGCATCAGCATCAGCATCAGCTTCACCATCATCATCATCATCATCATCATCATCATCATCATCAGCATCAGCACCATCATCAGCATCATCACCATCAGCCGCAGCAGCAGCCGCCGTAGCAACCGTCGCCTCCGCGGAAGACTCATCAACTCCGCCAGAGCCTGCCGCGCCCTCCTCGGTCTGGAAAGTGGCGTGGCCTCCGCCGGGCGACTGGCGCGTCGAGGTGCGGAAGCTATCGGACGACTTGGAGCGGATCAAGGCGCAGACGGTGAGGTTTAAGCAGAGCATGGATCGCGTCACGGATGCCCGAGCTGGAGGCGCGGCTGCGGCGCCTCGCGTGCACGCTGCGCCCAAGGGGCTGGTCCGTCGTCGACCTCATTCGAGCAGCCTCTCGCGCTCTCGATCGCGATCACCATCCTCTGCTGCATCCCGAGCGGATTCTTGTTCGCCATCGGCTACAGGGGGGTCGCCCTCCTCCTCGACGAAAAAGTTTCCGACGAAGCTGCTGCCGACAGCGATGGCGGGCAGCGGCGGTGGCGATTCGGCAGCGACAACAACAGCACCTCCCACAGCATCTTCATCAGCAACAGCATCATCATCATCAGCATCATCACCATCAGCCACAGCAGCAGCAGCCGCCGTAGCAACCGTCGCCTCCGCGGAAGACTCATCCACTTTGCCAGAGCCTGCCGCGCCCTCCTCGGTCTGGAAAGCGGCGTGGCCTCCGCTTGGCGACTGGCGCGTCGATGCGCGGAAGCTATCGGACGACTTGGAGCGGATCAAGGCGCAGGCGGTGAGGTTTAAGCAGAGCGTGGATCGCGTCACGGATGCCCGAGCTGGAGGCGCGGCAGCGGCGCCTCGCGTGCACGCTGCGCCCAAGGGAATGGTCCGTCGTCGACCTCATTCGAGGAGCCTCTCGCGCTCTCGGTCGCGATCACCATCCTCTGCTGCATCCCGAGCGGATTCTTGTTCGCCATCGGCTACAGGGGGGTCGCCCTCCTCCTCGCCCTCTTCATCATCGGACCTGAGCGTCAGGCCAAGCGCGTCTCTCGGCACCAAACGCGTCCGATCCGCCGCCGAGGGCGCGCCGGGCGCCTCTTCCAAAGCAGCAAAGCGCAAGTCTTCGGCCTCGGTGAACGAGCCTGTGCGGAGCCTCGCTACGAACTCGGGGCAGCCACAGGGGGCACAACAATGGCACGCGTTCTACATGGCCTTAAAGTCCAATGCCGAGAGAGCAATAGAGAGGGCGGCGGCCGAGCAGGCAGCGGCCGAGCATGCGACGGCCCGTGCTCGTGCAACGGCTGCGCGCCGGATCACATCCCTCCTTCGCGCAATCTTCGTGCGCTCGAAGGCACGCACGTTGCAAGCGCGCGTGCGCCAGGAGGGCACGGCGTCACTCGCTGCCCACTGGCTCGAGTACACCCGCCTTCTCGGCTACCTCGCGCTCACTCATAGCTTGTGTCAGGCCATTGTGCTCCGGCCCATGGCCCAGCTGAACGAAACACTCGCCCACATCCATGGTCAGCCACCGCCGCCAGATGAGGGGGCGGCGAACATAGCCTTCGAAGAGCCCGAGGAGGCGAGCAAATCGCAATGGGCACAGATGGCCAAGGCCCAATCGGAACTGGTCGCCAACGCCCGGGCGTTGATCAAGGGTCTCAAGAGGGCGCATGCAGCGGACCGGTCGCGTAAAAGCCGCGACGCCACGCGCTCCCAACTGCTCCGCAAACAAGCGGCCACTGCCAAGCACAACAAATCGGTGGCCATCGAGTGGGAGCGGCTTCAGGGCGGGCGCCACAGCCAGAGCAAGCGCAAGACCCTCCCCTCCACCTCGGCCAGTCTGCACGCGGCGGGCGAGGTACCGGCTGTCCGCCCCGACAAGGATGGGCTCAAAGCACCGCGCCGGAACGTCAAGGGCGTCCCTCCACAGGGCCACTTGCTCGTCGGATGGAGGGTGATGCTGGGTACCGAGGAGCAACCTGTGAAAATCGACGGCCGTTCGGGCGTGTTCGCGGGGTGCGTTCGGTCCTATGGACCGCCCGAAGCCGGCACCGACTTTGTCCATGTCGTCGACATCGACCTGAAGCGCGAGGACGACGGCACGTGGACGCCGGACACAGGCAGGCCGTACCGTGGCAACCTCCTGAGCCGCGCGCACTTTGCGCAATGGTCGTTTTGCCATGAGCAGCTCGAGCTCCATACCTCGGGCGCTCCCTGCGGCCACTGCACCGTGCGCTGCGTGTACGGCTCGCAGAGCTGTCCGAGGTGCATGCCCGCCGATGGGGATGAGCTCGCGCCCGGCGGCCCGCTCAGCCGCGTACAGGCCTCGGATGGGCTGCGCCCTCGTCGCGGCGCCGCCAAGGCCATCGGTGCACGCGACGCATTCGAAGAGCTTGGCGCGCCCGACGAGTTCGAGCACCCGATTGGCGCCGAGGTCGTCCTCGAGATCGACGGCGAGCGCCCCGTAGTGGGCACGGTCGTTCGTCAGATCTTGAACTGGGGCCACTTTGAGTACCCCCACGGCCTTCGTCTGTCGCACAACAAGCACCGATGGCGGCTGCACGCCAGTCGTGCCATGAAGCAGGCGTATGCGGCGCGGCTCTCGTCTGCGGCGAGCCCGGCGACCGAGCTCTCGAAGAGCGCAGCATTTTGGGATCAGATGCTTCGCTCCTCGGAGCGGGCGGCCCACTGTGAATGGTGGCACTCGTATGAGGTCGAAGTGGCGACCGAGGAGGGCACCGAGTCGATGACCGTGCGCTCGAGTGCGCTGCGCACCGACATCATCTTCGACTCGGACAGCGACGACGACGACAACGACCGTCGCTTCGAGGCTCTGTCGGAGGACGAGCGCTCGGACGACAGCTTCGTCGACTCCGACCTGGAGATTCTCGCCGAAGTGATCGTGCCCGTTGCAAAGGCGCGGCCGCCCAAGAAGCCTCCTGGTGGTGGCTCGCTCTCAAGGCTCAGCCGGAAGAAGGAAGTCTCAAGGGCAGCAAAAGAACCGCTAAGGCTCATCAGCGGCGGCAAAGCGCTGCAGGGCTGCGTGGCGGCGCGGCGCGCTCCCGCCACGGTGGATCGGGCCAAGCAGCACAGCGAGATTCGTGCCTTCCTGGCTGGCGTTGCCCCCACCGCCGAGGACCCCATGCCGCTGCCATCGCCCTCGCCGCCGCCACCGCCGCTGCCATCGCCTGATGTCAGAGAGCCGCCGGTGGCGCCCACCTTGGTGGCCTGCGACCTCCTTCGGATGCAACGCGATTTGCCACCACAGCGGACACAGGCCACGAAAACGGGCCGGGACACGTCGGTGACGCAGCAGTTCCACTTTGGCACCACAGTCGCGGACCAAGACAGCGCAAACGCCGCCGCCATTGAGCTCGTGCTCGATGGGCGGCGCGTGTCTGCGTCGACGGTGATGGATCTGTCCGTGGCCGAAAGGCAGCGCATTGTGCGCTACCCGGTGATGCGCCTCCGGAGAGGCTCGTTCGTGCTGCACCCTCAGTACCTGGGGCGGCACATCGAGCAAAGGCTCGAAGGTGCATGGGCCTTCGCGCTACACGAAGCCGAGACCAACGATGTGCTGGCGCAGCGGATCGAGTACTTGGAGGCCATGACGCGGCCAGGGCAAGTGGTGCTCAAGGGGCTGTGCGCGGACACTCGTCGCCGCGTGCTGGTCTCCCTCGGGTTCCCCGAGAACCACGAGGCGGTGACCGACGAGCGCGATTCGGTCGAGTTCAACCCCAGGATCGTGGCGGAGATCCCACTCTCCCAGGGGACTATGAACATCGCCGTGCTTCCAGCCATTGAGGCGGACGAGGCGACGGCAGCAAACACAGCCGCAGATGCCAGAGCGGGAGCAGCACCTGCTGCTGGCAACCAGCTAAAGGCGCTCCTGAACAGGCATGTCGACGAATACGATTTGCGCGATGGCCTCGCAATCCTCGACATCGCCGCGGACAATCTCCTTGGCGGCGAATTCGAAGCGGACCTCCTCGACGAGCGCGAAGCGGATGCTGTAAAGGCCGCAGGCGGGCGCGTCGAATGTTTGCCAGCGTGCTTTGGCGAGCCGACTCGGTACGGCAAGGGCTTCATACCGCCGGAGTACACGGTCGTTGCAAACCTCAGATCCCGCCCGCATGTGGTCACCAGCGCGCGCCCGCTCGCTGCGGGCCAAATTGGGCTACGGCACTCGCTTATCTCGCAGGGGCACGAGCCGATGCTGAGCCAGCTTCGACGAGGCGACGCCGGCGAGCCCTATGTCGAAGTGCGGAAGATGCAGCAGATGGTCATGGAGGGCCTATTGCCATTTTCGGATCATGACATGGAGTGCGCCGGGCTGAGCGACGCGCCGGACGCGGCATCCAAACACGCCAACTCGCGATGGGCGAGTTTCGCCACGCCGGCGGAGATGCGCAAGGCCTTCGAGACGCACGAGGTGAACGCAAATCTGCGACGGCTGCGCGAGGAGCGGCGCGAGCGAAATGCGTGCAAGTGGCGCCCGCTGCCCGGGACGAATGCGCCCGCCCAGGTGCTGCCCGGCGTGAGCGAGCTCTGCAGGTCCCTCGGCATGAGCACCGACGCGTGCCCGAGCGTGGACGCGGCATTGCGCCTGGGCGTCGCCGAGGGCCACTCGGGCCCGCTGCAGGACATGCTGCTCGGGCTGAACAATGCAGACGCAGACGGAGACGCTCCAGACGCCGCTCCAGACGCCGCCGCAGACGCCGCCGCAGACGCCGCCGCAGACGCCGCCGTCGTCGCCACCCCCGTCGCCAAAGCCGCCGCCACCGCCGCCGCCAAAGCCGCCGACGCGCCAGAAGAGCGCCGCGCCGCCCGTCTCGCCGCGGCGCTCCTCGCTCCCGGGGCGGTGGACTCCATCCTCTTGTCGCTCCTCTCGTGCAAGGAGGCCAAGACGCTCGGCTCGGCGCTCCGTGGCATGTGGGCCGACATTTCGAATGCCTACGTGCCATGTGCGGTGCCGGGCGGCGAGCTCGGGGCGCAATCGACGACCACGTGGCTCGCCGCCGCCGCTGCCACGTCCCCGATCGCCGAGCGGTGCACCGCCGCGTGCATGCGCGCCTTCTTCAAGACGGCGGCGTGGGAGCACCTCGTCAAGACGCCCGGGCTCCTGGCCGGGCTCGTCGCCGGCGACTCGTCAAAATTCGAAGCCGAGCTCAAGCACATGGAGCAGCAGCGCACCGCGGCCGGCAGGGAGGGCCCATTTCAGTGCATCTTCAAGCGGCGGTACCAGGGTTGCGGCGCCGGCCCGGCGGTCACGCGGGCGCTCGCCCTCTACGATTGGAACGCCTTTGTCAAGAACGCGTCGACGCCGACGTGGGTGGAGTGCGAGACCATGCTGATGGACGCGGCCGGGGCGGGCGTCAAGGAGTTCCTCGCCGGCAAGATGCTCCTCGGCCTACGCCTCGCCAACTTGGCCCCGCCGATGCGTGACGAAGCGGCCTCGCTCGGCCCGGGCGCCAAAGTGAGCCTGTTCACCATCTTGCACCTCCTGCGCACGGGCGTCTACGTGCCGTCTTACCAGCTGAAGCCCAAGATGGTCGGCTCGCTCGGCACCTTCGACATTAAGCGATGGTTCACGTGGGTCTCGCACGATCTCGAGTTGGCCATGGGCTTCTACCTGGACGCGCGAGTGGGCGGCGAGCCCGAGCTGGCCGCTGTCGCCAAGTTCGCGCGAGCGCACTTTCGGAACAACCCGAGCATCGTCGTGGAGTCGATGCTGTGCGAGGTCCTTCGACGCCGCAATGTACATGAGCGCACCGCGTGCTCCTCTCCCTTTTTGATTCCCAACCCCGTCTCCCTCCCTCCCTCAACCCCCTCCCCTCGACCTTGGCACCGCAACCACACACCACCTCCACGATGCGGATCTCTCTCTACTGACGGCGCGCTCGCCCAACCCCCCTCGCCAGGCCGCGTTCGCGTACGGCCGCAGGCTCACAGCGAGGCTCGGCAAAGGCTCGTTCACCGAGGCCGAACGCGCGCGTTTCGCAGCCTTGGCACAGGCAGACGGCGCGCCCTCGGCGGCGGATCGCACGCGTCTGGTGCGGGGTGGCGCGCTCGGCCTGACGGCCGTGACCCTGAAAACGCTCTTGGAGGAGACGAGTGCCGCCGAGTAGAGGCCGCGCCATGACCGAACATTAAAACCCATAACCGAGAATCCGAGTGCCGCCGGACGAGACCGGACAGTGAAAAAGCACTGAATGCAGCATGCTTTGTCGCGCAGGCATCTTGCCCCACAGCCGAATGCATGTGCCATGCCATCAGAGAATGCCGTTAATAACGTGATTCGAACCGTCGAGCGTAATTTATAAGTAATTTAAAGCCGTGGTGTGTAGGTATAAGGTAAAAGTTGGTTGGTCTGTCCAATGACGAGGGATCTGTCCTATAGGAAAATTAATAAATCTCATCATCGCCGATGAACTGTCGGAATCCAAAGAGATCACATCCGGGATCCGCGAGAGTCGGACGCGCAGTCCGGCGAAAGACTGAGGAAAGTAAATGAACCTGACGGGCGGTGTACCGGAACTCGTCCCGTCCTTAGCGCTTAGGTATTCGGTTATAAATTAGTACGGTAACTACCCGGTCCTATTTATTCGTATGGCTATGTTCGGGGTGTGTTGCGGTTTTTGGTACCTAAAGCGCGGGTGCCAGGGCAAACGCACACCACCATGCTCAGGGCGTCGCGCAAGGTAGCACAGGGCCACACGTGTCGTGAGTCACGTGCCTGTCGAATTTCTACAAGACGATGGGGTGTCGCAGGTGCTGACCCCCTCGGGACTCTCTCGTCGGGACTCGGCCGCCAGAATCACCAGAGCGCCCTTATGCGCTGCCATCAGCACCATTTCCCGTGGAGCGCCGTGATGATGGCGCGGGTCGCTTGGAAGCGGGTTGATCCTGATGCTCTTCTTCCCATCCGCCGCCTCGTCCGCCGCCTCATCCCCCCCCCATTGTCTCGACGCCGTCTCGACGCTGCCTGCCCTCGTTCGCGCTGTCAAACGTCCGCGATGAGGAAGGTGCTGCTCACGCTCTGGACAAGAACGAGGAAGATAACGCGGAGTTGGCAAACCCGACCTCGAGTGGACGCGTCTTGGTCTTATCCGCATCGCCAAACGCCCCCTCGATTGTGGGCAGCTCTGCCACGCGGCTCGTGTCGATGTAAACGTGGATGAACGAGTTCGGAAGCACGCCAGCATCGGAGAGCGACTGCTCGTCATTGAGCAGCTCATCGCCGTCGATAAAGAGGCGCTGCTGAGTCGGCGACCATTCGGTCGCCTCGAGGATACGCAGCTTTAGATTGAGGACGTTGATGGACGAGCTGGCTAGAATGCTCCGGATGGTCGAGCCTGCCGACGCACGCGTCGATCGGCGATAAGACGGCCCGCTGCCGTCCAACACACTGCCGCCGCCGCCGCCGCCGCCGCCGCCGCCGCTGCTTCGAGCGCCGCCGATCGTGCTCTCGCTTGCGTCATCAACGGTCGGCAGGGCCTCCAGCTTCTTCAAGTGCACTTGTTGCCCCGTGTACTGTAGGAGCGCATCGTGCACTTGTCGTTCGAGTTTCGGCGAGCATTCCTCGCACACGGGGGGCTGACATAAGAAGCTGCCGTCGTCACGCAGCTCGCAGCTCGGCAGCTGCAGATCTGTAAGATCGGTCATCGTAGCTCCGTTGGCGAGCTCGAGCGCTTCAACTTCGCTGACCATGCACACGCGTGCGCCTAACTGCTTGTCTCGCTCGGCCTCACGGCGGCGGAGCGCACCGCCGCTGCCGCCGCGCTCTCCACGGCGGGCTTCAGAGGATGCGCTTCGAGACAGATGGCCCATCACGTTGCGCACACACAGCTCGGGCCGAACGAGCAGCCTGCCATGGTCCGTGCAGCACTCGGCGCCGCGTGGCGCGCCAAGCATGGATGCGGTGCGCGAGTGCTGCACGGCATGGCGCCAATTGGCGATCCATTTGCCATCCAGGAGGTAGAGCGGCCTCGAAGAAAGTAGGACGTGTGGGTCGAGCCCCCCATCGTCCTGCAGCAGGCGCCCCAAGCGCTGCCGCTGCGCATCGCGCCAGGCATTCTCCAACTGGGCGCTCAACGTGGCGCTCATCTTGGCAGCTTCCCTCTCGCCTTCCGACACCAGGCACGCCGCACACTCGACCAGACGGCCATCGCCGTCGCCTCTGCCAACGGCCTCGACCGGTATCGCAATGCTGTCGGGGAACAGGGCAATGAGGTGCCCCCACGCCTCGGCGTCGATCGTGCGTGCATGCTTCTCGAGCGGCCGCAGCTCACCGTGTAGGCAGAAGAGCTCGCGTGTCGCATCCCTCTGTCCCTCGCTAAGCCATCTGAGCCATTTGCTTCCAAAGAGCCTGGGCACGTAGTAGCAGTCGTCACGCGGCACGCCCCCATCGCCTCCGTTTGCTTCCACTGCGGCGCGTTTCTTCGGCCTGGACGACGAGGCGCTCTTGAGGGCGCTCGCCAGCGCGGTCTTGAGCGCCTCTCTGTCCTTCTCCTGCTGCCGCTTCTCCCATTCCGCGTCCGCGCACGTGACACACCCGGTCGCAAGCAGCTCCGGTCCTCCTTGGAAGAGCCCGAGGAGCTTTTGCCACGCGGCCACCGAGATGAGCTTCATCGCGCCGGTGCTCACGTGCTTCGGGTCCGCCGCACCGCCGTGGCAGCACTCGATAAATTGGTTGCGAATGGGTCCGGGCTCGTCTGTGGTGCCTCGTGGCCCCAGTGTCAGGCACGCTTGCAGCCACCTGCTCTCGATCCATCGGCCGTCGTGGCCATCGGCGCGAAGGATCGGACGGAGCTCGTCGTTAAAAACATCACGAGCCTTGAGCACGCGCAGAGCGTCCTGATACTTGGCGTGGTCGGCACGCAGCGTTGCATTCGCCCTCTCCACCGCCTCGCGCACCGCCGCCGGCGCCTCCACCGCCTCGTGCGTCGCCTTCGCCGCGTCGAGCAGATCTTCGCGCGTGTACAGGAGCAGGTACGCCTCTTCCGATGTAAAGAGCCGCCCGTCGTTGGGGGCCCTCTGCTCGAGCTCCGTCACGCCGGGCTGCCGGTCCTTGGGCTTGGTCGCCCCCTTACGCCGCTTGGCCTTGGTCGCCTCGGGAAGGGCGAGCTCAATCGCTTTGGGGAAATCTGCCTCTTTGACGAGCCGGTCGTCCATCGTCAGCCAGCGCCCGTCCCGACTCTGTTCGAGAATACGCGCGGTATAGTGCCCCGCGTTGTCTTTCCCCGAATGCAACACTACCGCCGTCAGGTGGTAGGTGGCAGGAGATTGGTGGCCTACGCCAGCCGGGCCGAAGACAAGCGAGTGCGTGTCAAGGCGCGTGTCTAGGAGCTCTGGGAAGATGATCGGGTCGCTCTTCTTCGTCTTTTCCTCCGTGTCGTAATCGAATTCAAAGCGCTTGAGATGCAGGCAGAGCACCGGCGGTAGCTGGCGAATTGCCGTCCGAGACGTTGCGTCGCGTTTGCCACCGCAGCGATTGCACTGGTACTGGTTGTCTCCGTCGAGGCGCCATGCTGTACCAAGCTCATCGAGCGCTTCCTGCAGCGTCGGGCGCAGATTGAGTTCCAGCAAATAGAACGGCTCGGACGACGATTCGGTGACGGTCTTGCAGGTCTTGCATTGTGTTTCGGTGGTCATTGAGCCACGAAAGTGGTCCTGAACGAGGGTCTGTACGGACGGCTCCGGGGAATGCTTCAAGACGCCCTCGAGTTTCTCCCGCAAGAGGTCGAGAAACTCCCTCGGATCTTGCTGCTTCAACGGGTCGAGGTGGAGGGCGGTCACGAGCGGCGTCGGGTCGTAGCAAACGGATGCGGAATGCTGCAAGTGTGCAAACAGGAGTTGCAGCTCGCGGCAGATCCTATCATCGAGCAGCACCTCCTCTGGACTGCGCGGCAAGTCGGTGGAGGCCGGCGCCGACGCCGCCGCCGCTCCCTCGGCCGGATGTGGCTGCCCACTGCTACCAGCTCCTGCCTCACCAGCAACGACATCGGTGGTGGCCGCCCACTGGTAGAAGCCACGGCGGAATCCGACAATCATGAAAAGGGTTTGCAGCAGCGAGTTCAGGTAGCACGTTGCCCCGAGATTGCGGAGACCTGTGCCTGCCGTGGAGTCGGTACGCACTTCGTAGTCTGGCTCCAACCCGAATAAGAGCTTCGCGTCTGCATCCTTGGCGGCCTTCTTTGCGGCCGCCTCCACAGCCTGGAGATCGGTCGGATCTGCCGCGCTCTTCTGCTTCTTCGCCGCAGCTTGCGTGGCCAGTCCATAGATGTACTGTTGCCGCTCCTGGGCCTCGGTCTGAGGAGGATCGTCCACGCTCGATGTGGAGGGCTCTGGCGCCTTCGCCGACGGTGGCGCCTCCGACGACGGTGGCAGCTCCGTCGGTGAATGCTGGTGCGTCCTCGATGGTGAAAGGCGCTTATTCGGGGGTTGCCCCCTAGCCTCCGAAGGCGCTTGGCGCTTCATCGTGCGTAGCTCAAAGGCCTCCAGCGCCGCCCTCATCTCGTCCTCTTCGAGGTCCTCCTCGTCGTCATCGGCGTGGCGCACGTGCCACAGCGCAGGATTGTCTTCGAAGGCGGGAACCCACTTCGTCACCCACGCGTCGATCTCGATGCCATCATGAGCCCGGGTGACGCACCTGCCGATCCATTCATGCCCTGACGTCTGCCATGGGTTAAGCAGCTCGTTACGTGCTGCATCCAAATTTCCCTCGCAGCGAAGCAGAGCCTCGTGTGCCAGTTGGGGGTCAAAATCTTGGTCGATTAGGTTCGCCAGCTTTGCATCATAGCGCTGCGACGCCAGCACCTCGTAGCGCTGGCTGAGCACGGTAGAGCCCTCTTCGTCTGAAGCGCCATGCTCCATCATCTCCGCCGCATTCATCGGCACACCAGTTGCCGTGTCGCCGGCGCCCTCCGCGGCAGTTTCGTCCACTTCGGCGGCCTCGGGCTGCGTCGCGCCCAGCCCGGAGAGTGGAGCGTCGCTCTCCGCCGACTGCATCGGCACATTCTCGTCGGCGGCTGCAGCCGGAGCTTGCGGCGGCGGTGCTGGCACGGCGCCAGCTGGTGGCGCAGCAAGCGCCCACTCCGGGGAAGGCGCCGGCGCGCACGGCGCTGCAGTAGGCGCCCACTCCGTCTCGGACGGCCCAGCTCGAGCGTGTGCGGCTTCGAAGACAGCGCCATGCTCCATCATCTCCGCCGCATGCATCGGCACATCAGTTGCCGTGTCGCCGGCGCCCTCCGCGGCAGTTTCGTCCACTTCGGCGGCCTCGAGCTGCGTCGCGCCCAGCCCGGAGAGTGGAGCGTCGCTCTCCGCGTACGCCTCTTCCATCTCTTCCATCTCGTCCATCGGCGCCTTCCCAAGCGCCATATCGAGCGCCGTCGCGACGGCCGCAGGATCAGGCTGCGTCGCTTCGAAGACGTGCTCCGCATCGGCCGAGGATACACCCGCCGCCGGCCCGGCCGCCACCTTGAGCTGCGACAGGTCGGGCTCCTCCTCAGTGAGTGCCCCGTCGTCCTCCCCGTCCCATGCGGCTGCCCGCGTGGCCTCCGCCACAGACGAGACGCCATCCTCGTCGTCGCTGCCAGCTGCCGCCCCGTCCACCTGGGCATCGTCTTCGTCGTACTGCAGGGCCAGTGCGGCCGCATCCAGTTGCGTACACCCCATCTCGACCACTTGCGTGCCGCCCATGGCGAACTGCTCCTCCTCCTCCTCCTCCTCCTCCTCTCGACCGTCCCGATCCTCGTCGTCGTCGCAGCTGCTGCCACTGCCAGTGAGCTGCGCCGCGGCTGCCGCAGCGGCGGCAGCAACGTCGAGCTCAGTCGCACCGCCGCCACTATTGTCCTCCGCCTGTTCAATCTCCTCCCGCATCTGCTCGTCGAGGCGCTGCTCGCTGTAGCCCTGGCCCTGTGAGCTGCCGCCAGCCTGAACGGCAGAGCTGTCTGCTTCGATTTGCACTGCAGGCGTCGGTGGCATGCTTGCAGAGGCGCATGTTGCACAACCGCAGGTGTCGCAGTGGGCGCCGCAGCTTCGGGGCGGCATGTACAGCGTCATCGGTGGCGGCATGGGCGGCATGCCCAGCGTGATGGGTATCGGGATGCACAGCGGTATGGGCGTTATGCCCGGTGGCATGAGCAAGGGCGGCGGTATCGGCGGCGCCGCCAGGGGGGGTGGCACGGGGGGCGGCATGGGGGGCAGCATGGGCAGCCGGGCCGGTGTCGGCAACATGTTGTTGGCCGCCCCGCAGTCACTGCAGTCACAGCAGTCGCAGCTGCCGCAGCCGCGGCAGCCGCCGCAGCCGCCGCAGGTGTCGCGGGGTGAGCCCTTTCCCGAGCCGCCTCTCCTTGAGGTGCTCGACGATCGAGGCGAGCCCGTCGATACTTGCATCCTCGACCGTGCAGGGAAGGACACCGGCCCGCCGAGGCTCTTCTCGGTCGGCCAGGTGGACGGGGCGGCAGCTGGCAGCGACGACGAGGATGGCGTCTCGTCTGTGGCGGAGGCCACGCGGGCAGCCGCACGGGACGGGGAGGACGACGGGGCACTCACTGAGGAGGAGCCCGACCTGTCGCAGCTCAAGGTGGCGGCCGGGCCGGCGGCGGGTGTATCCTCGGCCGATGCGGAGCACGTCTTCGAAGCGACGCAGCCTGATCCTGCGGCCGTCGCGACGGCGCTCGATATGGCGCTTGGGAAGGCGCCGATGGACGAGATGGAAGAGATGGAAGAGGCGTACGCGGAGAGCGACGCTCCACTCTCCGGGCTGGGCGCGACGCAGCTCGAGGCCGCCGAAGTGGACGAAACTGCCGCGGAGGGCGCCGGCGACACGGCAACTGATGTGCCGATGCATGCGGCGCAGATGATGGAGCATGGCGCTGTCTTCGAAGCCGCACACGCTCGAGCTGGGCCGTCCGAGACGGAGTGGGCGCCTACTGCAGCGCCGTGCGCGCCGGCGCCTTCCCCGGAGTGGGTGCCTGCTGCGCCACCAGCTGGCGCCGTGCCAGCACCGCTGCCGCACGCTCCGGCTGCAGCCGCCGACGAGAATGTGACTCAGAGGTCTCCATTGGCAGAGCCCCAGGACACGCAGGAGGGCGTCGCCACCAAGGAGGCGGCGGCGGCGGCTGCGGCGAAAGCTGCGGTGGCTGAGGCTGTGGTGAATACGGCTGCTGCGACCCAAGTGGCCGACAGAGCAGCGGCCGCCTTAGCCATGGCTGTCGCGGCGGCCGCGGCCATGGCTGACACGAATAGCGTCGAGGAAGGGCCACAGGCGCAAGTGGACTCAATGGTCAGCCCCGGCGAGCTTGACGAGCTTCCGATGAGCAGCGAGCAGCTCATGAGCAGCCAGCAGCTCCTCGAATGCGAGCAGCTGCCCAACCATGCGCCCGCCAGCGGCGGTGCCCTGAGGCATGTCTCTC
>Ga0210245_102020_pt1 | contig 14097 bp, 13 predicted proteins | sample ChrtobMetaP3_4mM_FD_155450 | JGI IMG/M metagenome (GOLD analysis project Ga0210245, IMG submission 155450) | Chrysochromulina tobin associated microbial communities from unialgal haptophyte culture, Seattle, Washington, United States - P3_4mM | ecosystem: Host-associated > Algae > Haptophytes >...
AGTGTGCGGAGCCGCGTTTGGCAGAACGAGAGACCAAGTTTGGCAGGAACCCGCTACAACGCGCCGTAAAGACCGAAAACTTGGCCCAACGCCCATCGGGGGACCCCCTCGGGTGGTTGGGATGCGCTGGAACCAGCCCTGGAATTTTTCTAGATTACTCAAACACCTGACCGAGCATCGAATGTACATCTCGTCGGCTACTCAACGAAGCGTCCTGCGCGTCCTGCGGTCGGTCCTGCGGTGCCGCTCCGGCTTCGCGTCCGCGCCCGCATAGGGCGGGGCGCGCGGTCGCTCGGCGGGGCGGGAGAGGCGGGGGAGGGTGTGGCGGGTGCGACCCGGCGACAAACGCGTGCGACCCGGCGACAAGCGAGCAGCCGGGGCCGCGTCGAGGGGCCGCGCTCAGCGCTGCCCCGGCGAGCCGGCGGCGGCGCTAGCCGTGACCGCGGTGCACCGGCCGATGCCGCGTGTGAGCTTGACGATCCCGTCGTTCTGAAGCACCATGCCGGGCGGCGCACCCTCCCTATCAAGCTGCACCACCTCGGCGTCAAAGGCCTCGTCGACGTTGCCGTACTGGTCGAGCGCGCGCACGAGGAGGGAGAACTCGACGCCGCCGCGGCCAGCCTCGGGCACGTTGACGACGTCGATCGAGACCGCGCGCGCCGCAACCACCTTGATCTTGGCAGTGGCGCTCAGGTCGATGCTCAGCACGGATGGCTGTACGAGGCGTAACGAGAGCTCGCCCACGAGGCGCGTGGGCACGCGCTGATGGGCTTCGCCGTTGGAGAGCTGGAGCATGTAACGCTGCGGTGGCTCGCGCGCCGCGAGCGTGTTCGTGAGCGCCTCGTCCACCTTAGGGCGCAGCTCGACCTCGAGGAAGAAGGTGCACTGGGATTCGAGGGAGGTGCACGGAGGGCGCACGGGAGATGCACAGGAGATGTGACCAAGGGTGCCGACAGGTAGGGCTGAGATGCAGGGGGAGATGCAGGGGGAGATGCAGGGCGGGGAGATGCAGGGGGAGATGCAGGGCAGGGCAAGGAGATGCGCACCTGCTGGTGCAGCACGAGATTGTTGTACGCGTCGAGCGCCTTGATGGCCACAAGGACTTCGTCCCCCGCGCGCACCTGGACCTCGCCGCCTGGAGCTGCCGCCTCTCCGGAGAGCGCACGCTCGGCGGCGGCGGCGGCGGCGAGCGCCGAGATGGTCAGCCGCTTCGCATCGGCGGCGCCAAAGGTGAGAGTTGTGGTGAAACCGTACCGGAGCAGCGCGTCCGAGGCGGCGGCCTCTTCCTTATTTAGGATGGCGGTCGCCGGGTCGAGTGTGAATTGCACCGTCTCGGCGATCGTGGAGAGTACCGGTAACGCGGCGCGCCCGCGGATGGCTCGGAAGGCTTCCCGCGCGCCTCCGGCCGTGCGGCACGCGCCCGTCATCTTCACGGGGATGTCGCCTTCGAAGTCGTCGGCCACGTTGCCTAACCGGTCGAGCACGAGGAGCGGGAGCGGGAACGGCAAGCCGACCGGCTGTGCCGCCGCGGGCACCTCGCCGAAGATGCACTGCACGCCGGGCAGCGACCTGAATTGAGCACGGAGCACAGAGGTGGTGCGTAGGCCGGTGTTGGCCACGTCCCTGAGCGTGATCTGGAAGATCTCGGTCGAGTCCGAGACCATCTCGAAGAGCCCGACGCCATCCTTGATCGTCACCTTCGCCTCGCGCGCGTCCCGGATCTGGACGCCCGCACGCGCACTGAAGCTCACGTGCGGCGAGGGCGAGAGGACGAGGACCGAGCCGTCCCACCCCGTCCCACGCGGGTTGCCGTAGGCATCCTCCGTGCGCACTCCAAGCACCATCCGCCCACCGCCCACCGTCGCTTGCTTCTCGGCCTCAGGCAGGAAGACTCCGATCGCCGCGATCTTGGCGGCGCTCCAAACGGCTCTGAACGGCTCGTCCTGCGTGTGCCGCAAGGCGAGCCCTCCCGGCACGGCTGCGGATGTGATGTAGAACTCCGTCGGCAGCGTCGCCGACTCGGAGCGCACCCAAACCTCGCCGATGCCGTCTGCAATCGACGCGACGCCGTTGCGCTCAACGGACGCATTGCCAATCGGCCCTGGCTCCACCTTGACGTCCGCGGCCAGGTTCGACGAGCCGGCGGCGACCATGTTGCCAAACTTGTCGGCGACGCACACGAGCAGCTTCGTGCGCTCGCCAGCGATGGGCATCGCACCGGGCGGCAGAGCGAGCTGCACCACCGCCGCCGAGCCCGCCAGGTACGGCACGTACGCGACCGCCGACAGGCCCTCATCGCCGATCATCTCGACGCTCGGTCCGCGCGCCTCGAGCACAATGAGGGACACGGTGGCGGCGACCTCGGAGACCAGCTGGATCGTCGCTTCGCCCATCTCGATCTGGACGGGCCCGTCGCCAAACTCGGCGCCGTGCGAGGCGGCGAGCACGACCTCGCAGTTCACGTCGGTGCACCGGTTGTTGAAGCGGTCCTGGATCTCGACGAGAATGTTGAGAGGGTCGCCAGTGGTAGGGAAGTTGTTGCCTTGCAGGTCGGGCGTGAGCGACACCTTAGCCGGGGGTCCGCCTTCAAAGTTGACAAAGAGCGGCTCGGGAGGCTCCATACGCGTGAAGCCGCCATCCTGCAGCGAGAGCTCGATCGGCCCCGACTTGCAAGAGTTGAGCGGCGCGAGGCCCACCCCCTTGGTCACTTTGACGAACCCCTTGCCGCTCACGTGCTCAGACGAGCTCTCGATGAGCACGATGGCGTCGAAGTCGGCGTCGACCGAGCCCGCCTCGTCGAGCGCCTCGATGACGAGCATCATTGGCTGGCCGCACGTCCAGCGCACCGGGTCATCCTCCGTGCCCGCGGGCGTGGGCGCCGACGATGCGGTTGCGTCCGCGGTGCCGGCGGCGACGGCGGCGGCGGCGGCGCGCCCGCCGCCCGCGGGCATCGGTACGGGCTGCACGCGCAGCTTCCACTGACTTGCCGGCCCCGAGGTGAGAAGGATGGTGCGCACCGCGCCTTCATTGACCGCGACTGTGCGCGGGAGCGACATGCCGTGCACTTTGGGCTGCCAGCCGTTGCCTCCACTTTCCGGACCCGCGCGCGCAACGGCTGCGAGCGCACCACTCAATCCACCGCCTGCGCCGTCGGCCCGAGCGCGGCGCACGGGCGCGCCGCCGAGCAGGTCGTACAGCGCCGTCTCGAGCTTCGCGATCAGATGGCGCCGCCGCCCGATCGCGTCAGAGATCTCGTCAGCTTGCTCGTCTCTGGCGCCGCTGAATGCGGACACGTCCTCGGCGAGCTGGGCCTTGACGAAGTGGAGCAGCCGCTTGAGCTGCTGGCGCGAGGAGCGCGCGGCCGCCGCGCGCCCCTCGGCTGCGCCCATCCCCTCCGGACCCGCCGCCCTCGCACCGTTCACGATCTCCGCGATCACGTCGTCCTCCTTCATCCCCACCGACGTGGTGGAGCGAGCGAGCTCCGCAGGAACGAGGCGCACGCCCTTCTCGCCAAAGAGGCGCGCGCGCAGCGTCTGCACCTCCACCTGCGTGTCGACGAGCTGCTGGCGCGTGTCGTCCAGCTCGGCGCGCAGCACGCCATCGGACAGCTGCAAGCCGGAGAGCCTCTCCGCCGCGAGTCGCAGCGCTTTGTGCAGGTCCTCCTCGGTGCGCTGCGCGCGCTCGATCTCCTCCTTCTGCTCCTGCACCTGCGTGCGCAGCTGCGCGAGCTGCGTGAGCATCATGCGCTCGCGATCGGCCACGTTGCTGATCGCGCGCCGCTCGTTCTCCAGCGCCTCCTGCCGCTCCTTTTGCTGCTCAAAGAGCAGGGTATTGATGTACGCGCGCGGGTCGCGAGCGCCAGGCAGAGGGATGGGCGGCAAGACGAGCTCCGGCTGCACCAGGCCGGGCGCTTTCCTCTTCCCGAAGATTGGCATGACTCGCCCACACAAACCGACCCGGTCGCGCGACCGTTTGCGAGCAGCGTATCCGCAAAGGTCAGCCCAGCCATCTTGACCCAAAGGGGTAGGGGAGGTATTCTTTCTGGATTCACTGTCACTATCCCCACCACCTGATTTTGAACTCAGTGCCACAGGCCTGCAACCCTCGCCAAACGGCGCGCGTGCTGCCTCAAAGGTCGGTGAACTTGTCGTGCGCGGCCTCGACGGCCGCCTGCAACCGCTCGCGCAGCACCGCCTGCGACGAGTAGCGCGGCAACTCGAGGACGCTCGCACACGCATGCGCAAACGGGTACGCGCCATCGCCGCCCTCCCTCGGGTTGATCTGAAAGGCGCTCACGCCGTCGGCGGGCCGGCGCGACGAGCCGGTGACGAATCGGTACACGCGAGCGCGCGTGCGGTCGTCGACGCTCAGCATCATGTCCCACAGCCAACTCGCCTGCACGGCGGCATCCGCATGCACCGACGCGACGCGACGGAGCTCGTCGATGCACGAGAGGCCCACGGGCGCGCCCGACAATGTCGACTGCAGCTCGCCGGCCGAGAGCAAGACGAAATGGGGGCACGTCCAACGGCTGCGCACCGGGTCGAAGGCGTCAACGGCGCCCGAGAGGCCCACCTGCATGCAATGAGGGAGGCAATCAGTGGCAATCAGAGAATGAGGGAGGCAATCAGGGGCAATCAGTGGCGCCCGAAAGGCCCGCCTGAGAAAGGCCATCCGGCACTCACTCAGAACGCTCACTCAGATTCGATCAGACGCACTCCGACGCCATCAGACGCCATTAGAGGCCATCAGAGGCCATCAGAGGCCATCAGACGCCATCAGAGGCCGTCAGAGGCCATCAGACGCCATCAGACGCCATCAGACGCCGTCAGACCGAGTCGAGCAGCCCGCGTCGGAAATGCCCAGCCGCCGTAGTGAGCGAGTGCACAAGCTCCGAGTGCAGTAGCGCACGAAGCCACTCGTGCTTCGTCGCTTCGGTGACCTGGATTGACGAACCGCCAGGTACGAGCTCGACCTCGAGCGCATCCGCCCCCTCGCCCGCCATGCGAACAAAGGTCTGCACGGAGGGCGCCTTCGGTGAGCCACACACATAGAAGGGCCATCGAAGGGCGTGGCGAGTGGCACTCGTCGCACCATGTCATCCGAGGCAATCAAGGGTCATGTCAGTATAACGTCAGTAGCACTCGTCGCACCATGTCACCGAGGCCACTCTCTGACAGGGGCCTGTCGAGGAGCGACGGGCTGGTACGTACGTCCGCGTGCGTCTCGAGAGTCTCTGCGGCGAGGGCTGCCTGCAGCTCGGCGAGAGAGTCAGGCGGCGCGTGCTGCACGACTTGAAGGAAGTAGCGCGCGAAGGCGACGCCAAACAGATTGGGCGGAGCGCGTTCACCGTCGACGAGGGTCTGCACGCCCGAATGCCGATGGAGTTCCTGATAGAGGGCCATCCCGCACACCCGCCCGACGGTGCGCATGTGCTCCTCGAGCTCCCCGGAGATTGTCATCTGACGAGCCGCGGCTGCGAAGCTGTCGGCTGGGCGTAGGCTACCCGTCGGCGTCAGGGTCCACAACGGGTGGACGGCCAGCTCGTGGGCGAAGAGGTCAAAGAACATGCGACGCAGCCCCCCGGCATCCTGCCCCACCTCGCCCACGTACCTGGGGAGGAGAGGGTAGCCGTTGGAGGCCATCAGTGGCAATCAGCGACCGGCAGTGGCCATCAGCGTACTCGATGGTCAACGGCTGCTTGAGCACGCCGCAGCGTATGCCGGTCTCGGAAAACGCCCGCAGCGCTCCGATCGTCGAGCTCACGATCTGGCCGCGCACCTGATGAAGGAGGCTTTCCGACGCAATCAACTGACAATCAGCTGCGAGCATCGAGCTCACAATCTCGGGCACGATCTCACAATCTCGGCAGGATCTCGCCGCGCACCAGCCGTAGCTTCAGCTCAAGGGGCGGCGATTCGTCAAAGGCGTCGGCCGGCGACAGGGCTGCGGCGAGGCACGACGAGCAAAACTCGAGCCGGGCGGCGAGGGTGTCATGGGCGCCTGCAGGCCAGAGGAAGGCGAGGCACTGGAGCGCCGTGCTTAGCGCCCCCATCTCGAGCATGCGGATGAGCTCGAGGACGATGGCGCGCAAGGCCATGATGAGGACCGAGGCGCGCTCGCGCACGAGTCGGCGGCACTCGACCATCTCCGGTGCGAAGAGCATATGACTCAGGCGTGCCAACCATGGCCCCTTGGCAGCAGCCTCGGCGCCAAGCTTGAGGAGCGTGGTGACACACGTGTGCGCCATCGCGGCCGGTGCGCCGTCCGCTGACCATGGCTCGGAGGGACGCCCCGGGATGGGCGAGGCCGTGGCGGCACGGTTGACGTACAGCCAGTCGAGCTCCTGCAATTCATACTGGACTGCCTCCACCTCCTGCGAGGCACGCAACAGCAACGCCCGATCCGCCTCGATGAGCTCGAGGCACTCGCCTTCGGACGCTTCCACAAAGCCACACGCGGCCAGCACGTCGCGGGCCCCCGGGTGCGAGAGGACTCGCCCAATGGTCGCATTGGACAGCTTGATCTTGCGAAACTTGAGCTCATCTGGCTGCTCTGCCGGATTGCGCAAGATCTTCACGAGAAGACCGACGTCCTTTGCCAGCGACGCGTAAGACTCAGGCGAGCCGGCTGCGCTTTGGCGAAGAGCCGCGCGCAGGAAGATGCACCAGCCGTCGGGCGCACAGCTCGCGATGTCTGACATAAAAAAGGAATTCGCTAGTAAGACCTCGACATCGCGAGTCGCCGAAAGACGAGCACCCGCACTAAAACCCACTCACCACCGATTCGCCCCGGCGCGCGGATGCGGGCCCGGCGTGGGAGCCCCCATTCCCACACACTCGAAACGCCGTGTTGGTCAAACGGTCCTCCCAGGGAAAGAAATCGCCAGGGCGCACTGGGGCGCAATTCTCGAACCACAGCCTTGCCGAAAGGAGTGGCAACACGTGAAGGAAATTCCTCCTCCCCGGTGCACCTTCTCCCCGATGTCGAGCTCCCGCCAGTCGAGCTCCCGCGGGGCAGCGGTGCCGTCGAACCCCTTCGAAATCGGCGGAGGCTCGCTCGTCCCGCGGCACGTGCCCCTCAAGGCGGCGCCGCGGGCAAGCCCCTCGGAGCGCGCCCTCATGGCGGGCACGCCGTTGAAAATGGGCACGGGCGCGGGCGCGGGCATGCACGCCTCGAACCGGCACACTGATGCGTACATGGCGCAGATGTACGCCGCGCTCGAGGACATGGGCGTTGACACTTCGGACGACAAGTACAGGGAGTCGTTCGATCCTGGGTTGACCACGCTGGGCGCTCGGCCCGGCCAGGCGGCGGTGCAGCGCGGTTCGACGGCGCCGCTGCCCCGCGGCGCGGCCGCTGGGAGCCGCGTGGCGGCGGACGCGGCGGTCGCCATGCTGCCCTCGGGCGGGTGGGCGTCAGGCCCTTTAGATCGGCAGGGCCGGACGGCCGACTGCTCGGATCGTCCGCTGCTGTGCATGAGCGTGCACGGCGACCTCGCGGTGGTCGGCTCGGCCGACCACGGGCTGGTCGAGCTCAGCCTCGCGCCGAGCACCGACGGCACCACCCTCACCAAGAAGCGCACGCTCTACACGAAGCAGTATGGCCACCATGAGTGGGTGACAGACGTGTCCCACTGCCCAGACGGGCGCGTGCTCTCGGCGGGAATGGACTCGAAGCTGTGCCTGTGGAACGCGGCCGGCCAGCCGCGCTGCAACGACCTGCTCGGGCACACGGGCTCGATCGCCAAAGTGCTCGCCTCCGCGGACAACGCCCTCGGCCTCTCCGCCGGCTATGATAAGTCGCTTCGCTTCTGGAGCCTGAGCTCGTGCAAGGAGGTGATCTGCCTGCGAGCGCATCGCGCGCCGGTGATGCATCTTGCATGGGCGGGCGGCGTGCTCGCGAGCGCGGACCGCGACGGCGCGGTCGTCTCGTGGGACGTAACCACCGGCGACGCGACCCACTTGGGCGCCCATGGCGGGCACGCAACGGCCCTGGCGGCCGCGTCGTACGCCGAGGCGGGGGGCGGCGCTGCGGGCGTGGACGGCGAGTCGGGCGGGCTGCTGCCTCGTGGGCTGGTGAGCGGCGGGCAGGATGGCGTCGTGCGCCTGTGGGATCTGCGCATGACGGGCTCCGGCAAGGCCGCAATGGAGACGCGTGTTCACACCGGCGCCGTGAACGACCTGATCGCGCACAAGATGCCCAACGGCCAGCCGTTGGTGATCAGTTCGGGAGCCGACAAGCGGCTGCTCACGCTCGACCCGCGCATGTCGCTGCAGGCGGTGCATCTCTTCGAGGACCACCGCGACTTTATCTATTCGCTCCATGCGATCGGCCACATCGCGATCTCGGGCGCTGGAGATGGCTCCGTGCTCCTGCACGACCTGCAGCAAGGCAAATGCATGTATGGACTCGGCGCGAATCGCGCAGCCGTGCGCGCCCTCCACGCAGACACCAACCGGCTCGTGTGCGCGGGCGACGATGGCTCGATCGTCTCGTACGAATTCATAAACGCGCCGAGCCGCGGCGGTGGCGGCGGCGGCGCGAGCGCCGCCGCGCGGCGCGAGGCGCGGCTGGGCGCGTGTAACTTTGGCGGGGCCGGCGCGTCGGCGTTCGGTGGGACCGAGATCCACCTCCCTGCGGACTCGGAGGCGCCGGCATCCAACCGCCAGCTCTCGGCTGCGGAGCAGTTCGCCGAGAAGAAGCGCGTTGCGATGGAGAAGGCCGAGCGCCTCAAGGCCGAGCGCCGTGCAAAGGAGGCGGCCATGGGCGGCGCCGGCGCCAGCCGTGCCTCTCGCCCGATGCTGCCCAACGCTGAGTGGGATGATGCAGTGCCACCGCCAGCCACCATCCCTCGCAACGAGTTCGGCACGCCCCTCTACCCGCCAGGCCACCCGATGGGCCCGCCTCTGAGGACGGCGCCGGCGCAGAATGCGGCCCAAAACGAGCTGGACGCGCTCCACGCACTCGGCGATAAAAAGTTTGGCAAGCGGAGGTGAGAAGGATCATGCCGGCGCTTCGATCGGCGCTGACGTCGCATGCGAAAGGTGGGAGCTATGTATATCGAATATATCTGACGGAGATATTTCTATAGAATGTCAGACACTCAGCACGAAGTGCGCGTTTGGGTTCGTCAAAATTCGTCAAGGTATCGCGAAGTGAGTCGCCGTGCGGAAACGATGTGACCTCGACATTTTGTCAGTAAAACATAAGTGAACCCACAACTCGCTCTCACGGTCGTGATCGGTGATCCATGCTCCATGGTCTTCCTATGGAAATGGAGCTGTGGTTGGACTATGATAGTGACTATGGTCGTCGATCGCGTCCTCGGTTTCCGCTTTATTTTCAAATTCCCCCATGCAGAACTCCGAACTCGGATGGGCAGTAATACATTTTCGGTGCAGGTGAAGGTGGACAACAGCTTCAGTGCGGCGTGTCATTGCTTGTCATTGCGGCGACCCGACTGAGGTCTGAGCCGGGGCATGTGTCGTACGTTCTACGTACAGGTGCAGTGACAGTGCGCGGTGAGTCATTGAGCGACCCGACTTTGAGGGTCTGAGCGAGTGCGGTGTGTCTCTCTGTATTCATGGCTTGTTCTTTAAACGAAAAAGATTTCGCGCGACTGAGCCGCGCTTTTGAGAAGAGGGGCCCAAGAGGCGTGCTCTTCCCTCTTCGTCGACCATAAAATGCTGACAACCCGTGAACCGATAAATATGAGAAGAAATGAAGCTGCAGAGGGTATGCATTAGAACCAACATAAGTGTAATCAGGCGAGATCAAAGGACGTGTTCCCACTTTTAAGGTAGTCCGCTTGCTGCGTGACGCCCAAAGTTACGCAGCTGTGAACTCAACGTGAAGGTGTCGATCACATGGTACAGTCTTCATAATGGAACCAGATCGGGGGGGATACGGAGAGCCCTGGGTATGGGTAAATCTCCGCCGTATGGGAGGAATGGGGCTCCCAGAGGAAAGCCTCACTTAGGCACCCTGTGGGAAACGGAATGAGCTTGTATGCTGCTCACGCGCGGACGGGCTCCCCGCCGACAGGATCTTCACACGATTCCTACGGCGGCCCGTCGCACGATTTGATGCGCACAGGCCAGAACTAGTACATGAGAGAGATGATGTGTACCAACCCACCCACCGCGATTCAGAGCCTGGTCTAGCTTTAGCAGGGACCGGGAGATGTGCCGTCGTTTACGCCGTCGGGGCGGCGTTGGGGAGTTGGGGACAGGGGTTGGGGACGCCGGCGGCATCGAACCTGTGTGCACCGACGCGCCCGATGGCGCGCGCCCCCGTGGGGAACGCAAAGACGCACTCGACAGCGTCGCATGACGACGGTGTCGAGCACAAGTAGCTTCCGCCGCCGCCGCCGCCGCCGCCGCCGCTGCCTCCTTGCGCGCGTCGCGCCTCGCATCCAGGGCCCATATTTCGCCTAAATAGCAAGCGCGGGGAAGTGCCCCCTGAGTCTAACCAGTTGAATTTCATTGACTGGTTCCTCCGTTGTCCATTCCTTACCAAATCACCCTAATGAGTGCGAGCGGACAACCTCAATTATCATCACGTACACGTCATTGAATCCTTCGAGAAGAGCTCGGCAACGTGTCCTTTTCTGAAGTGCGCCATGAGCGACGCGGCGGCAGCAAGTCCCGCCGATGGCCTTGAAAAGGAGTAACCTGGCTTGGTGACTCGCTGCGTTTGCTGCGCTTGCACCTTGCACGTCGCAGATCTCTTTCCCCGTGTCACGCTCCCCGAGCAGCATGATTCTCTCCACGTGGCGCCGCTCCGCTATGATTCAATCTACGTGGTCCCGCTCCGCACCTCGAATTGCACCCGGCGTCTTCTTCGCCCTGATGGTGAACGCCACCGATGCGCAGTGCAAGGTGACGTGCAAGTACGCCTCCGATGGTTTGTGCGAGGATGGCGAACCTGACACGGTCTTCGAGTTCAAGATCGACGCGGAGACTTTCGAGCGCGTAACTCCCGACAGCATCGGCATGACTACATGCTTCCACGCCTCCGACGCCGACTGCGACGACGGAAGCCCCGGCTCGGAGTTCCTGATGCTCGCGTACGTCACCGACTGCTACGACTGCGGCGTGCGCACCGCGTCGCCCCCCCCGCCGCCACATTCCCCTGCTATAGTCGGCATGAACATCTGCCTCAACATCGGCGGCGGCGCGTGCAGCAACGACGGCGGCGGCCCTGGTTCCGAGTATCCGGATGACCAGTACGGCACCGACTGCGCCGACTGCTGCAGCGTGCGCCACATGCGGCCACCGCCGACATCCAGCTCACCCATGTCACCTCCGGCGACCAGCCCCCCGCCTGGCATCTGCATGGCTACATGCTTCTTCGCCTCCGACTCCGACAGCGACGACGGCAGCTCCGGCTCGGAGTGCCCGGTGTGCGCGTACGGCGCCGACTGCGGCGTGCGCACCGCGTCGCCGCCCCCGCCGCCACATTCCTCTGCCATGGTCTGCATCAACAACTGCCTCAACACCGGCGGCGGCAGCAAGTGCAGCGACGACGGCGGCGGCCCTGGCTCTGAGTTCGCAACGTGTGCCTGCGCCACCGACTGCGTCGGTTGTGGCCCGCGCGTCTCCATGCCATCGGCGCCACCACGGCCACCAGCAGGGCATCTGACACCCAACCCACCGCCGAACATGTGCTCGAATCCATGCATCTACAACTCCAACTGGATGTCGGCCGACGACGGGCTGCGCAAGGGCGCGTGCCGGGTCTTTGAGATCGCACTCGAGATCGCACTCAAGCTCTTGGGCGTCAACGTCAAGTACTGGTTCCCGTACGAGGACACTGCGGGCGACCCCGTCGAGGAAGCGGCAACAAGGGTCGGAGTGCCTTTGCTGTTGGCGGAGTGCTTCGACGGCGCACTCGTACTGTTCAGACTTGCGTCGCTCGTCTGGGCAGTGAGTTCGGAGCAGCAACGATCCGGCCGGAGCAAGCGCTTCGCGACTTGGGCGAGGCATAATCGCTCCCACCGCAACAGGTGCTTCGAATTGGCCTTGCTCGCGCTCTTGGTCCCGCGGGGGAGTTCCAGCGCCGTGGCGATGACGACGATGACGACACCACCCGATGGCGATGGGACTGGCGCGCATCGGGCAGAGTCGGTCACGCAGACGCCGCCGCTGCAACCGCCGCCGCTCACTCAAATATGCGCTGATGATGTGGACAGCGGCGCCTTTGACTCGAGCGGCGCACCCATGCCGTGCTCCTACTTCTCTGCACAGGCCTCTGTGTGCGCTTCCTACTCCATCGCGCGGACCACTTGCCCGGTCGCGTGCGGCACGTGTCTGCCACCCCCGCCTGACACCTCGGACCAAATGGTCTTGTCAGGCTCCGTAACGAGCGACCATCCTCCGCGCCCGCTGCCGTCACTGCCGCCACCCCGGCCGCCGCTCGCGCCACCCCCATCGATGCCCCGTCCCAAGCTGCCACGGAACCTTTCGAGCCTTGTGACGCGGCCTGCAACCTCGCCGCCACCGCCACCGCCACCGTGGCACTCGCTGAGGCCACCGCCACCGCCGTGTCCGCCGCCCTCGCCGCCGAGTCCACCGCCGCCGCCGCCGCCATCAACAGCGCCGCTGCCACCGTCGCCGCCGCCGCAGCCACGGACCTCGCCACCGCCCCGATCACTTTCGATCCCATCGACGCGCTCTCCTCTGCCCGAGCCCTCGCCGCCGCCGATGCTGCAGCCACCCTCGCCCTCCAAGCTGTCACCTTCCAAGGAGCTCGTCGTGAGGCATGGACGGCAGCTCACAAGCCACTCTGACCTGCTGGCGCTCGGAGGCTTTCACACGTGCACGTACGTGGCAACCGGCACGCTCCTCAGGTGCTGGGGCAGGAACGACTACGGCCAGCTCGGCGACAATACGACGATTACTCGCGCCTCCCCGACCACGATCGACGTCGGCGGCGCCGTCGGGCTGCTGGCGCTCGGAGGCTTCCACACGTGCGCGTACGTGACGGCAAGCGCGCTCCTCAAGTGCTGGGGCCGCAACAGCGACCGCCAGCTCGGCGATGGCACGACGGCCGATCGCTACACCCCGACCACGATCGACGTCGGCGGCGCCGTCGGGCTGCTGGCGCTCGGAGGCTACCACACGTGCGCGTACGTGACGGCCGGCAGCGGAGCCCTCAAGTGCTGGGGCCACAACGGCTTCGGCCAGGTCGGCGACGGCGACGGCACGACTATCCCTCGCGCCACCCCGACCACGATCGACGTCGGCGGCGCCGTCGGGCTGCTGGCGCTCGGAGGCTACCACACGTGCGCGTACGTGACGGCCAGCGCGCTCCTCAAGTGCTGGGGTAGAAACAGCCGCGGCCAGGTGGGCGACGGCACGACGATCCATCGCACCACCCCGACCACGATCGCCGTCGGCGGCGCCGTCGGGCTGCTGGCGCTCGGAAAATTCGACCACACGTGCGCGTACGTGACGGCAAGCGCGCTCCTCAAGTGCTGGGGTAACAACGGCGACGGCCAGGTCGGCGATGGCACGACGGACATTCGCTACACCCCGACCACGATCAACGTTGGCGGCGCGGTCGGGCTTCTGGCGATTGGATTCTACCACACGTGCGCGTACGTGACGGCCGGCAACGGAGCCCTCAAGTGCTGGGGCTGGAACAGGCAAGGCGAGCTCGGCGACGGCACGACGATCGCTCGCGCCACCCCGACCACGATCAACGTCGGCGGCGCCGTCGGGCTGCTGGCACTCGGAGGCGGCGACGGCGGGGGCCACACGTGCGCGTACGTGACGGCCAGCGCGCTCCTCAAGTGCTGGGGCTACAATGGTTACAGCCAGCTCGGCGACGGCACGGAGACCAATCGCATCAGCCCCACCTTGCTCCCAGGGCTAGCCGATCCACCACAGCTAGCCCTCTCACAACCGCCCTCCCCGTCGCCCTCGCCGCCCCCGCCCTCGCCGCCGCCGCCCTCGCCCTCACCACCGCCGCCCTCGCCCTCGCCGCCACCGCCCTCGCCCTCATTGGCACCTCCGTCTCCATTTCCTCCACCTCCGTCTCCATTTCCTCCACCTCCGTCTCCATTTCCTCCACCTCCACCGCCTCCCTCCT
>Ga0210245_102022_pt1 | contig 14090 bp, 7 predicted proteins | sample ChrtobMetaP3_4mM_FD_155450 | JGI IMG/M metagenome (GOLD analysis project Ga0210245, IMG submission 155450) | Chrysochromulina tobin associated microbial communities from unialgal haptophyte culture, Seattle, Washington, United States - P3_4mM | ecosystem: Host-associated > Algae > Haptophytes >...
ACAGCTGTGATGATCACGGAGCCGGCAGCGACTTGGACAACGACGAAGGACGGGGGGACCTGATTGGGGGGCGATGGGGGTGGTGAGGGAAGGGGGAGGGTGGAGATGTAGGGGGTAGAAGTGACGGGCAAGGGGTGACGAGGTAGGGGGGGTGGGTAGGGAAGGAGAGGGTAGATGCGGCTCTCACCCCGGCCGCCAGCGCAAACTTGATTTGGAGATTCGTCATCCTCTGCTCATTGTAGTCAGACACGCTGCCGGCCGCCACAAGCGTCAGCGTGACCGTAGCGGCGCTCCTATTTGTGACTGTGGTGCTGCAGACCGCATCAGTGTTCCTATTGCATAGACTTGTGACGCCGGACTCCATGCACGTGCTGCATGCCGTGCACGGCGTCAGGCCGGTAGAGCTCCAGGTGGACCCCGAGTCGCAGTTGGTGGCGTTGTTCACAATCGTAAACCCGAAGAGGCCCTGTGAAGAGAGGGAAGGCATGAAGAGGGGAGAGAGGGGAGGTGTGAAAGAGGGTAGGACATGTTCGACGCTTGGAGATATGGGGGGGGGGGCATGCAGGGGGCGTGCTTAGCAGATGCAGGGGGGGTGTAGTGCATGGGAGCTCACGAGGGAAGATACCGCCCTTGGAGATACATGGGAGATGCACATAGAGATACATGCATGCTGGGAGAAGAAAGGGGGAGAGTGCAGGGGAGCTCTCAAGCGCAGACCGCCTTCTCACCTCCTTGAAAGATAGGGCCGACGCGGCGTTTCCTTGAGAGTCGACCCAAGTGCCCGATTCCCATCCCATCACGTACCTGCGGAGAGGGGCGGGGCGGGAGGTGTGAAGAGAGGTGTGCACCGCTGGTCGAGTGCGGAAGGCAGGGTAATGATGATAGGGAGAAGAGAAGTATGAAGGGCCTTGTGGACGGCGCGCCGTTTGGATGGCGCGTGTGGACGGGCGCTATGAAGGGAGATGTGCAGAGAGGCTGCCGCTGCCATGGCGCGGGCGCTCAAGCGGAGACAAACGTGCGACGTGAAGAGAGGTGTGAAGAGAGGTGCAGAGAGAGCGGTGTGGAGAGGAGCGGAGAGAGGAGTGGAGAGAGGAGTGGAGAGAGGAGTGGAGGGAGGTGTGGGAGAGAGGCGGGGCGGGAGGCGGAACGGGAGGTGTTGAACAGAGGCGGTAAGATCCGTGTGAATAGAGGGCGGTGTGAAGACGTACGTGGCGGGTCCCGCGAGCGGAGGCAGTGTGAACACGACCGAATACTCGTTGGAGGGCGCCGGCGTCGCATTCAGCGCCGGGTAAGTCACAAAGCTGGCCGTGGGGGCGAACATGTTAGCCAGGCCCCTGGTGGCGTTGTTCAGGACGATGATCTTCATGTCTGCCTTCGGGGTGAGTCGGGAGCTCGATTTAAACGTCGCCGTCACGACGACTGAATTGGCCGTCAGAGCGGGTGTGAGGCGAACAAGGGTCGGCCCTTCGGAGCAGCCTGTCGTGTAGCCGAGAGCCCTCGAAGGAGGCTGAGCACTAGTTGTCCTGGCCGCGAGCTTGCGCCGACGGCCGTTCACAGTTCGGAAGCTCGGGCTCGTCACACTTGCAGCATCGGGAGCGTCCGAATCCTCGAGCTTGCGGCGTCCAGCGGAGGGTGCGGAGGGAGGGTCAACATTGAACCTGGCTTGATTTCCTGCGCCATCGATGATGGCGCCATCATCGATCGCGATCGTGTAGACGGTGTTCGGCTTCCATTTGCGGGGCTCCGAGTCCTCGTCGGTGGGATCTGAGAGGAGGCGGACCTCGACACGAGATTCGTCCTCGTACACGATGACCTGTTTCGGATCTGGCATCGCGAGATTGTGGAACCATCATGGGGTGGGGGGGAGGGTGGGTGAGAGGGTGTGTGCGGGATATTCTCCGAGGGAGGTGGGCGGGGAACGAGGGAGATGCAGGGTGGATGGCGCACCATTCATCGCGACGGTGAATGTGTCGACCGTAGTGCCGTTGTACTTGCCAGTAAATGAGATGTTCTTGCCTGGGACTGCTTCAATGTACTCCTGTGATAGATATGGGGGAGAAATGGGGGAGATTCTGTGTGAGATTGAGATCGCATGGGACCCGTCGAGATGCAGGCGAGGTGTGATGTGAGGGGGATTGCATGCCTCCTCGTTGAAGCAGAGGACGAGCGGCTGCGTCTCGTCCACGTCCGTGGCTCCCCATTTGGCGTCCGCCTCGGGGCACTCTTGCAGAGTCGGGGGAGTGGTGTCCGGAATCGTGTTGAAGTAGTAGTACTCAGATTCAGTGGTCATGGCGGTCTCGGCCATGTCGTAGATGGCGTCCGCGGGAATCTTGAGTCGGAATTGGCCACCCGCATAGAGCGGGCAGTTCTCGTTTGGCGAGATCAGGAGCTGCGCGCCGTCCACGTCGATATCGGGGTTTGTGATCTTCTCGCCATCCTCGTCAGTCGCGATGAGGGGGAGGGCGCAGTACGGTTCCGTATCTGAGTAGGATTCCCAGCACGATCCCCATCCCTCGTCGCAGAGCTCGTCAATGCTGATCACCTTGTCGGAGTCGTCTGGGATACGGATCGCGCGGGAAAAGGTCGCCTTGATCGTCGAAGCTGTCGTGAAGGCTGGGGCTGCGTGGTCGATGGACTTGTTCGCACTCTCGTACCCGGCACCCCATGTCTCGTCTGGCGTCACAGCGGGAGGCGTGAAGCCAGTCAAGGTGAGCGCACCCGAGAAATCTTCCTGCAACGCTCGGCGACCTGAGACAGTGAAGGTCGACGAGAATCCCGCGACATTGTTGCCTAGGCCGTCGTGAAAGTAGCCGGCGGGCACCGTGACGGTGTATGTGCCGGCTGAGAAGGTTACGTTTGAGAAGGCAAAGTTGGCGGTGGAAGCGCCGTCCTCGAAGAGGTTTAGCGTGATGGTGGTGGTCGGGTTGCCGCCGGCTGGCGCGACGGTCGAAGGGGAGCTTGGTGGGAAGCTCGCTGGGCAGCTGCCAGCTGAGCAGGCCTTGACGGCGCGCGCCGCGACCTGGGCAGGTACGAACGGGGGCGAGGGAGAAGTGAATGAGAGGTATGTGTGTGAGATGCGTGTGAGATGAGGGGAGGTGCGGGGAGATGCGCACCTGGCCAGTCTGGAAGGCGCCGTGGACAGTCCCTCTGAATAACGCCGACGTGTGCTCGCCTGCAAAGAAGAGTCTCCCTCCGACATTGCGACCAAAGGCGTCCGTGATGGTGTTCTTCGACGTACCTGCCATGATAGAAGACTCGGGGCAACTCAGGGGAAGGTCGGAGAACGGCACAGCCAACGGCAGCAGCGATGGGGGCGGCAGCGATGGGTTGGTCGACGCACCGACTGCGACATACGTGTACGCGCCCTTCGCAAGTGGATTGGCGCGCCAAGCCGAGCGAACGATCTGAGGCGCATCCGTCGGGACCGTGACAGAAGTCGGGAAGATCTTGACCAGATTCGCTCGGATCTGCGGGGGAGATGCCGGGGAGATGCGCGGGAGATCGTGAGCAGGTTCGTCCGGAACTACGCCCAGGCACTTGATGGGTAAGAGGTGTGCTGGAGAAGCGAGGGAGAACGCACCTGCGCCCAGACCTCGGCGTCGCTCATCCCTTCGGCCGTGTCGGCAGCCGCACCCAGTGCAAACGTCATGAGCACCGGCTTGGTCGACAGCTCATGCACGTTGAGGAAGTAGGTGAAGAGGCCGCGGTTGGTCCCCTGGGCAAGGCCATAATAGTGCGTGCCTGACGGCCACCAGTTGGTTGGAAACAAGAGTGCGATCTTGACGACGTTGCCGAAACCAAGCTGAGAGATGCCATTTGCCGTAGCTGTCGGGAGTGCCGGGCTGAATGTGACTCTGGAGCTCGCGTCGGTGCTCTTGAGCACCCCGAGGGGGATCGTGATGATCACGTAATCAGCGTTGTACGTGCTGCTGTCCGCAGTCGTCAGCACAACTCCCGTGCTGTTGTACGTGACGGACGTGACGCGCTTGTTGTACGTGACCGAGATGGGCTGTCGGCTGGCGGACAGCACGGCGGTCACCTGCAGGGTGCTCGAGCCGTCATTTACCCGGACCGCGCCGCTCTGCAGCGCCTCGTACATCTGCTTGTACCCTTGTGCCCACACGAGCTCAGCGCCGTTAAATTTGGAATCATCATTGTAGTTCCAGGCTGACAGGTTAGTGACCGGCCCGGCGGTGTTGAACTCAGTGCTGACGGCGAGGTGGTACTGGAACAGCTCCGAATCTCGAGTCTGCCCCGAGTTCGAAAGGCCGGCGAGCGCCTGCCAAAGCGAAATGTCCGTCGTCGCCGAATTCTCCTGTGCTTGTGAGAGCAGGCTTTTGTACGGGTTGTACTGATCGTCGCTGGGTTCCGAGCAGGCCGAGTTCTGGTTTTCGGTGCAGAGGCGAAGTTCGGCCAAATTGTTTCTCGTCCGGACAAGTCCGGCACCTTCAGCCAGGCCCAGGGCCGTCGCGATCTTGGTGATCGGATGCGACTCATTGCTCCCGTGGATCCAGCTGGCGCCCATGTCCGTCGGCGCTCCCAGGGCGCCGGCGGTGTCCCAGGCCGTTCCCGCCTCGGCAGCATTCAGCGTCCATGTACGGCCACCAATGCGAGTCCCAGCTTCGAGCACCGTCAGCTCCAGGTGTCCTCCGTTTGCAGCAGTATCCCACGTGTCGATCAGAGTACGCGCCGCGGCGAGACCCGATGTGCCTGCACCGACGACGACTACTTTGACAGTTGTGGCGACTGGCGTGGCAGACCGTGGCGACGGCGACGGCGACGGCGGTAGGGAGAGCGGCGGCAAGTGTGACGGCGATGGTGCCTCACCTGAGCCCATGTCGCCGAGTGCGTCAGGTGGTGCCAGCGAGGGCGGGGACGACGAGGGCGACGGCGACGGCGGTTGGGAGAGCGGCGGCAAGTGTGACGGCGATGGTGCCTCACCTGAGCCCATGTCACCGAGTGCGTCAGGTGGTGCCAGCGAGGGCGGGGACGACGAGGGCGACGGCGACGGCGGTTGGGAGAGCGCCGGCGAAGGCGAAGCCAGCAGAGGCGATGGTGGGGAGGGCGTGCCCGTGTTGGTCGTGCTGGTATTGCGACTGCTCAGGCGGCTGGCGGTGCCGTGGTGGCCGTAGATGAGCAGGTTCCAGCTGCGGAGCAGCGAGTTGACGCTCGGACCGTTTGCGAGCCGCCGATCGCGGATCGCGAGCGTCCACGTGCCCACCGGGCTTTCGCCCCAGCTGCGCACGCTCGTCATCTTCCAATTGAAGCGTGGCAGGTAGAGCGAGGGCTGCCCGTTCGTGCCCGTCCAGTTCGCCGCAAGGCAGTCGTTATAGTCGCATTCGCAAGACTGAGGGTTGTCGCAAATGCCATCATTACTCGACGTGCACGTGTCGTCCTCGGCCGAGCAGCCCACGACCGGCGGGTTGGACGTCTCGGGCCGCGGGCCGGGGGTCAGGACGGAGTGCGTGCCCGAGGGCGAGGTGAGCTCGAGCTGCAAGTCGCCGCGCGACGAGTGGTTGAGGTTGACGAAGATTTCGATCCACTCGATCGCCCACGCCTGGCTCTGTGCGCCGACCGTGACACTGGTCGACAGCGTCGAGCCATCGTGCGGGACGGTGAGCTGCTGCGACGAGTTCGCAATAATGCGCCGCTCAATCCCCCAGTTGGTCCACGAGAGCGCGGCGGCCACGGCCGCGCTGGCGTCGACCATGCCGAAGCCGTACTTGATGTTGTGGATGAAGCCGGCCGCGTTCGTGGTCCAGAGGGAGCTAGTGGGGTCGTTTCGGCTCGTCGTCGCCGCGAGGATCCCCTGCACGTCGCGCCAGCCGAGCAGCGGATTGGCTTGGAGCATGAGCGCGACCACGCCCGAGACGACGGGGCATGCATACGAAGTTCCCTGCTGCTGCGCGGCACAGCCGCCGCCTGTTGCCGCGACGTGCCAGCTGTTGCTGTGCTGAGTTGCGTCGCCGCCCGGCGCGGAGATGAAGAGCGACGAGCCCGTCACCGAGTAATACGAGTGCAAGCCGAGCTTGTCGGTGGCGCCGACGGTGATTGTGAAGCGCGAGTGCAAGTACTGCTCCATGTTGACGTCCTCACCTTGGGCGTTCTCGTTGCCTGACGACATGACGTACACGATGCCACGCCCGCTCCGCCCCTCGAGGACGCCACGCTGCAGGGTCCGTTTGGTCGCCCAGGGCAGGTGCGTGTACGCGCATGTCATCCAGAGGTGCGTCCACGAGGCGCACTCGCCGTCCGCGTCATAGTTGGACACGTCCTGGCAGTAGGTCGAGATGACTGCTTCGCACGTGCTCAGCGGCGACGTCCAGCTGGCCCCAGGGCACTCGGAAGCGCTGCACGGGCTGGTGCCCGAGGCGGCCGTGGCCGCGAAGGGGCACCCCTGCAGCTGGCGCTGCCGGAGCTTGCGCCGCCCGGAGCTAGCGAGGGCTGTGCACGGGTCGATCCCCCACGAGTTGGATGAAATGTGGTTTCGGGCCATGTTGCCGATTAACATATTCGTGACGGTGTTGCCGTTCATTCCGCACTTGGACAGTGTCGCACCATACGCGACGCCGCGAGAGCACTGGTCGTTGCCGGCCGCGAGCGCGATCGCAGCCACGGTAGTACCGTGGCTGCCGGTGGTGTGCGTCGGGCACGACCCCAACGCATCATACTTGCCCGAAAAATCCGGGTGCGTCTCATCGGGCCCATCGTCGACAATGTTGATCGTCACGCCAGCACCAGTGTAGCCTGCTGCCCAGGCGGGCTGCAGGTTGATCAGAGTGTGCGCCCAGGCGTTTGTCTCGTAGTAAGGGTCGGTGACGTTCGACGCCACGCAGCCGCTGCTGTACGTCCAAACATCGTGCGGGCAGAGGACACGATCTCCAGGCAACATCGTGCTGGTCTCCATCGGACCAGTCGCACACAGCGCGCCCGCGGCGCACCACGCGTTGGCGGATTGGTCGGCCATGCAGCTGCTGCACGTGTAGAATCCGGATCTGAAGGTCAGCTGCCGTCTGTGAAGGTCGAAGAAGTTGGCGGCGGAAGCGCCGTCCTCGAAGAGTCTACGAGGATTCGACGTGATGTTGGTCGAGGTGCCGCTGGCTGCCGCGACGGTGGCGACTGGCGTGGCGGCAGTCCGCTGGAAGACAGGGGCCGAGAATCCGAACGAGATGGCAGAGATCGTCGCGGGCACGTTGGCGGTTGCAGCCGGCTGGGTTGTGGCGACGGTGGGCACGGGACGGGCCGCGGTGACGGTGAACTTACCGGACGGCGCCCAAAAGGCGCAGCCGGTGGTAGTCTGACCAGGGACCTTGGCCATGTCGGCGACGACACGAATCTGGGCCACGGTTGAGCCGACCAGACTCGTCGGGAGCACGACGTATGCCGAGCCTTCTCCCTTGTTGTTGAGCTTGACGAGGTGCTGGGATCGGACGAGGTCCGTCCAAGCGAGTCCTCCGTTGGTCGTCACTTCGAAGGTGAACTTGGCGCCCTTGACATCGTCCAGCCCGGGGCTCGCCGCCGGGTTTTTATAGCCATCGAGCTTAAAGGTGACGAGGGTGATCCCCGCGGGCACGGACGCGCCAGCGGCGGGCTGCTCGACGAGCATGGGCCCCAAGTCGACGACATTGACCTTGGTGATCGCGGCGTGCCAACTTCCATACGTGAGGTCTTGGCTGGCATTCGTGGGCTTTGCCGCCATGTAGTTGTCACGGACGGTCATGGCGAAGTGGATGTCTCGGGCCGTGAAGGGGAGCCTCTCCCCTGGCCAGAACGCCGACCCTCCGGGGACGACGATGGCCGCCGTCATGTTCGGGAAATTGCGCAGGAAGCCATGCGGCGAGGGGGAGACGGACCGAAAGAGGGGGCCCTTCCTGAAACCGATCGACATCGACTCTGCAAACTCCGCCGGGTCGACTTGCTCCTAACTTGCTCCCAGGTGTAGGCGAGCACATCGGCCGCGTTCGGGTCGGTGCCCGAGCCTTGCAGGAAGAAGGGAGTGCTCTTAGGGATGGCACACGTCGCGGGCACGTTGGCGGTGGGCCGTTGGTTCGCGATCACGGTCCTGGTGCCGCACTGCTGCAGGTTCATGTCGTCGTTCAGTCGAACGTTGGCCTGGAAGTACTTCTCCTGGAACTCGTTCAAGTTGTAGACGTGGAAGTAGGGATCCGAGCGCATCTGAATGTTGTCGTCATCGCAGATCCCAGCATAGGTGACGAGCGTAGAGCCTGCGCCAATCTCCATCGCGGACGCGGCCATGAAATTGGAAGGCGAGCAGCTCGACCCTTTGCCGGACCATGTGTGAGACGTCCCGAACTGATGAGAGAACTCATGTGCGACGAAATCCACATCGTAACCATCGCCGACGGGGACTTTGCCGGCGGTGGCGCCGTTTGCCTTCGCGCTGAAGATTGGTTTCTCACCAGACCAGAACCCCGTCACCGGATCCTTGGTCCAGTGGGGAGACTGCCTGCATGGGTACATGCCGCCCATTCCTGGGAGATGCGTGGGAGATGCGTGGGAAGGTGTGGGAAGGTGCGGGGGCATGCGATGGGAGGCGCTCGAGGAGTTGGGGGGGAGATGGGGGTGAGATGTGGGGTAGGCCGCACCTGAGTCCATGCCCACATGGAACATATGGCCGAGGTCGTAATCGGTCCGATTGACTCCCGTGGGGGTTGCGGTCTTCTTTGACTCAGGAGATGAGGGGTCGCCGATGAACTCAATGAACCACTCGCCGTCGTTCATAAAGGCCTCGTTATTTCCGTTGGGCAGCCCGACTTGGTTGCTGGCTGACCATTTGGGGTAGTGAAGCAGCATACCTTGCTTATCGATCATCACCATGTTGAGCCCCATCTCGCGACGCCAGATGCCGTTCGAGCGCGTGCAGGTGTTGACGATCGTTGCGAGCGCCGCCTCCTTGCACTTGGTCGCATCGCACGGATCAGTGTTGCCCTCGGTGTTCTCCTTGCACGGCGGGCAGCCACTATGGCCTGGCCAGCGGTACGGGATCGTGCACATACCGTTGTTACATACCTGAGGCAGGGTGGGAGTGTGAGGGTGGGGGCGAGCGTGAGGGCGAGCGTAAGGGCAAGGGGTGAGGATGAGTGAGGGTGGACCGAACGAAAGCGGCCGCGGCGGGTAGCGTCACGCCCCGGGGGAGGCGACCGGCGGTGCGCGCGCGCTGAGCAGCCGACGTGAGCGTCAAGGAGGGTGTTGAATGTGAGGCTGAGATGGCAGCCAGACTGGAGCATGGCGCACCGAGGGGGTCACCATGCCGAAGACGTACTCAAAGCTGACCGCGACAGCCATCCGGAGCGTGCGAATGGTCTGATTCCCCTCAGGTGGGGGGTGTGTAACGGTCCAGATCGGATTGAAGGGCGCCGCCTGAAGCCGCCGCCCGTCGTGAACATCTCCCTCCGTTGTGAACGTCTCTGCGAGCCGGCGCCCATCGTGCACGTCTTCAGAGATCTTGGTGAACGTGCGCACCCCCGGCTCGCCCCGCTTGTTGGAGCTGTGGTAGACGGTGTACAAGTCCGTACGGCTGTGGGTGTGAGGGTCGATGTGGCACCGCCCCAGGTTCGGCTCGCCCTCGGCGCCCCCAATCCAAATTTGGCCGCGCACGCCTTGGATGGAGACGGTCAGGTCAGCGGTGTGGGCCGACCGATCGGCAGGAGGGGAGACCTCGACTCCGTGATAGGAGCGGATCCTGGGGAACTCGGCCTCGAGGCCGGCCGGCATGACGGGCGACTTGGTGAGCTTGAACGTGGCGGCACCACCGCCCAGGCAAAGAGGGAGGGAGATCTCCGAGCCCTCGACGATCCCGAGCGCCGCTCCATCAAACACAAAGTTCTCATTGTCCTCGAGGTGCCGCCGCTTCAACTCGGGGTGACTCAGGTGGAGCGCGACGAGCCGCACCGTGTCCGAGGGCGCCCGACGAACATACGCGTCGCCGACCTCGTTGCTCAAGTGACGCCCATGAAGCGGCGCATCGGTCACATCGGCCCAGTGGATACTCGGCCGATGCTCTGGCAGTGCAAACGCCGCTGCGACGAGCAGTGCGGAGATCATCAGACCTGCGAAGTGACACTGCGAACACGACATTACGCGCACGCGATGATGTCAGTGCGGAAGGGGACGGCCATGAAGAAGGCGCAGACGTGCGCGCGTGAGGAAGTGCCTGGCGCAACCCTGGGCATCCCAGCTTGGGCGAACAGGCCCGGGGGGCGGCAGCGCTGCGCAGGCGCCGCAGTGCGGCGCCGCGGGCCGGCGCGGCGCGGCGGCGCGCGCGCGCGCGCTCTCACCGTTCGTGGCAGGTTTTTGGTCGCACCGTTGGATGAGTCTCTTTGACAAGATTATTTTGGTTTCATACGGTCAGTTTCGTCGCGGTCCGTCCCAAATCACGCGAAATTGGAAGACTGCCTGCTCTCTGATTAAATGCCTGTTCATGATATTGATTTAGAATGTCTAGGCGAATGGATTAAGCGAATGGAGGCTCCATTCACGTCAGTGAATCACATCACCAGGCTGGCATCCGGTCGTTTCTGCGACTTCTCGGTACGCTTCTCCAGCCGAAACCTACATGAGCTCGCCTAAAGCGCCGTTGTCGTCGCCACTGGAGCCACCATTCGCCAGCTGCGCAGCCGCAGCTGCCGGTGGCTCCCATCCCAGGCGCGCGGCGCTCTCATTGTCGCCTTGGCGCAGATGGTAGCGTACCCACTCGCGGCGTGATGCCTCCTCCGCCGCCATCTCGTGGAGCATAGCCGCGAGGACACCAAGCCGCGACGCGCTACCGCCGCCGCCGCCGCCGCCGCCGCCGCCGCCGCCGCCGCCGCCGCCGCCGCCGCCGCTGCCGCCGCCGCCATCGACCACGGCGCTGGCCGCGAGCTGCGCGGCGCGCGTGTCCAGACGTAGCCGCACGCGCCGCCATAGGAGCTGCGCGTACGTGGGTGGCGGCGGCGACGGCATGCCAGCGGCCTCGGCCGAGAAGGCGGGCACGCGGGGCGCGAGCCCGGCAACCCACGTGATGGCCTGGGCGGCGCTGGAGGCGCACAGAAAGATGGGAGTGCCTCGCCGCCGCTGCAGCGTCACAAAGTGCCACGTGGGCGCTGTCGTGGGCGGCGCCGCCGCCGTCGCGAAGGCATCGGCGGGATCGGCTTTGAGGAGGCGAGCTGGGCTGATGGCGCGCTTCATCGGGCTTGCCTTAATTGGACTGCTCGCCCCGCAGGCGTCAGCTTCGTCACTCACCCGCTGGAGCGCCGGGCGGTCAAACATGGCCGCGCGCGCGCACCAGCTCGGCGCGCCCAATACGACGCCTCGAAGCTCGGAGAGGAGCAGTCGCGTCGTACTGGGCGTCGCGTGCGCGTCGCTCTCGGTGTTGAGCTCGCCCGCGAGCGTGCGCGCGCCGCCCCGGGCGCCCGTGCGCGTGCCCGGCAGCTCGAGCAGTACAAGCGCGTCTCCGTCGGGGGCGAGGCGCAGCATGTGGGGATGGACGTGGAGCTGGGCGGGCTGAGTGAGCAGTGCGGAGCCGAACCCCTCGGGCCGGCGCACCTGCAGCAGCAAAAAGGGGGCGCCCTGGCGCAGCCGCGCGTCCACGCCGAGCGCCCGCTCGCGCGCGTGCACCTCGAGGGTCATCTGGAGCAGGCGACGCGAAGTGGTGACCATCGTCGCCTCGAGAGCACGCACCCGCCGCGATTCGTCACCTGTGGGGAGAGGGGAGAGGGCGCCGTCGTGAGCACTTGCATGCCTCGAGAGCACGCACCCGCCGCGATTCGTCACCTGTGGGGAGAGGGGAGAGGGCGCCGTCGTGAGCACTTGCATGCAGGCACGGGGATGCACCCGCCGCGATTCGTCACCTGCGCGCGACTGGAGCGCCTCGAGCGCCTGCGCGGTGCGCGCGTGCACGGACTGGACGGCGCGCACGTACGGCTCCGCCGCCACCTCGAGCTGCTTGCGCTGCTCGGTGCGCGCCACGGCCACGTCATGCTGCATCGACGAGACGAGGGCGGCGACCTCGACCTGGCAAGCTTCGGCCAGGTCGCACTTGACGCGCTGCACCTCGCTCAGGCACGCGTCGCGCACGAGGCGCACCTCGGCCTCGCACGCCTCACGCAGCGACTGCTTCACGAGCTCCACCTCCGAGCGGCACGCCTCGCGCACGGCGCTTACCTCGAGCTCGCATGCCGCGCGCAGCGCCAGCTTCACCCGCTCGACCTCGCTCTGGCAGCTCGCGCTCACGGCCTCGACCGAGCGCGAGAGTGATGCGGTGACGCGGCGCAACTCCTCCTCGCACGTGCTCGTCAGCACCGCGCGGAGCTTCTCCGTCTCGCCCGCACACGCCTCCGCGAGCACCGCGCGCAGCTGGCGCACTTCGGTCTCGCACGCGTGGCTCAGCGCGGTGCGCACTTGACCCACCTGGCGGTCGCACGCCTCGGCAACCGAAGCCGTCGCGTTGGCGATGACCGCATCGAGCCGCGCGAGCGGTTCGTGCTGTTGCTCAGCCGTGAGCTGCAACGCGCCATTTCTCTTCATGCCGGCGATGGCCATAGGTGGCGGGGCCGGCGCACTGGCGCGCATCGACGGAGGCGGAGGAGGGAGCGCACGGTTGCCGATCGACGAGGGAGCACCTTCCGGCGGCATGCGGCCCGTCGACGAGCGAGGAAAGGACATCCTGACGAAAGATAAGAGGTTCGCGCTGGCCTTTGCATTTCCCCACAGAGCGGGGGGCCTGCCGCGCTGCGCGCCGCGCCTGGGAGGCGCCCCTTGATGAGGGATGTAATTGCGCCTGAGATTCGCGAGTCTCTCGCCTCTTCGCGTCCGTCTCACTGGTGTGAAAGTGTGTGTGTGCATGTGAATGTGTGTCTGTGTGACTTCTAACACACGAAAAAGCGTCGGAGCTGGATTTTCGCAGGGAGTTTCGGCGATTTTCCTACGAAGTCGATTCAACTGACCCTTTCTCATTCATGAATGCGACTCGTTGCCCGGTCCTCGGGCAGCCGGATGCTCACAGGGGCTGCGGCCCAGACATGGATACACCTCAACGCCGCAGGCTCGAGCCCCGCTTCGGACGCGAGCCACGCTGCGACCATCTGCCACTTAGAGCTCGAGAAGGAGATGGGTGGCTACGCTGCTGCATCTGCGGCACCAGCTGATGCTCATGGGGCGATTGCTCGCCTCCTTAACTGCTCGGCAGCCGAGATCGCTCTCGCCGACTCGGCTCAGCAGGCGTGGGCTCGTGCGTTTTACTCCCTCAACTTTCGCGCCGGAGACCGCATCTTGTGCTTCGAGAATGAGTATGGAGGTAACGCCGTCGCGTTCTTACAGGCGCAGCAGCGCTGCCCTGGCCTCGACCTCGAGGTGTTGCCGATGCGTTCCGATGGCATTATCGACGTGAGCGCCCTCAAGACGGCGTTATTCCAAACGTCCGGTGAGTCTGCGCCCTCGGCAGCCGCGCCGCCGCGTGTGCTTGTCGCGCTGACGCACGTGCAGACTGGGTCTTCGATCGTGCAGCCGGCCGCGGCCGTGGGCGCCTTGTGCGCCCAGCATGGCGCCCTCTACCTGCTGGACGCGTGCCAGTCCATCGGCCAGCTGCCAGTAGACGTACAAGCCATTGGGTGCACGTTTGCGAGCGGGACGGGCCGTAAGTGGCTGCGCGGCCCGCGCGGGACTGGCTTCTTGTACGTTCGGTTGGACGCCTTGCAACGAGCACCCGGCGCGGCGTGCTGCACGGGGCTTCTCGGCGAGCCGCCCATGATCGACCACGCCGCCGCCCGATGGAGCCGTGCGAGAGAGTACGCGCTGTGCCCCGACGCGCGCCGCTATGAGATGTGGGAACGCTCCGAGGCGCTGCGCCATGGCCTCATGGTCGCCGCTCACGAGTGCGCAGAGATCGGACCGGACGCCATCTTTGCGCGCGCGCGTGCCCTTGCGGCGCGGCTGCGCGAGGGCCTTGCGCGTATCGAGGGCTGCCTAATGCGAGTCGGTAAACCGGGTCCGGGACGTTCCGGTCGCATGCACGTAGAGTTACGTCAAGCGCCGTCCCGGTGAAAGGGCGCGCGGGTTTTCCGCGCGCGGGTCGAAGAGTGTTTGTCCAGTGG
>Ga0210245_102027_pt1 | contig 14018 bp, 19 predicted proteins | sample ChrtobMetaP3_4mM_FD_155450 | JGI IMG/M metagenome (GOLD analysis project Ga0210245, IMG submission 155450) | Chrysochromulina tobin associated microbial communities from unialgal haptophyte culture, Seattle, Washington, United States - P3_4mM | ecosystem: Host-associated > Algae > Haptophytes >...
ATCTCACTACATTGAACTTGTACCTCGTACCGCATTGATTCAGTCGAACAATGTGATTTGTTCTTGAAGGAGACACCCCATGATTCGCAAGCTCAGCATCCTCGTCCTCTCATTGGCAGCATTGGCCCCGGCATTCGCGATGGACGCAGCCAGGTCCGAGGCCAAGCAGGTCATCGCACTGCAGAACGGTGAAACGCTCTACGTCTTCAAAGACGGACTGATGGCCAAGGAAAGCAAGTTTGGAAGCGTGACTCACCTTAGCAAGGGTCAAGTCGTCCAGACCGTCGATGGCAAAAGCATCACGACGATGGGTAACGAAGTTGCGCGTCTGAGTTCCCTGTTGAACAAGGGGCACGGGAACTGACCTTCAGGCGATTTATCCAAACGGGGACGATCGAAAAGTCTCTGACCACGCAGCCCTCCCGCCGACATCGGTGCGAGGGCTGCTTTTTTTGGTCAGCGATCTGGACGCAGGTCGCACTGCAACCCCTTCGTCTGAGCAAAACGCCACTCAATTGCTACGGCCTGTAATCACGGAAGAAACCGGTCAAGTGGAGTTGGCCGAGGCTCGCAGAACCGACCCGTTATGGCTTGCCGCGCCGCAAACGCAGCGCATTGCCAATTACCGACACCGAGCTCAAGCTCATGGCCAGCGCGGCAATCAACGGCGACAGCAGCCACCCCGTCAGTGGATACAGCACGCCGGCCGCAATCGGAATGCCCAGCGCGTTGTACAAAAAGGCAAACACCAGGTTTTGCTTCATGTTGCCTACCGTGGCTTCCGACAACGCGCGCGCAATCGCAATTCCGCGCAGATCGCCCTTGACCAAAGTGATCTGCGCACTGTTCATCGCCACGTCAGTCCCGGTACCCATGGCCACTCCCACATCGGCCTTGGCCAGGGCCGGTGCATCATTGATGCCGTCACCTGCCATGGCCACCATGCGGCCTTCCTTTTGCAACCTTTCCACCAGCAGCAGCTTGTCGGCCGGCTTGACCTCGCCGTGCACTTCGTCGATGCCCAGGCGGGCTGCAACAGCCTTGGCCGTGGTCAGTCCGTCGCCAGTTGCCATCACGATGCGCAGACCGGATGCCTTGAGGGTGGCTAAGGCCTCCGGTGTGCTGGCCTTGACCGGATCGGACACTGCCAACAGGCCCATCAGCTGTCCATCAACAGCCAGGTGCATCACGCTGGCACCTTCTGCGCGCAAGGCCTCGGCCTGCGGCACCAGCGCACCAACCGCTACACCGATCTGCTCCATCAGCGTGGTGTTGCCCAGAGCCAGCTGACGACCTCCCACTTGCCCACGCACGCCAATGCCCGAGCCAGATTCAAAGTTCTCGGGTTTGTCCAAAGACATGCTGCGCTCGCGGGCGGCGCGCACGATGGTCTCGGCCAAAGGGTGTTCGCTGCCCTGGTCCAGGCTGGCGGCTAGGCGCAGCACCTCATCGGCGTCAAAGCCTGGCGCGGGAACGGCGCGCTCAAACGTGGGACGGCCTTCGGTAAGCGTTCCGGTCTTGTCGATGATGAGGGTGTCGATCTTGCGCATGTTCTCTATGGCCGCTGCGTCCCGGAACAACACGCCGTGTGTGGCGCCGCGACCGGTGGCGACCATGATGGACATGGGCGTGGCCAGGCCCAGCGCGCAAGGACAGGCAATGATCAGCACGGCCACCGCGTTGATCAGGCCGAACACCCAGCTTGGCTCGGGACCGAACAGACCCCAGCCAAAGAAGGTCAACAACGCAATGCCCACCACAGCGAGGACGAAGTAACCCGCCACCACATCGGCCATGCGTTGCATGGGCGCACGGGAACGCTGTGCCTGGGCCACCATCTGCACGATCTGCGACAGCATGGTGGACGCGCCGACGCGCTCAGATCGCATCACCAGCGCGCCGCTGGTATTGAGCGTAGCGCCGATCACCTTGTCGCCCACGCGTTTGGTGACGGGCATCGGCTCGCCCGTGAGCATGGATTCATCGATCGAGCTGCCGCCCTCCGTCACCTCGCCGTCCACCGGTACTTTTTCGCCTGGGCGCACGCGCAGCAAGTCGCCTACATGCACATGGGTCAGTGGCACATCCTCTTCGGTGCCGTCTTCCCGGATGCGCCGGGCGGTCTTTGGCGCCAGACGAAGCAGCGACTTGATGGCCGCCGAGGTCTGAGAACGGGCCTTTAGTTCGAGCACCTGCCCCAGCAGCGTAAGCGAGATGATCACGGCGGCGGCTTCAAAGTAAACGGCCACGCGGCCCATGGAGATGAACGAGTCCGGGAACACCTGCGGGGCGACGGTGGCCACCACGCTGTAGACGAAAGCGGCGCCGGTGCCCAGGCCGATCAGGGTCCACATGTTCGGGCTGCGGTTCACCACCGACTGCGCGCCGCGCACAAAGAATGGCCACCCGGCCCAGAGCACGATGGGTACCGCCAGCACGAGTTCAATCCAGCTTTGGGTACCCATGTCGAACCACTGCAGCCGATGACCAAACATGGCCAAGACCGTGACCACCACGGTCAGCGGCAGCGTCCACCAGAAGCGGCGCTGGAAATCGCGCAACTCGGGGTTGTCATCGTCCTCAAGGTCAGGCAGCAAGGGCTCGAGCGTCATGCCGCACTTGGGACAGTTGCCCGGATGGTCCTGGCGAATCTCAGGGTGCATCGGACAGGTGTAGATCGCGCCTGCCACCGCTGAAGAGGCCTCCGCGGGTGGCTTGGGCGCGAGGTATAGAAGCGGGTTCGCAGCGAACTTGCCTTGGCACTTGGCACTGCAGAAATAGAAGGTGCGGCCCTCGTGGGTCAACTTGTGACCCGACTGCGCCGTGACGGTCATGCCACACACGGGGTCCTTCAGCTCCGTTGGCGAGGCCGTCTTGGATGGTGCACTGTTGCCGTGATTTGGGTGTGCCTTCATGTTCATCTTGCTATGTCCTGTCGTTGTGTAGACGTCCGGGCTCTGGCGAATGCCCGCCAAAGCTCACATGGCTGCTACCCCGCAAGAACACTCTCGCGCACGATGTCTCAACTGGATCATGCACGTGCACGTCAAGCCTGGACGAGGTAGTTGCGCATCAGTCCAGCATCTTCGTGCTCCAGCATATGGCAGTGATACAGGAACAGCCCAGCGTAGTCCGAAAAACCTACCAGCACTTGAACTCGTTCGCCAGGCATGACCAGCACGGTGTCTTTCCAGCCTTCGTCGACCAATCCCGCGCTCACCGTTTGGTAGGCAGCAGCAAACGAGCTTGAGACCTGGCGTTTGAGCACGCGGAACTGTACGCCGTGGATGTGCATGGAGTGGGCCATCACCATGCCCATCATGCTGCCTTGACCTTCATTGCGAAATTCCCAGACCTCGTGGGTTCCCAGTTTGACGGTCTCTTCAGGGCTTGCCTGCAGCATGTTGAACGAACGGCCGTTGACACCCCACGCCATCATTCGCATTGTGAGGTCGAACACCTTTGGTAACCCTGCATTGATGGCACTCTGTGGCTGCGCGTCGGGCAGATGTGCAAGTCGCTGTGGCGGTTCTAGGGCCGCGCTTCGATCTCCCCTCAGCACTGCAAACTTGAGCACATCGAATCCCGACCCGTCAGGCAGCCTGGAGCCTCCCCTCGTCATTCCCCCATCAAATTCCAAGCTCCTCAGTACGACTGGTGCGCCGGGATCCCAGCGCCCAAAATCGGCCCAGATATCGATACGCTCGGCAGGCGCGAGCATCAGGTATTCGCGTTCCTGAGGCCTGTCGAGCAGGCCGCCATCCGTGCCAATCACCGTCAAGGGAGAGCCGTCGCTCCACGCCAACTTGAATGTACGGGTGTTCGCTCCATTGACCATGCGCAGCCGGTACGCCCGGGGCAGGACTTCCAAGTCTTTCGACGATCGTCCGTTGACGAGCAACTCGTCGCCCAGAACGCCCATCATTCGGGCCATCATGCCGGCCATTGCACTTCCGCTCATCATTGCGCCGCCATGCATGCCGCCTCCGTTCATCATGGCGTTCGACTCATTGGACGCGGGGTAGACCAGTTGCTGGTCAGCATCGAATGTCCGATCCTGAAGGACCAGTGGCAAGTCATACCCGCCGCGGGGCAGAGCCAAAGTCGACTCCTCGTCATCGGACACCAGCAGTACGCCGGCGAGGCCGCGGTACACCTGAGATCCCGTGCGGCCGTGGGGATGAGCGTGATACCAGTATGTCCCAGCGCCATTGAGCACGGTGAACTCGTAGATGTAGCGCCCTCCAGGCGCAACCGCATGCCGCGGGTGTCCATCCATGTCGTCAGGCACGTGCAGCCCATGCCAGTGGATGGTGGTCGCCTCAGGAAGCTCGTTCGACAGTTCGATTCGCACGCGCTGTCCGCGACTCAAGCGGATGGTGGGACCTAGGTAAGTTCCGCCTTCCATCTGCAGCGCCGCAGCGTCGCCGGCGATGAGCCGGCCCATGTAGCGCCACACGGCTGTCGGTTTGCCTGGCCGCAGTGTCACCTCGTCGCGGATCGCCCGCAGCTCGATGTGCACGTCTGGCAACCGCGAGCTGGGTGTGCGACCGGCCGCCATGCCAGGGCCCGCCAGCGCGACGGCGGCCAACGCAGAGCCTGCTTGAAGGACGCGTCGTCGGTTTCTGTTCATGATGGACTCCTCACGTGCTTCACTGCATCAGCAGGCCCAGTTGCCCATCATGGAGAAATGCGTTACGACCATGACGGCAAAGCCGACGATCGCGATCACACCGAACACAGCGAGCACGGCAGTCGTGACCTTTGTCAGTGTGCTCATGGACGACCTTTCATGCCTGCTACGGCCGGGTCCGCCACTGTTGCTCCTTGATCTGCAATGCGCGACCAACTTTTGCCAGCGTTCTGGCTGATGAAGATGCTCTTCTTGAACGTAGCGATCGCCATCTCGCTCGTCCGCACGGGGTTCTGCGCGATGAAACTGACGGCATCTTCTCCCAAGTCAGGCAAATTCACCGTACGTGGCTTCTCCCCGGAGCGCAAGTCGAGCACTGACAGCGTGGGTCCACCGTCATAACCGCTCCACCAGATCTCGTTGCCGTTGAACGTGAACGTCGCGGCCAACACCCGCTTGCCGCTGGCAACGGGCTTGAAACTCACGCCTGCGTCCTTTGAGAGAAACAGCCCCTGATCGGCCGCCGCCACCACGGTGGTGGAGTCCGAAGGGTGCACGGCCAATCCGTGGATCCGTCCTGCGAGACCGGCGGCTTCAGCGCGCTGCCATTTCTCACCATCGTTGGTCGTGAAGTAGACACCTTGCGTTCCCATCTGCGAGTTCGGATGTGGGTTCACCACATACACGGCATTTGTTCCGTAGCTTGCGGCCAGCGTATGAAAATCGGACTCCCCTTGTAAGACGAGCTGCTTCCAGCTCTTGCCGCCATCCGTGCTTTTGATCAAGCCAAAGGGATTTTTAAGGCCCGAACCAGGCGCAGGATGTCCGCTGCTGTACAGCGCGTTGCGGGTACCGGTAAAGCCCATGTAGTCGTGCTCAGGGCCTGGCGCTTTGCTCCACTGTCCCGATGAGTAGACCGCCAGTCCGTGGTGGCTCGGGACCAACAGCGTGGCTCCGTCGGCAGCATAGGTGAGTCCATGCACATGCGTCAGTGCGACGCCAGCTGCGGCATTGGTGCTCCACCATGCCAGTGGAGTCATCGTGATTGCCAGCGCTATCGCACGGAAGGTGTTGCGCTTCATGACACCTCCTTGGTCGGGGTGATTGACTCCGCGGCGGGCGCACGTGGCTTGGACGTACCGCTCGTGCTCTGATCTCCATCGGAACTCGAATGCATGAACTTCATCATCACCAGCATGGAGATGGGACACAGCAGTACAACAAGGATGGGCAAGCTGGCGAGGATCCCGGCCCGCGCCTCCTCGAAGGTGAGGTAGGCGAATCCGGCCGCTGCGGCGATGAGCGCGGCAACAGACAGCATGACTTTCAGATTGCATTTCATTTTGAACTCCAGAGGAAAATTGGACCAACGCGCGAGTTCGAACCCGCTGCGTCGGCGAAAAAGGGGAGAAGAGATTGCCTGCGCGGTTCGCGCAGTCACAACAGCCAAGCGGCGCCAGGCGAAAAGTCAGCCGTGGTGGATGCGGGGCGGCCTGTCCTGGCCATCGGTGAGAAAGAGGACGGCCGCAACTGGGGACGTGGGCTCGGGACCCGCAGAACCAAGCTTGAGCGGCGCGGAGGGCTGAGGCGGCAGGAGCGCCATGGCATTGCAGCTGGCTGCAGCGGCAGCACCACAGTCCTGAATAAGAGCCATTTCCCCAGTCTCTGGCTCGTGCTGCGTGTCAGCAACCGCAGAGGAGATGTCCTCAAGGGCGATCTGCAGCATGTCTTGACCCTCAGGACATTGGTACGCACCCGCCCAAGCACCTTGGAACGAGAGTCCAACTAGCAGCAGCGACAACAGTGCGATTCGGAGCAGGCGAGCCATGTGGTGATCAGAGCGAGGAAGCGGGAGAAAGTTCGATACTGAACAGCAGACTGTTTGAGCGGCGACGTCAAACCGTCGGATAGGCTGCAAGCGCGGATGCTTCGACGAAATCGTCGCGTTGTCGCAAGGCTTCCACCGTGATGTGTCGGGCGTTCAAGTCGACTTCCACTCGAACGGTTGGACCTGTGAATTCAAACATGGGGAACTCCTCGTAGTGCACTCACTGTGAGGCTTGCCTCTGTGGGAAGGTCAATGGGCATGCGGAATTGCCCCTCTTGGCCAAGCAGGATTGTTCGCAATGAAACGCCCCGGGATTGAACTGACCCGATACACCCGCTTGGGACTGACCCGCGCAGCGTCCACGCTCGCGCGTTGGCGATTGAGCAGCGCGCACGCGCGCCGGTAGCCGTAGCTTGGCAAGTCCGTGATCTGCTCGCGGATGTCCGACAGAAGTTGTTCGTCACCAATGGGCGTGGGCCCGGTGCGGCCATCGAGCCACGAGGCCGAGCGGCGCAGGTGGATATGAATGTTCGAGCGCGCCAACCCCAGCGCCTGGCAGACGGCCATCATTGGCCGTCCCCGGGCAACAAGGGTGAGCGCGCAATCCACTTTTATTCGGCGGCGTACTCCACTGCCTCTTTGAGGATTTCGTTCTCCAGCGTCTTCTTGCCCAGCACGCGCTGCAGTTTGGCAATCTCGGCGCGCGCAGCGGCAAGCTCCGAGGCCGGAACCACGGATTCGCCGGCGGACACCGCCATCAGTGCGCCCTAGCGTTCAAGCTTGCGCCACTGGAACAGCAGGCTTGCCGCAACGCCCTCCTGCCTGACCACGAGCGAGACACTCAAGCCCGGCTCGTAGGTACGCCTGACCAGCGCGGACTTCTCCGCAAGGGACCAGCGCCCTTGCGGCCCAGCTCCTTGCCCTCCTTGGAAAAGTTCTGTTTCAGATCGACCCCGGCGTCCTTGGCCGCCGCCACCAGCTTGGCGCGCGCAGTCTCCAGCAAGCGGCTGTCGGTGGTGTGGGCAATCGCCTTGTGTTGTACCGTGCTGTCCACGATCACGCGGGCGAGCTCCTGCGATTTGATCAGCTTGAGGTCCACGGCCACGTTGATGGTTTGCGCCAACAGTTCCTCCACGCCTTCCTCAGCCAAGAACTGGCGGAACTTGATCAGGGTGGTGGCATCGCAGGGGCGGCGGTGTTCAAAGTACGCCTGGCCCGAGAAGAACTGCCACGTTGGCGTCTCGCCCCAGCGCTCAACGACGCCCTCGTCGGACTATTTGAAGGCGTGCTTGAGGTACAGCAGCGCAATCATGATGCGCAGCGGCACACGAGGGCGTCCTGCATTGCTGGGAACAGCGGCACGCTGCACCTGTTCGCCGAAGAGATCCAGGTGGGGCATGGCTACACCGGCGCGGCCTCTGCGAGAGAAGACCTGGGCCACCCGCGCTTCGATCTCCTGCCAGGGCATGCGCGAGGTCAGCACCGCCAACGGATGGCGCAGGTCGATCATGTGATTGATGCGCGAACGGAAGAAATCATCGGTGGCGGGACAGGCAAACAGCACGGCAGAACTCCCAGAAATCTGCCCCTAGTGGAATTCAAACTGAGAGTTCCGGCCATCCGAGATCACCACACAGTCCAGTGCCTACGGGGGCTCCGGGGATTCTTCAGGGACGACGAAGTAGTCGCGCTGCAGGAAATTGGGCACGTACAGTACGTGGTCGAATGTTGCGAGAGCAGTCATCGGCCTGATTGGCGCATCCCGCAAGAACGGGAGACTCAATCGGTTTCTTCGCTCACACACGCAAATTACAAGGCCAGATGACATTGCGGTGGTGTTGATCCCCACTTTGAAGCCCGCTCAACAACGATAGCGAGTGACTGAGTGACGGAGCCGGCAAGGCTCGCTCATTCTTCACCCACTTGGCGGTACCTCAGTTGAACTTCACACATCTGCTCCATGCCGGAGGCATGGAACAACCCAGGTCTACGGCCCGAGACCGTGGACTAGGGCCTGTTAACACAACCGCAGACCATCAGCGACGAGCACGAAACTGATGAAGCCCAGGAACATGAGGTCGAGTTTCTCGAACCGCGAGAAGATGCGGCGATAGCCCTTGAGCCGACGGAACAAACGCTCGACCTCATTGCGACGCTTGTACATCTCGCGGTCGTACTCCCAAGGCTCAATGCGCGTCTTCATTGGTGGCACCACTGGAATGAAACCCAGATCCAATGCCAACTGCCGTGTCTCATTGCCCTCGTAGGCACGGTCCATCAACAAGTGCACTGGTCTACTGGTCGGCCCAAGACTGCTGATCAGGCGCCGGCCTTCAGGCGCGTCGTGCGCCTGTCCAGGCGAGAGGCAGAACGTCACGGCCGTTCGAGCATCCGCGGCAACCATATGAATCTTGGTGTTCCATCCGCCTCGGGATTTTCCGATGGCTTGTGGGCCGTTTTTTTTAGTGCCCCCGTGCCGTCGGGGTGGACCTTGATGCTTGTGGAGTCCAGAGAGACCGCTTCGATCTTGATTCGCACGACCTGTGCACGCTGCAACTCCTCGAACATGCGATCCAGAACGCCGGCTTTGGTCCAGCGGTTCATACGCGTATAAATCGTGTGCCAGTTGCCGAAGCGTTTGGGCAGTCCGCGCCACTTGCAGCCATGCTCGGCCACATAGAGGATCGCATTGACCACCTGCAGGTTACTCAGGCTGACGTTGCCACGCTGCTTGGGCAGGCAGTGCTCAATGGTGGCGAATTGTGCGGGTGTGATCTCCATGCCCGATATTGTCCGGCGCAAACGACACGATCGCTATTAGTGTTAACACGCCCTAGTTCACCAGCCCCATCTCCTGCAGTCTGATTGCCATGGCATGGTCTGACACGCTGAATAAGGTCGCGAGTGACTTGAAGCGATAGCCGTTGAACGCCTCAGCGCGCGCCACAGCGAGGGCGAATTCCATCGATCCAGGGGGAAGACTCTCAAGGTACTGATGGTTCGCGATAGACAGGTTGAAGCAGATCGCGCTCGTATTCACCAGGGGCTCGTTGACCGGGAAGCGCGCTCTGAATGCCTTGAGTAGCAGCTTTGGAGGAATGAGGAAACAAGCCGCGAAAAAGTCAGCTTGTTGCTCCTCGACCGGGCGTCCAGGTCCTCCATGTGCAGACAGCGTGCGATCCCGGAACATAAGTTGCGCCGGATGGAGCAGATAGTGGCCCACCTCATGTGCCCCAGTGAAACGCTGCGCCTCATAGCTCTGCCGCGATGACAGCATCACTCTTTTGTTGGCTCGATCCAAGAGCCCAGCGGTTGCAGTACCGCCGTAGGTACCCAAGTGACTGTCAGGCAGGTACTTCAGCCCGAGAACACGACAAGCCGCCTCGGGCTCACACATGAACAATCGATCTGGTGGCGTGTTGGGCCACAGCCGATCGGCATGCTTTTCTATCTCAGAAAGAAGCCTCCGTGCTTCAAGCTCTATTTGACTTGGCGTCCACATGGCTACCTCACTATGAATGCAGAATCACTATATCTAGTGTTACGCCACCCTGTCAACCACTACAGGTAGTGTGCTCCCCAGTCAGCCACAGCCTTCGAATCTCATTAACACCGATAAAAAGCTACCCCTAAGGGTGGCGTTTCCTGTCCCCTCGGCCTCTGCGGGCTCCGTTGAGTGTCAGATCAGTGGAACGGCTCTTCTTCGGTCGAGCCGGGTCAGGGCCTCCACGCTGGAGGAGCCGCCCTGGATCGATGTGGTCACGTCGTCGAAGCAGCCGGCGCCGACTTTTTGCTGGTGCTAAATGAAGGTGTAGCCTTTTCGCGTGCGGCGTACTCGGACTCAAGCACCACGTTGACGTAGTGCTTCATGCCTTCGCCGCGGCGTACCCTCGACGGCCCGAATGTGCAACCCTATGCCCGCTGACGGACATTGACGGAGCGACTTCCTGGGCGGCTCCTGAACGGCTGCGATGCTGCCGCCAAGGTCGTTCATTTCGGTGCCGTGAACGACTGCAACCGCCAGCACAGCTGTTATCCACCTAGTGGGGCTGAGTAGCGGCAACCAGACTGAAGATGCCGTCGATGCGCCAACACAGCGTTTGCTGGCGTCAGGCTTGTGCGATGACAACATCCGACATTGGCAGGGCAACGCATGGCAGGCAATAGTCTTCCAACTTTTCCTCGGCACTCAGGCCGGGCCAAGGAATGTCGTAGCGCACTTGCCCCTGTAGCAAGCGAACAATGCACGTGCGACAAGTCCCGTTGCGACAGGACACCGGCCATGCGATTCCTCCGCGCGTCATCGCAGCGAACAAGCTGGTCTCGCTGTCGGCCTCCACGTGAGACGCTTGGCCGTCAACCCGAATACGAAAGGTTTTCATGTGCGTTGGAAATGAGACGGTGTGGGTCTGGACCGTTTCGCATCACTCTGGAATGTTGGAAGTGTGACGCGGGCAGCCCAAGCGACCGCTGCGAGCGTCACCGGACATTCGATCCACTGCGGACCCTAGGACCGTCACGCCGTTAAGTTCTGCGCTTGCTATACACACATGCAGGCACCGCAAACTGTCGTTCTTCGGGCTATATGACAGGACTCAATACTTAGTGAGCTGGGTGAATCCAGCAACCGGGGCTCTCGCTGCCGAAGAAGTCTACAGCGACATGCGCTCCCAATTCGTCGTGGATCATCTGAAAGACCCGATTGCAGTAAGCCTGATCCCCTCGGAATACTGATACCGCCACACGATTGATCCCCGTGTCTTTCATGCGCTTCAGCAGGTGAATGTCCTGCTCGGCGAAGCCCCAGCCATAGATCACCAGTGTGTCCCGCTGTGATTTCAGAACCTCTCTGTAGACAGTGGAGAGGTAGTAGCTGTTCTGGATGGAAGCAACTTTCTGCGTCCACGTTCCCTCGCTCACGAACAAGGGGACGACCTCTCCGTTTTGCCAGCGTTGAAGGACCGCTTCCAGCAACCCGTCTTGAAGGTTATGGATCTTGCGCTCCTGCTCGACCAAGTTTCGGCATAAAACAAGGCTGCCATGCGCATAGAACACCAGCGAGGTTGAAAGATCTCCTCGGATCGGCTGCCTGAATCGCTGCCAGTTATCGTCGAAGGCGCCACCTCCCACAAAGCAGTCTTTGAACGCATGCTGATCGTCAATGTCCAACCCGTAGGTCATCGCCCAGTACAGCACCAGGTCGTAGTTGAGCGAGATGACAGTTTTGAACCGCTTCAAGAACTGATAGATGCTCGGCAGGTGGATGCTTACCGCACCGTGCTCCGGGTGAATGTCGCGGACTGTTTTGATGAGGCAGTCCCTCAGGCCAACGTAGGCGGCATGGGTTCGCTTGTCGGGTATTTGTAGCGAACGATTGACGTTTGATGCCTGCCAGACGATCCGAAGAACCAGCTCAAAATCGTTGGTCTGAAAGAACTCGAACAACCGCTGAGCATCCTCGGGAAGCAGGTTTTGTTCGGCGGCATGTTGCAGCAGCGATCCGTAAGAGAAGCTCGGACTGACGGAAATGCTGGCACCGTTGCCGAGCAGAACTGTGCAGTCGTAATTTTCCGCAATCGCTTCCCAAGGCCTGATCTCAAACGGCATGTTGTTGGTCCTTGCACATTCAAGTCGGGAAGGTTAAGGTCGCGAAATTCGCACGAGATGGTTCTTGAGCAGGAACCAACACATATTGAGCGCGAAAGAACGGCCAAGCCGCGTCATCTGATCTTCAGGGATTCCCACCGGGCGGTGAGCGCCAGGACTGAGAAAACCGAATACACCGGCAAGGCCCTTTTCCTCCTCTGTGGTGATCTCGCCGCTGCTACGCAGGAACGCTAGCACCTCGCCCCACTTGGATGGGTTGTAAGCAGCTGGTGTTTGCTGCTGCGAGGCAACTTGAGCGGCTATGTCGCCGGCCAAAGTTTCGAGAGCCACGCGGGCGTTGACGAGCGAAGCGTTGTAGTCAGGCGGAGTTGCACGGAAAGCGGCGGCCGAGTCGTTGATCTTGGCGATGATTTCCTGCAAGCGGGGCGCCCCCGAGTTCTGCAGGGCGTCGATCAGGTCGTCCTCCAAGGGCGCCGCATCGGCAATCGACGGATCAGTTTGAGTCAGCTTTTTGCCCAGGATGATGTAGCCGTCCAGCAGCAAGCACTGCGTCAGGTCATGCAAGCGCTCGTCAAACCGATATTTCGGATTGACTCTAGCCCGCAAATCGCCCGCGGTTGCCACGACCTCGGCCAGCGCCAGCATCAGCGTGCGGTCATCGAGATCGCGCAGCGTATTCAGTAGTCCGTATAACAGCTGTCCTTGGGACAGCGACAAGTGCTGTACGCCGTACTTGCCCAAGAGCACGATTGAGTTCATGGGCTCCTGTAGTTCCAGGAATTGCGCGAACGAATAGCGGGTTCTTTGTCCGATCATGTTTCTTGTTTCTCGCAGACTCTAGAGGCGTGGCACCGTCTTGTCTTTGCATTTGCAGATGTCTCCGGAGCTTCCCGTACTCAGGCGCATATTGGGCTTCCCCCAGTTTCCCGGACACATCCAATGACATGATGTGTTCAGGAGATAGGCATGACAAGAACCCGAAGGAGCTTCACGGACGAGTTCAAACGTGAGGCAGTGAAGCTGTGCAAGCAGCCAGGAGCAACCTCCACGCACATTGCGCGGGACCTGGGTATTCAGACCAGCGTGCTCAGACGGTGGGTCACGCAGGAGCGTGGCGGAGTGTTGGACCTCAGGCCGAACCGGCCGCTTCGCAGTGAGGCTGCAACGGAGGTGGAGCGGTTGCAACGCGAACTGCGCCGCGTGACTACGGAGCGCGACATCCTAAAAAAAGCGCTCGGCTACTTTGCCAAGGACCCGCAGTGAAGTACGGCTTCATTGCGCGGCATCGTAGTGTCTGGCCTACCCGCACCATGTGCCGGGTTCTGGCGGTCTCCCACAGCGGCTTCTACGAATGGATGGGCAGAGCGCCGAGCCAACGCAGCCAGGACGACGCCAGGCTCACCCGCCTCATCCGAGAGAGCTTCGAGCTCAGCGACCGAACCTACGGCAGTCCACGCGTCTGGCACGACCTTAGAGCGCTGGGCGAGAGTTGCGGGATGAATCGGGTCATCCGGCTGATGCACCTGGCCAAGCTGCAAGCCCGCCACAAGCGACGCAGGCTACCTGGCGATACAGGCAGCAGGCTTGAGAACCACATCGCGCCCAACCATCTGCAACGCGACTTCGAGGCCAGTGGCCCGAACCAGAAGTGGGTGGCCGACTTCACCTACATCTGGACGGCTGAGGGTTGGCTGTATGCGGCAGCGGTGATGGACCTGTACTCACGTCGCATCGTGGGGTGGTCGATGAGCGACACCATGCAGGCCAAGATGGTGAGCGACGCTTTGTTGATGGCCCTTTGGCGGCGCGGCAAACCCAGCTCACTGATGCATCACTCGGACCAGGGCAGTCAGGGCGGATTCAACTGGTCGTCGCAACACCTTCAACCAGGAGGTGTTTATGGGGCGACCCGCAGGATGGATGAAGCAATTGACAGGGAGAGACGCGATG